>Ga0209460_1000534_pt1 | contig 33637 bp, 37 predicted proteins | sample EBPBio132013_DNA_FD_185868 | JGI IMG/M metagenome (GOLD analysis project Ga0209460, IMG submission 185868) | Wastewater treatment Type I Accumulibacter community from EBPR Bioreactor in Madison, WI, USA - Reactor 2_5/13/2013_ DNA (SPAdes)... | ecosystem: Engineered > Bioreactor > EBPR >... | reverse complement strand
ACTCTTGAGCTTAGTGTCGACGCAACCTAGTGTTGCGAGCACTCGACCAATGACGGGGGGCGCGGTGTGAACACATCTGACGAGCCCGATCCCGTGCAACTCCTCACTCCCGCCGGTGAGCGCGTCGCCTCGCCGGAGTACGACCCCTGGGTCGGCGATGTCGACGACGCTCAGCTGCGCGACCTCTACCGAGACATGGTCGTCGTGCGCCGCATCGACACCGAGGCCACCGCACTGCAGCGGCAGGGCGAACTCGCTCTCTGGCCCCCGCTGCTCGGCCAGGAGGCGGCACAGGTCGCCTCCGCACGTGCGCTGCGCAGCGACGACTTCGTGTTCACGAGCTACCGCGAGAACGCCGTTGCCTACTGCCGGGGTGCGGCGCCCGTCGAGCTCGTGAGCGTGTGGCGCGCGGTCACGGCGACGGGGTGGAACCCGTACTCGATCAACATGGCGACACCTCAGGTGGTCATCGGAGCCCAGACCCTACATGCCACCGGTTACGCCCTGGGTATCCAGGCAGACGGTGCCGACGCGGTGGCGGTCGCCTACTTCGGAGACGGCGCGACGAGCGAAGGCGATGTCAGCGAAGCGCTCGTCTTCGCGGCCGCATACAGCGCGCCCGTCGTCTTCTTCTGCCAGAACAACCACTGGGCCATCTCCGAGCCGGTCACGCTTCAGACCCGGGGAAGCCTCGCCGCCCGCGGTAGCGGGTTCGGCATCCCCTCGATGCGAGTTGACGGCAACGACGTGCTCGCGGTCACCGCCGCGACGCGGATCGCCCTGGATCGCGCGCGATCGGGGGGCGGGCCGACCTTCATCGAGGCCGTCACCTACCGGATGGGCCCGCACACGACCGCCGATGACCCCACGCGATACCGACCGCCCGCGGAGCTGGATGAGTGGCGCAAGCGGGATCCGATCGTCAGGCTTGAGGCCTACTTGACGAGCCGCAATGAACTGCCCGACGACTTCCGCGCCGAGGTGCAGGCCGTGGCCGACAGCACGGCGGCGGAGCTGCGGGCCGGATGCATCGCCCTCCCCGACCCCGATCCACTGAGCATCTTCGACCACGTCTACGCCGATCCTCACCCCGCGCTGGAACAGCGCCGTGAGTGGTACGCACACTATCTCGACGGATTCGAGGCCGCGCCGTGAGCACGCTGACCCTGAGCAAGGCCATCGGAGCTGGGCTTCGACGCGCAATGGAGACCGATCCCAAGGTGGTTCTGCTCGGCGAGGACATCGGCAAGCTCGGCGGCGTGTACCGCATCACCGATGGCCTGCAGGCCGACTTTGGTGAGCGTCGGGTTCTGGACACCCCGCTGGCCGAGTCAGCGATCATCGGCGCGGCGGTGGGGCTCGCCTATCGCGGGTATCGACCGGTGTGCGAAATCCAGTTCGATGGATTCATCTACCCGGCCTTCGACCAGATCGTCAGTCAGGTCTCGCGCATGCACTACCGCACCAAGGGCGCGGTGCGCATGCCGATCACCATCCGGGTGCCCTGGGGCGGCGGCATCGGCGCGGCCGAGCACCACTCCGACTCGCCCGAGGCGTACTTCACCCACACCGCCGGCCTGCGAGTGGTGGCGTGCTCTAACCCCCAGAACGCGTACACGATGATTCGCGAGGCCATCGCATCGGATGACCCTGTGCTCTACTTCGAGCCGAAGCGCCGCTACCACCTCAAGGGCGAGGTCGACCTGGAGGCACCGTTGTCCGGCCAGTCAGCGGGCCGTTCGCAGGTGCTCGTGGCCGGAACCGACGTCACTGTCGTCGCGTACGGGGCGTTGGTGCAGACCGCTCTGGATGCCGCTGCCGCCGCCGAGCGAGAGGGCATCTCGATCGAAGTCATCGACCTGCTCTCACTCTCGCCGATCGACTACGCGCCGATCGCGCAGTCGGTTCGGCGCACCGGACGACTGGTTGTCGCACACGAGGCCGCGCTCACCGGCGGAGTCGGCGCCGAGGTCTGCGCGAGCATCACCGAGCGCTGTTTCGAGTACCTCGAGGCTGCGCCCGTGCGGGTCACCGGCCACGACATCCCCTATCCGCCGGCCAAGGCCGAGGGGCACCATATCCCCGACCTCGACCGACTCCTCGACGGCATCGACTGCGCGCTGGGCCGGCCGAACTCGCGCAGTGGCATGGGTGCCGGGTCATGAGGACGATCTTCAGCCTGCCCGACCTGGGCGAGGGACTCACCGAATCCGAGGTCGTCGGATGGCGCGTGTCAGTCGGCGACAACGTTGAACTCAACCAGATCATCGCCGACGTCGAGACTGCCAAGGCCGCCGTCGAACTGCCGTCGCCCGTCGCGGGCGTCGTCGCGGCGTTGCATGCCGAGGCAGGCCAGACCGTCGCGGTGGGTGCGCCGCTCGTCACCTTCGAGACGACGGCGGATGACGCGGCCGCCTCCCCGGGTGATGACCCTGACACCGCCCGCGCCGACAGCCCCGAAGCCCACCTCGTGGGGTACGGCGCCCGCGCCGAGACCGCCGTCCCGCGCCGCCGCGCCGCTGGGGCAGCATCCCAGGCGCCCACGCCTGCTCCGCCCGCGCTGGCTCCGGATGCACGCCCCGACGGTCCACGTTCGACCCCTCCGGTGCGCACGCTTGCCGCTTCGCTCGGGGTGGACCTGCGCACGGTCACGGGCACCGGTGACCGCGGGCTCATCACCCGCGCAGACATTGAGCTCGCGGCATCCCGAGCGGAGTCGGGCAGGGCGTCCAGGGCCAGAGAGACGAGAACCGCCATTCGGGGCGTGCGGAAACACACCGCGGAGGCGATGGTCGCGAGCGCCTTCACTGCTCCACAGGTGACCGTGTTTCTCACAGTCGACGTCTCGGCCACGACTGAGTTGCTCGCTCGACTACGAACAGACCCGCGCTTCGACGGTCGTCGCCTCACGATTCTCACCGTGGTGGCCAAGGCTGTATGTCTCGCCCTCGCGCGCCACGAGACGCTCAACAGCCGATGGGATGGCGCGGCCCAAGAGATCATCACGTTCGGCTACGTCAACCTCGGCATCGCCACCGCGACCGATCGCGGCCTGATGGTGCCGAACATCAAGGACGCTGAGACGCTGAGCCTGCTCGAACTCGCCGACGCGATCGGCGCGTTGGTCGACACCGCACGAGCCGGACACACGGCGCCCGCGGACTTCGCGCACGGAACGATCACCGTCACGAACATCGGGGTGTTCGGCGTCGACGCCGGAACGCCGATACTCAACCCGGGCGAGGCAGCGATACTCGGGATCGGGGCGGTTCGGCACACTCCGTGGGGGTACCGCGGTGAGGTCGTCCTTCGCGACGTGCTCACCCTCAGCCTGTCGTTCGACCATCGCCTCGTCGACGGCGAGCAGGGTGCGCGGTTCCTCACTGACGTTGCGGCAATCCTCCACAACCCTCTGCCGCTACTGACCCTTCTCTGATTGCCGCCCGCCCGCCACCCATTGGAGCCCACATGAGCACGATCCCAGCAGGACTCGACTTCGCTCTCGGCGAGGCCGCCGACACCATCCGAGAAGTCGCCTCCGGGTTCGCCACCCGGCGCATTGCGCCACTCGCGGCACAGATCGACGAGACGAACACCTTTCCGCGCGAACTGTGGACCGAGTTCGGCGACCTGGGGCTCCACGGCGTGACCGTCGAGGAGGAGTGGGGTGGCCTCGGCCTCGGCTATCTCGAGCAGGTCGTCGTGATGGAGGAGATCTCACGGGCATCCGCTTCTGTTGGCCTCTCGTACGGTGCGCACTCCAACCTGTGTGTCAATCAGATACGTCGCTGGGGCACTGACGAGCAGAAGCGCACGTATCTGCCGAAGCTCATCTCCGGGGAGCACGTGGGGTCACTGGCAATGTCCGAGGCGGAGGCCGGATCCGATGTCGTCTCCATGAAGCTCAAGGCGCAACCGTCCGCCGGCGGGTATGTGCTCACGGGCACCAAGTTCTGGATCACCAATGCGCCCCAGGCCGACACTCTGGTGGTCTACGCGAAGACCGAGCCGACAGCCGGCGCTCGAGGGATCACCGCCTTCATAGTCGAGAAGGGGATGCCCGGCTTCACGGTCGGCGCGAAGCTCAACAAGATGGGCATGCGCGGTTCCGACACCGCAGAACTCGTCTTCGACCACTGCGAGATACCGGCCGAGAATGTGCTCGGAACCGTCAATGACGGCGCCGCGGTGCTCATGTCGGGCCTGGACTACGAGCGAGCAGTGCTCGCCGCGGGGCCGCTCGGCATCATGCAGGCGGCGCTGGATGTCGTGCTGCCGTACGTGCGGCAACGCGAACAGTTCGGCGCGGCTATCGGCTCATTCCAGTTGATGCAGGCCAAAGTTGCCGACATGTACGTGGCGCTGAGCACCTCACGCGCCTACGTTTACGCGGTGGCGCGAGCGTGCGACGCCGATCTGACGTCGCGGGCGGATGCTGCGGGCGCGATCCTGTACGCATCCGAGAGTGCCGTGAAGACCTCGCTCGACGCGATCCAAGCTCTCGGCGGGGCCGGCTACACCAAGGAGTGGCCGGTGGAACGGTTGCTGCGCGACGCCAAGCTCTACGACATCGGTGCGGGGACGAACGAAATCCGCCGGTACCTGATCGGGCGGGAACTCATCGGGCTCTAGCGAGTAGTTTGGTGTTCTTATGGCTCTCCCACCTGAGGCACTGCCCCTCACCGGGATCGTGGTCGCCGACTTCTCGCGGGTGCTTGCCGGTCCGCTAGCGACGATGACGCTTGCCGATCTCGGTGCTCGCGTCATCAAGATCGAGCGACCCGGTGAAGGTGACGACACGCGTCACTGGGGTCCTCCGTTCTCCCCGACCGGCTCCACCTATTTCGAGAGCGTCAATCGCAACAAGGAGTCGATCGAGCTCGATCTCACCACTGACGCCGATCGTGCGGTCGCCATTGCGATCGCGAGCAACGCAGACATCCTCGTCGAGAATTTCAAGCCCGGGGGCGCGACCTCGCTCGGCCTGGGATACGACGAGCTCAGCGTGCTGAACCCGGGCCTCATCTACGCGTCCATCTCCGGCTTCGGCAGCGGCAGAGGTGCGGAGCTACCGGGATACGACTTCATCGTGCAGGCCGTCGGTGGACTCATGAGCATTACCGGCGACCCCGAGGGACCGCCCATGAAGGTAGGCGTTGCCGTCGTGGACATCCTCACCGCGAAGGATGCGACTATCGGAATCCTGGCGGCGTTGCAGGCGAGAAACGAAACAGGCCTGGGTCGTCGTCTCGAGGTCAATCTGTTGTCGAGCCTGCAAGGAGCTCTGGCCAATCAGGGCCAGTCGCACCTCGGTGCCGGGCGCACGCCTCGTCAGATGGGCAACGCACATCCGTCGATCGCTCCTTACGAGTTGCTGCATTGCCGAGACAAACCTCTGGCCCTCGCATGCGGCAACGACCGGCAATTCGTGGCGACACTTCGAGTGCTCGGCCTCGAGTCACTGCTGAGCGATGAACGGTTTCTCACCAACAGTGCCCGGGTCGAACACCGAGCGGAGTTGGTCACCGCCCTGGAGGGCCGACTCGCCACCCGAACCGCTTCGTACTGGCAGACCGCCCTCACTGCGGTGGGTGTGCCAGCGGGCCAAGTGGGGTCAATCGCCGACGGCCTCGAGCTCGCCCGCGCGCTCGACCTCGCCCCCACCATCGAGGTAAAGGATGCCTCGGGTAACCCTTCGGGCGCGCAGTTCCGCAGCCCGATCAGTTGGACGCCCGCGGTCACCCCCCGCACGGCTGCCCCGCCAGACCTCGGTGAGCACAATGACTCTGTGCGTCGCTGGCTCGCCTCGCTACCGGGAGGCGTCACACCAAAAATCTCGAGCGATTGAGCACCCATGAATGAACCGATGAGGTGCACACTCTACTTATCGCACCTCACCTGACCGGCGCCCCCGCCTTTCGCTGAACCCTCTTAGGAGCATCCATGAGCGACTACATCGTGACCAACCCCGCGACGGGAGAGACCGGCTTCAACCCGGCCCCGACTACCGACGCTGAAGCCAGCGCATCCCTCGCAAGCGCAGACAGCGCGTACCGCACCTGGTCTCGCTCGACCTCCGTCGCCGAACGCGCTGCTCTGATGCAGCGGGTCGCCGAGTTGCACACTGAGCGCCGTGAACTGCTGGCCGACATCATCGTGCGCGAGATGGGCAAGCCCGTCGAGCAGGCCCTCGGCGAGGTCGATTTCAGCGCCGCGATCTACTCCTACTACGCCGAGAACGGCGAGACGTTTCTCGCTGACGAGCCGATTGAGCTGCTCGATGGCGAGGGCTCGGCGTTCATCCGTCGATCATCCCTCGGCGTGCTTCTCGGCATCATGCCTTGGAATTTTCCCTACTACCAGGTCGCCCGGTTTGCCGGCCCCAACCTCGTGCTCGGCAACACGATTCTGCTCAAGCACGCGAGCCAGTGCCCCGAGTCAGCCGCAGCCATCGAGACGATCTTCCGCGACGCGGGCTTTCCTGACGGCGCTTACCGCAACCTCTTCATCACGAGCGAACAGGTCGCCGACCTCATCGCCGACCCCCGCGTCGTCGGGGTATCACTCACGGGCTCGGAGCGCGCGGGTGCCGCGGTGGCCGAGGTCGCCGGGCGCAACCTCAAGAAGGTCGTGCTCGAGCTGGGTGGGTCCGATCCGTTCATCCTTCTCAGCACGGATGACATGGATGCCACTGTTGCAGCGGCGGTCGCGGGTCGACTCGACAACAGCGGTCAGTCCTGCAACGCGGCCAAGCGCTTCATCGTTGCCGACGCGCTCTACGAGGAGTTCCTTGCCAAGTTCACCGACGCGATGGTCGGAACTGTGGCTGGCGACCCGACCCAGTCGGCGACAGAACTAGGGCCGCTTTCGTCGGCTCTCGCTGCCGAGCGCCTGTCAGAGCAGCTCTCGCGTGCCGTTGCGAGCGGGGCCAAGGCTGCTGGCTCGGGAGCTCAAGACGGGGCGTGGTTCTCGCCCGCCGTGCTCACCGAGGTGACCCCGGACAATCCCGCCCACTCGGAGGAGTTCTTCGGTCCGGTCGCGATCGTGTATCGCGCCGCGGATGAAGCACACGCCCTTGAGCTGGCCAACGACACCCCGTTCGGACTCGGCTCCTACGTCTTCACGACCGATCCCGAGCAGGCCCTGCGGGTTGCCGACCAGATCGAGGCAGGCATGGTCTTCGTCAATGGCGTCGGCCTCGACAGCCCGGAACTGCCTTTCGGCGGAATCAAGAGGTCTGGATTCGGTCGAGAGCTCGGCCGGTACGGCATCGAAGAGTTCGTGAACCGCAAGATGATCCGCGTGCTGCGTTAGAGATCCCAACAGAAAGGCAACACCCGGGGTGCACACAAGGATGTGTGCGCCTGTCTAACCCACAGAAGGGCTGAAATGTCTACACCATCCCGCAACTCAGAAGATCTGACCGATCAAGAGCACCTGAAGGTGCTCGGGTATGACGACTCCTTCCGGCGTTCGATGTCGCTCTGGTCGAACTTCGCGCTCGGCTTCACCTACCTCTCGCCCCTTGTCGGCGTGTATTCGCTTTTCGCGGTGGTGCTCACCATCGGCGGTCCTCCGTCCATCTGGTGGATCGTCATCGTCGGAGCCGGCCAGTTGCTCGTTGCATTCGTGTTCGGCGAGGTCGTGTCGCAGTATCCGATTCACGGTGGCATCTATCCATGGACGCGACGGCTGTGGGGTCGCCGATACGCGTGGCTGGCAGCGTGGGTGTACATCTGGGCGATGATCGTCACGATCACGGCCGTTGCTGAATACGGATCCGGATTCGCCGCGAGCCTGTTCGGAATCGAACTGAACAGCACGTCCGGCTTCCTCATCACTCTGGCATTCCTTCTGGTTGCACTCGTGATCAACTTCACGGGCACGAAGTCTCTGGCTCGGGTAGCACGCATCGGCCTTGCCGCGGAATTGATCGGCGTCATCGGGGTCGGGCTCTATCTGCTGATCTTCCAGCGCCAGCAGGGTTTCGACGTGTTCTTCAACTCGATGGGCACCGAGGGTGACGGCACCTACGGCATGGCCTTCCTCGGCGCGGCGCTCGCCGGCCTGTTCCTCTTCTACGGCTTCGAGGCCTGCGGAGATGTCGCCGAAGAGGTTGAGAGTCCCGCACGTCGCATCCCGCTGGCGATGATCATGACGATTCTGGTCGGCGGGGTATCTGCGCTCTTCGCGTTCGCGGGGTACGTGCTGGCAGCTCCCAACCTGGCGGCGATCGTGTCTGGCGAGGACGCCGACCCCATCCCCGGCATCCTGAACGCGACCCTCGGTGAGGTTGGCGGGAAGATATTCCTCGTCGTAGCGATTACGGCGTTCCTGTCGTGCGTGCTGAGTCTCCAGGCGGCTGCGAGCCGCTTGCTGTTCTCCTTCGGACGCGATCAGATGCTGCCGGGCCACCGTTGGCTGGCAAAGGTGTCGCCCAGAACCAAGGTCCCGACCAACGCGCTCATCGTGGCGAGCACCGTGCCGGCGCTCATCGCGTTCGTGGTCTTCCTGAACAGCACCCTGCTCGTTCCCATCACCGCGTTCGCAATCATCGGCATCTACATCGCATTCCAGATGGTCGTGCTCGCCGCGCTGCGCCAGCGCATCAAGGGGTGGCGACCTGCCGGTCCGTTCAGCTTGGGGACCCTGGGGTACGTCATCAATGTCGCAGCGCTCGCATGGGGGATCTTCGCGATCATCCTGCTCGCGGTGCCGGGCTCGTCGGGAAACTTCGCCACCGACTGGGTCGTACTACTGGGGCTCGGGGTCGTTCTCATCACCGGACTTCTCTACCTGCTGATCGCGCGTCCCGACCGCAAGTCGGATGCGCCGGCCGGTGATGCTATCGAGGTAGCAGAGAAATTGCGGTCGGGCAGCGCGGCCTCGTCCGAGTAGTCGACCGTCGTTGTAGCCACATCGGACAGGGCGTCACGAAGTCCTCTGCGTGACGCCCTGCCCCACCCAACCACCTCAAGCCTCGTGTGCTCGACGGGTGCTGACTGTCGTGACGAAGGCGGCGAGCCGCGCGCGCTCCACGGCAGTGGTCGCCGGATCTGCGAGACGAGCCCTACCAGCCGTAGGGAGTACGGGTCGGACTCTGGCTTCGTCGATGCCGTCGAGGAACCCTTCCAGCAGGCGTGCGCGCATCGTCGTGTTACCCGTGGCCCCTGCTTCATCCACCCCCATGCAGGCGAGGATCAGCCACGTCGTTGCAACGTCAAGCTCCCGCGGACCGGGTGCTGCATTGGTCCAATCGAACAGCACCGGGCCAGACGGCGTCATCATGACGTTGCCGGGATGCAGATCCAAATGCAGTAGGTGATGATGTGCATCCGCAGGTTTCATGGCGGGCACGCGGTCGAGCACACCGTGCAGGTCGGCGAGCGTGCGACCGTGTTGCTCGGCGTGTTCCGGATGGTGAGCGAGGTCCTGCAGCATGGTCACCCCGCGCAGACGCTCCATACGCATGTCTGTACCGTCGGCGGCGAATACGCGAGGAGTGGGCACTCCATGCGCGTGCGCGTGTTCCATGACCTCCGCCTCATACGCCACGTCAGCACCGGCATCAAGACACCGTCGCAGAACGGTGCCATCACCGAGGTCGTAGACAACTGACGCGCGTCCTCGCGCGATTTCGGTTCGACCGTCCGGCACCATCACCCGCTCTCCAGAGGCGCGATCACGTACTCACACCGCACTATCGGGCTCAGCCTCACCAGCGCGCATCCGGGAACGTGCTCGATAGACGCGAGTGATGATGTAGGAGATCGGGACCGCGGCCGCCCAAGTGAACTCCGCGGCTGTCGCGCCGGCGAACGCAGCGACCGGAATCGACAACAGGAAGATGCCAGGGATCGGGAAGGACTGCACGAGAACATACCGAAAGACGTCAACTGACACGTGCTGATCGATGAGCTTCGCATGCCAGGCGTACATCCACATTGCGGTCAGCAGGAGCCCGATCAGGCAGATGGATGCCGCATAGATGTACACGCTGAGTGGCACGTCGCCGTAGCGGCCGAGCACTGCGGTCGAAAACGGTACGGATGCGACGACCAGCAACATGACCAGGTTGATCCGTAGGAGTGGCTGTGTGTACTTGATGATCGCCCGGAACTTCCTATGATGCGACATCCACACCGCACCGATGACGGCGAAGCTCAAGACGAACGAGAGGTACTCGGGCGCGAGTTCTGCCAGTGCCGGACCCAGGTCGTCGGCTGCGACGGTCGGCACGTGGAGTTCAACTACGAGCAAGGTCATCGCGATCGCGAACACGGCGTCACTGAAGAACACGAGACGTTCGATCGCGGAACCCTCGGCGATCGAACGGAGGTATCGCTGATAGGTGGTCACACACATCATGCTGCCGAAGCAGCGCCTGTCGTTCGTCGGCGCTCGGGTGGAATCTCCCCTCCACCCGCGGGTGGAGTCAGGGCTGTGCGAGTCCGTGGCGGAAGGCGTAGGCGACAAGCTGCGCCCGGTCGCGCGCCGCGGTCTTGGCCAGAATGTGGTTCACGTGCGTCTTGACCGTCGCATCCGAGACATAGAGCTCGTTGGCGATCTCCGAGTTGGACCTACCAGCCGCGATCAACTGAAGTACGCCCACCTCGCGCGGGGTCAAGTTGTCCGGAATTGATGCCGGCAGTGCGGAGACCCCGCCGTGGCTGAGTGCCTCGAGCAGTCGTCGCTGCACTGTCGGGTCGAGCTGGGCGTCACCCCGGGCCACCGTGGTCAGGGCCGTCCGGATCTCTTCGGCGCTGGCATCCTTGGTCAGAAATCCCCGAGCCCCGGCCCTCAGCGCCGCGAAGACCCAGTCGTCATCGGAGTAGGTGGTGAGCACGACGACGCGACAACGCGCACCCGCCGCAGCGAGCTGCTCAGTGGCTTCCACCCCCGAGCAATTGGGCATGTGGAGGTCCATCAGCACAACGTCGGGGTCGAGCTGGAGGGCCTGCCGTACGGCATCGTCACCATCGACTGCGGTGCCCACGACAGTGATGCCATCCAGAAGGCCAAGGAGCGTCGCGAGCCCGTCGCGCACGACCTTCTGGTCGTCGGCAATCAGCACCCGCACCTCAGACACAGTGCCCTCCCTCGCGTTGTGATTCAAGGGTGCCATGTACGGCGGCCGCAATCGTCATCCCCGGCGGTGATTGTCGGTGGTGCCTCATCCACCCCAGGGTTGACTCGCGTTGAACCCGTGAGGCGGCCGTGGCACAGTGTTCGCATGGAGCGTGTTCGGGGACAGTTCGTGGCGCTCGGCCTGGGGATGATTGTGCTCGTCGTGATCGCGACGCTGATCAATCGAGGGCCGATCGTCCTCCCCATGCTGGTCGTCTTCACCGCAGCCGGGGCAGCACTCCTTCTCTGGGCACGGATGCCCCGTGCGATCGTCGTTGTCGACTTCGCGATCATGGCGGCTTCGGTTGTACTGCTCTACTGGCTCGTGTCCGCTACTCCGCTCGCTCTGTTCCTGCTGGCCGCCTTCGCGACCGCGCGCGAGCCGCGGCGCTGGCTGGCTGTGGTGCTCGCCCTGGCCACGGGTGCTCACGTGGCCGTACAACTCGCGCTTGGCCAGGACACGATCGTGACCGCCCTCGCGACCATTGCCGGAGTCGCATTCCTCTTCGCGGTCAGTCGTCTCCTCGTCTCCGAGCGCACCCAGCGGGTGCAGATCGCAGAGCTGCTCGCGGAGGTGGAGGAACGCCGCCAGCAGGAGAAGGCCTCCGACATGCTGGCCGAGCGCGGCCGAATGGCACGCGAGTTGCACGACGTGCTGGCTCACACGCTGTCGGGTCTCGCGATTCAGTTGGAGGGTGCGCGGATACTGTCAACACAGCACGCAGTACCAGCGGCCCTGCGCGACTCGGTGGAACGTGCGCACCAGCTCTCCCGGGCGGGCATCCTTGAGGCGAAACGTGCGGTCGCCGCACTGCGCGGCGACCAGCTCCCGGGCCCTGAGCTGCTTCAGGAACTCGTCGACGAACACCGACTCGCTGCCGGCAGCCCGACCCGATTGATCATCACTGGTGAACCCGTTCCATTGGATGCGGACGCAAGCCTGGCGATCTACCGAACCGCGCAGGAGGCGCTGTCGAACGTGCGCAAGCACGCGCCCGGCGCTGCTGTCGAGATCATGCTCAGCTGGACGCCTTCGGCGGTGATCCTCGAGGTGATCGATCATGGTGGGCAGATCAGCGGGGACCCGATTGCCGGCCACGGCTCCGGCTACGGGCTGACAGGCATGGCGGAGCGCGCGGAGTTGCTCGGAGCCTCGATCGAAACCGGCCCGCTTGACGATGGGTTCCGCGTACGTCTGACGGTCCCCATCGATGCTGTCGGCCCCGCCTCGTAGCCCACGGTCTCAATCCCAGGGTGGATGAACGGTCTCCATCTGTGCGCTGACGATTCGCGGCGGCGCGAACGCCAACATCGATGGTGCGCGGACCGCCGTGGGCCGCCATCCGAGATTGGAGACCCTCTCAATGTCACGTACCACCCTCGATGCTCGCCTCTCGCCCGCCTGGCGCGCGGTGCTCCTTGCTTCAGCAACGAGCGCCGCAACCGTAATTGCGGCCGTCGTGCTCAGTTCGGCGGCCCCACAGCTGGACACCCTGACGGCCCGACTGATCGTGGTGATTGCCCTGGCAGTGGCTGCGGTGATCGTCGTTGCGACGTCGAGACACCGCGACCTGCTCTGGTCTGGCGGTGTCTCGGTTCCGCTCCTCATCGCGCCAACCCTGATTGTGCTCGCGCCGTTCGCGGGCGGCCTGAAGGATCTCGGGGCGCAGACGACACTCATCCTCGTGGTCGGCTACATCGCTACGGGTGTCTTCGAGGAGTTCTGGTTTCGCGGCGTGATCCTTCGGACTCTGCGCATCTGGACGCCGCTGCGGGCGGCGCTGTTCTCGTCCGCCCTCTTCGGTCTCGCGCACCTATCCAACCTGGTGTTCGGTGCCAACCTCTGGGTCACCATCGCCCAGGTCGTCGGCGCCGCCTGCTACGGAGTGGGGTTCGCGGCACTACGCCTCCGCGGAACCTCGATCTGGGCGCTCGTCGTGCTCCACGCGATCACCGACATTGCGCTCCAGCTCGGCGACGTCTCAAGCGCGTGGCGATGGGGGATCATGATCGGAGGCGACACAGCGCTCCTGATCTTCGGTCTGATCATTCTCCGAAAGGCACCGAAGAGCGCCCCGCAGGAGGTCCTGCCTGTTCCCCTCGCAACGGGAAGTGCGAGGCAGTAGGTTGAGCACGGGTTCAGGCACCGACAGGCTCTCCGGAGCGAAAGGGGCATGCTTGTGGCAACCGGATTCATTCACAACTACGGTCCGTACGCCCTAGTCGCTGGTGGTTCCTACGGTCTGGGCGCCGCCTTCGCGGAGGCGATCGCCCGACGCGGCGTGAACCTCGTCATCATTGCCCGCAACGAGAACCAGCTGTCGGCCACGGCCGAGCGCCTGAGTGCGACGTACGGCGTCGATGTCATCGCGGTCGTGGCCGACATGGCTGACTTCGAAGATGTGAGAACCCAGCTCAGCAGACTCGAGGTCGCGGTGGGCCTCCTCGTCTACGACGCGGCGCACGCGCCCATCGGCCGTTTCGAGGATGTGCCCGAAGAACAGCTCGCTCAAGGCGTGTCGGTCAACGTGCGCACGCCCCTGCTCCTCGCGAAGATGCTCTCCGGGCCCATGATCGAACGCGGGCGGGGAGGCATCGTGCTGATGTCGTCGCTCGCCGGGGGTCAGGGCAGTCCGAACATTGCGGCGTACGCGGCGACGAAGGCCTTCAACGCCATCCTGGCCGAGGGCCTCTGGAAGGAACTGAAGCCTCGCGGGATCGACGTGCTCGCTTGCCTCGCCGGCGCGATTCTCACGCCGGGTTATCAGGAGGCCGAGGGCGGCAGACCAGCGCCAGGGACGCTGGAAGCTGCCGTGGTCGCCGAACAGACGCTGCGGGCTCTCGGGAAGGGACCGGTGGTGGTTCCCGGGGCCGTCAACAAGGTGGGCCGATTCGTGCTCACGCGCCTCCTGAGCAGGCGAACCGCGATCGATATCATGGCGAAGAACACGGGAGGCTTGTCGTGACGATTTTCCTGGGTCTCATCACCCCCCTGATCGCGTACGTCGTGATCACCCTCCTTCACGTCGCGATCCCCGCGAAACGCGTGACCGGCTACGTGAAGGACGACGCCACGGGCGAGGTGCGCAAGTATCGGCTCAACGGACGTTACGTTCTCGCGGTCAGCGTCATCCTGTGGTTTCTCCTCGGATACGTCAACATCGTCCCGTACGTCTGGCTCTACGAGACCCGCTGGCTCGGACTGATCGGTGCCTGCGTCATCGGCTTGGCCTACTCGCTCGTCGTCGTTCTCCGAGTGCCGCCCAACCGCGCATCATTCTTCGCCGACCTGTGGTTCGGCAGATCCAAAGACCCGCAACTCAAAGACGGTTTCGTGGATGCCAAGGTCTGGCTGTACCTCGTCGGCGCGGTCATGCTTCAGCTCAACGTGCTCTCGTTCGCGGCGTTCCACCTGCAGAACGTTGAGAGCATCAACCCCGGGTTCCTGCTGGGCTGCGCGATGCTCACGTGGTTCTGCGTCGAGTACCTGATCTTCGAACGCATCCACCTGTGGACCTACGACTTCATCGCCGAACGGGTCGGATTCAAGCTGGGTTTCGGATGCCTCGCCTTCTACCCCTACTTCTACTCGGTCTCCCTGTGGTTCACTGCCGACCTCCCCAACCCGGGGATTCCGGTGTGGGTCACGGTGCTGTTCGGTGCGCTGTTCCTCTGCGGCTGGGTGCTGACCCGGGGCGCGAACATGCAGAAGTTCTCCTTCAAGACGAAGCCCGGTCAGAAGTTCCTGTGGATCGAACCTCAGGCGATAAGCGACGGCAACAACCGGCTTCTCGTCAACGGCTTCTGGGGCGCCAGCCGTCACATCAACTACCTGGGCGAGATCATCCAGGCGGTCGCCATCGCCCTGGCCCCCGGCTACTTCGCAATTTGGATGGTGTGGCTGTACCCGATCTACTACATCGGCCTGTTCCTCAGCCGCCAGATCGATGACGACGCCATCTGCCAGGCGAAGTACGGCGACCTCTGGGATGAGTACACGGCGAAGGTCAAGTACCGGATCGTGCCGGGGTTGTACTGACTGAGGAGAGACCCCCACGCTGAGGTGGGGTTGCGCCCGCCCTCCGCCGGACGAGCAACTCCGCCGCGACGCTGTTGATCACGAAGCCCACGGCGACGAGCCAGGTCTCAGCGGATGCGTCGACCTCGCCGGCGGGAATGGACCACAGGGCGACGACGAGCGCCTGGGTTCCTCCGGAGACGGCGATCGCGTAGGCGCGCGTCATCCACTCTCCGTGCGCCACGAAGTCGCGACCCATGATCGCGAATGCTCCGCGCACGAGAAACAGGGTCATCGCGACGGCGAAGACGACCCGAACGACTGCAAGGGGGAACTCGTCAGGGGGTCCAGCGAAGAAGACTCCGAGCGGAACGCTCGACACTGCAGCGAGGAACCCGACCGGGATCAGCGCGCGGCCGGCGGTCCGGTGCCAACCGCGCCGAGCCCGCAGGGCCGGAGAGAACTGGAATGCCCCGAGCAGGCAGAACACGGTCATCGCCACGATGTGCGCGACGACCGCCACGGTGATCACTGCCGCCCGAGCGCCGTCGCGGTCGGTGCTCAGCTCTCCCAGACGGAGCACGCCGCCCACCACGGGCAGGGCGCTCAGCAGAAGAAGTCCGGTGATCGACAGCCATCCGGTCCTGAGTCGCTCGCCTGCACTCACAAGCTGCCCCCGAAGAACGCCGCGAGTGCTGGAGCGGCATCGGCGACCGTGGAGAGGTTGACGACCATGATGAACAGCAGAAGCACGGCAACCGTCGGCAGCACGGCCGCGATGGTCGCCGTTACTCTGCGGAGTCGCACATCCTGTCGTGGCATCCGAGACCATCGGATCCAGAGCACGATGTCGGCGGCCACGACGATGACGGCGGCAACAGCCGCGATCACGACCAGCGCCAGATGGTAGGCGCGGAAGTCGCCGATCAAGGTCTCGAGCATCGGCGAGATCGTTCCTGCGGCGAACTGCTCTCGAACCTGAGCGACCTCAGGAACTGATCCATCCATCGGCAGGAGTCCCATGACGGAGGACAGGGGAGCGAGCGCTCCTTGGATGTTTGCCATCACGATCAGCAGCACGAAGGCGGCAATCGGCGCGCCCGCGATGCCGACGAGTGCGATCGCTGCTCGTGCTTCTGGAGCGTTGACTCGGGCATAGGCCCTCCAGACCTGATGCCCGGTCAGGAGAAGGCCGATCAGGAGCGCGAGAGCGACCACTGCCTTGGTGACGTGAAACATGCCCCAGAACGACACGACTGCACGCATGTCCGTAGTTAGCGGCGCCGCCGCCCCTGACCACCATTGAGAGAAGGCGGCCCCGAGCGTCTCGGCGAGAACTCCGGTCGTGATTCCGGCCGGCGACAGGACGGCTGCAACGGTGCCTGGCAGGAAGAAGTAGGCGCCAACGAGCAGCATCGTACTTGCGATGATGATCGTGAACCGCGGGTCCACACGCGCACGAAGAGGCGACGTCGAGTAGGTCCCCATCAGGCCACTGCCGTCACAGTCGAGCTCCGAGGCCACGTCCATGCGGTGCGGAGGATGAAGGCAAGAATCAGCACTTCGACTCCGATGGTGACGACATAGTAGAAGGCCCAGTCCGAGGTCGCCCCCGCCGCGTTGAACACGCAGATCGGGATGTAGAGCGATGCAACGACGAGGTTTACGGCCCGGTTCACCCGAGGTCGCAGCGTCACGGAGAGCATGACCATCAGGGCCGGGATTGCGATGATCGCGAAGAAGATCGTCAGCAGCGTGCCGCTGATGTCGAACGCGAAGATGACGCCGCCCCGGATGTCGTCGATCTCGCCGGGCTGGTAGAGGTGGAAGTAGTCGATGTAGATGATCAGGAACATCAAGCTGGTCCACGCGGCGGCGAGCTTGGCCTGCACGGCGATCACCGAGGTCTCGAACTGTCGTGGCGTAGGGGTTTGGGTGGTGATAGGACTCGTGGGCGAGGTCATGTCGTACTCCTGGGATGCGGTCGGATAACCGACGGGTTGTCGGACGGGTTGTCGGACGGTGCCGACCGCGAAGGGGTCGAGGGGCTGAGCATGCGCCGGCTCGCCGACGCGCTCGGCGCGGGAGCGATGTCGCTGTACCACTACGTGGCGAACAAGGACGAGCTGCTCGACGCCATGGTCGACGTCGTGTTCTCGGAGATCGAACCCCCGCCCGAAGGTTCCGACTGGCAGTCTGCGATGCGACGGGAGTCGGAATCCGCCCGACAGGTACTCGCGCGCCACCCGTGGGCGATTACTTTGATGGAGTCACGAACGACGCCGGGTCCCGCCAACCTCCGGCATCGCGAAGCGGTCACCGGTTGTCTCAGGCGGGCCGGATTCTCGGTTCCGATGGCGACGCACGCGAACTGGTTGCTCAACGGCTATGTGTACGGCTACGCCCTGCAGGTCGCGAGCCTGCCGTTCGACACCGCGGACGAGCTCGCAGAGATGACCGAGAACGTCTACCTCCCTCAGCTTCCCCCAGACGAGTTTCCCTACCTCAACGAGTCCGCCGCTGCGCTCGTCGCGGCTGGGTACGACCCGGCGGAGGAGTTCACATTCGGCCTCGACCTCATCCTCGCCGCGCTCGAGGACCTGAGATCCTCCCCATAAGCCAAGCCGATCTGGACATCGACGACCCCGTGAGGCGGTCAAGGCGCTGCTCGGGCCTCCGCTCGACCTGCGCTACTACTCGTCGACTTCTGTCATTGCATCATCCGTTTGGGTGAGACTTTTCACCCTCTTCTTCACGATGACCAGAAGGTGGAGCTGCTGGTGGAGTAGATGTCATGGCAGATTCCGCACAGCGTTCGCACTTCTCCGACAGCTTGACCTCACGCCGAGGCGCGTGGCTCTCTCTCGGGATTGTTCTCGTTCTCATGGTGCTGTTGTTCGGCGCGTTCGGGTCCGCGAAGGCCCCCGGCGGCAACGCACAGGCACCTGCAGACTCGGAGTCAGCAAGAACGAGTGAGTTGATGGCGAAGTTCCCGAACGCGGATCGTCAGTCGGTGCTCGTTGTGGCATCGCACAAGGATGGCGCGACGCTTTCTGACTCTGAGGTCAGCGCGCTCGCGGGGCTGCTTCCTGTTCTCGACGAGTATGCGGACGCCGACACGACTGGTCCGCTGCTCAGCGAAGACAACAAGGCGGCTCTGCTGGTCATCCCCATCAAGGTGGGCGAGACCAACGCTCAGACGGCAGAGGAGATCAAGGCGATCCGTGCTGCGCTGGCAGACGCGGCTCCCGATGGCATCACGTTGCAGGTGACCGGTGGCCCCGCTTTCGCTGCAGACGTAGCGTCGTCGTTCGAGGGCGCGGACTTCACGTTGCTCCTGGTGACCATCCTTATCGTTGCGATCCTCCTGATCGTCACCTACCGGTCGCCCGTGCTGTGGCTGCTTCCTCTGGTCGTCGTTGCCCTGGCCGATGGACTTGCCGGGCGGATGACGGCCGCGGCCGGCTCGGCATGGGATCTGCAGTTCGACGCTGGCATCATCAGCGTGTTGGTGTTCGGCGCGGGCACCAACTATGCGCTGCTCCTGATCTCCCGTTACCGGGAGGAACTGCAGACCGTCGAAGACCATCGGAAGGCATTGAGTACCGCGTGGCGCAAGACTGCCCCGGCGATCATCGCCTCGAACGTGACCGTGGTACTTGCCCTTCTGACCCTGGTGCTCGCGGTCATCCCGGGCACGAATGGTCTGGGCGTCACTTCCGCCATCGGGCTTCTCATCGCTCTCGGTACTGTGCTGTTTCTGCTGCCGGCGGTGCTTGCAGTATGCGGTCGCAGGGTGTTCTGGCCGTTCGTCCCCCGTCCCGGCGAGGCTCCTCGGCAGGGTCGCGGATGGCGCCGGTTGGCCTCAGCGGTTGTGCGCCGCCCCGTCGTGAGCCTTGTCGGCGGAACAGCGCTGCTGGCCGTCATGGCTGTGGGCCTGTTGGGTACGTCGATCGGGCTCGACCAGGTCGAGAAGTTCCGGGTGCAGTCCGAATCGGCCGCCGGTCTCGAGGTCCTCGCGGACCATTTCCCGCCGGGAGAGGCACAGCCGATCTTCATCATCGCCGACGCTGCCGAATCGGATGCCGTGGTTGCCGCGGTTGAGGATGTCGAGGGCGTGGTGCGCGTGCACCCGGTTGACACCACCGCTGATGGCTCCCTGACGAAGCTCATGGTGACTAGCGCGTATGCGCCCAGCACCGAGCAGAGCCTGAACCAGATCGCGGAGCTGCGCGAGGCCGCACACGCGGTTCCGAACGCGGATGCCCTGGTCGGTGGAGCGGTCGCAACGGATCTCGACGCGCGCGCCGGCAACGAGAGGGACCTGATGCTGATAGCTCCTTTGGTGCTCGCGGTCAGCTTCCTCGTGCTGCTTGTCCTGCTGCGCTCGATCATCGCACCCGTACTTCTGCTTCTGGTCAACCTCGCCAGCGCGGTCGCCGCGATCGGCGCCGGCGCATGGCTGAGCCGAGTGCTGTTTGGTCAGCACGCCCTGGATCTGCAGGTTCCGCTGCTTGCGTTCCTCTTCCTGGTGGCGCTCGGCATCGACTACACGATCTTTCTCGTGCACCGCGCCCGCGGTGAGGCCATGGTCATGGGCACCCGCGCGGGAATGGTTGAGGCCATTGCCCACACCGGTGGAGTTATCACGAGCGCCGGTATCGTGCTTGCTGCCGTGTTCGCCGCGCTCGGCGTACTGCCGTTGGTCACGCTGGGGCAGCTCGGGCTGATTGTTGGTGTTGGCGTGATCGTTGACACCCTGGTCGTACGCACCGTGATCGTTCCGGCGATCTTCGCACTGGTCGGCGACCGCATCTGGTGGCCCAGCTCAGTCACGGCGCGCTGAGGAGAATGGGTGCATGAGTCTCGTGAGCACACCATTGACCCGCACTGAACCCGTGGGGTCGGCCTCGCCCGGCCTCACCATGAGGGCGATGGAGATCGGGCAGCACGTCATGGCCGCGGGTTTGACGAGCGTCGGCGCGATTCGGGCGATCGGCAACGGCACCCCCATCGCTGCTGCAGTGATCTCCGGGCTCGCGATCCTTGCCTGGCACACCGCCGGCACCATCCTCCCATCCCGTGCGCCGTCCGGGCGGGTCGTCGTGTGGTGGCTCATCGGGTTCGGTGTGATCTGGATCGCCGCGGTCGCCGTATCACCCGAATTCATCTGGGTCGCATTTCTGCTGTGGCTCCTCGCCGGACATCTGCTTCCGCTCCCGTGGGGCCTGGTCTTCTCAGGACTCGTGCTTGCGGTGGTGATTGTCGCGCCGATCCTTCATCACGGCACCACGAGCTACGCGAACGTGTTCGGGCCGCTCATCGGAGGGGTGTTCGCGTTCGGGATCTCTCGTGGCTACCTTCAGCTTCTGCGGGACGCAGCTGAACGAGAACGGCTGGTTTCGTCCCTGATGCTTGCGCAGCAGGAGATGGCGGAACTTCAGGATGAACTCGCCCTCGCCCAGCGTCTCTCCGGGGCGGTCGCCGAACGCACCCGCATCTCGCGGGACATCCACGACACCATTGCACAGGCGCTCTCATCGATCCGACTCCTCGCCCACGCCGGTGCCGGGCGCAGTCAGGACCCTGCCGCCGCACGCGTCCTCTCACAGGTGGAGACGCTGGCTGGTGACAGTCTGGCTGACGTCCGAAGGATCGTGGCCGCACTGACTCCCGCAGAGTTGGACGAGGATGCGCTCGCGGCAGCATTGCGACGGATGCTTGACCGTGCGCACGAGGAGACAGGCCTGCAGGTTGAGCTGCACGTGGACGACTCCGTTCCCCTGCTGCCCACTGAAGTCGAGGTCGCGCTATTGCGCAGTGCCCAGTCCGCACTTGCTAACGTCCGCCTTCACGCGAACGCAACGCGCGTCGTGATGACCCTTGTCGACGCCGACCGTAGCGTCCGGCTCGACATCATGGATGACGGTCAAGGATTCGATGTTCCTTCCTGGGAGCAGAGGTCTGAGGCCGGGTCTCCCAGCTACGGTCTCCGTTTCATGCGAGATCGACTTCGTGAACTCGGCGGCGGGCTCGATATTGAGAGCAACCCAGGCGAAGGCACCGCGATCTCGGTGAGCCTCCCGGTCCATCGCGATCGCTCCCCATTGAACAAAGGGGAGAAGGCATGACTACCACCGTTTTGCTCGTCGATGACCATCCTGTCGTGCGCAGCGGGTTGCGTGCCGTCCTCGAATCAGACTCCGTGCACGTCGTGGGCGAGGCGGCGACGGGTGAAGAAGCCGTCGCTCTCGCCGCTCACCTGCACCCCGACGTGGTGCTGTGTGACCTGCGTCTCGGGGCCGGGATCGACGGTGTGCAGACGACCGCCGCACTTCGAGCGCTTGAGCCCGCACCCGCGGTTCTGATCCTCACCACGTTCGATCGCGATGCGGAGATCCTCGGCGCGATCGAAGCCGGTGCCGCCGGATACCTTCTCAAAGATGTCGCACCGGACGTGATCATCGAAGGCATCCTTCGAGCAGCGGGCGGTGACATGTTCCTTGCTCCAGACCTCGCCGACAGAGTGCTCAAGGGGATGCGCAACCCGCTCCCGAAGCTCACTGAGCGCGAGGTCGAGGTGCTCCGCCTTCTTGCGACAGGAGCCTCGAACAAGGAGATGGCCCGCGCCCTCTTCGTCACCGAAGCAACCGTGAAGAGCCACATCGCACACATCTTCACAAAACTCAGCGTCGACAGCCGCTCCCGCGCGATCCACGTCGCCCAGGAAACCGGGCTCATCTAATCCCGCCCTCGAAAGGAAACACCCCGTGAAGAAGACCCTCAACGCCGCGTTCATCTACATGATTGCCGGTGTCGCATCCGGACTGTTCTACCGGGAGTTCACCAAGCTCAACGGCTTCCCTGAGGGAAAGTTCACGCAGCTCGGCCTGGTGCACACCCACCTGCTTACATTGGGATTCATCGTCCTGCTCATTGCGCTCGTCATCGAGAAGGTCTTCACGATCTCCCGAAGCCCCAAGCTGTTCGCCTGGTTCTTCTGGCTCTACAACGCTGGCGTGATCCTCACCTCGGGCATGCTCATCTGGCACGGAAGCCTCACCGTGCTCGGCCAGGAGTCCAGCACGATGATCGCCGGTATCGCGGGGCTTGGCCACATGCTCCTCACCGCGGGCATGGTCGTGTTCTTCGTCGCACTGCGCCGAGCTGTTCTAAACCGCGCCGCACCAAGTGAGATGGCGGAAGTCTAGGGTTCTCCATCGCTCTGGGGGTCGTCATGAATCTCGCCGTAGTCGCTGTGGACGTCGCGCTGATGCTCGTCGCCACGGTCGTGCTGATGCTTCTGCTCGGTGCCTTGTCGCGACGGCTGCTTGGGGTGCGCATGAGTGCCGGCAGGATCATCCTCGCCGGCGTTCTCGGACTCGCTGCGGGCGTCGGATTCGAATCCCAGTTCATCTGGCGTGCCACCGAGTACACGCCGGCGATGATCCCGGTCCTCTTTGGGATCATCGTGCTGGTCGCCATCACCGTCCTCGTTGTCGCGGAACTCCTCATTCCGCAGGGAACGCTGCCGAGGCCAGACCAGTGGGCACACCTGATCCGAGCGGCGTTCGACCGCAACACCAGGTACCTCGAGCTGCTCCGCATCGCCGCACGACACAGACTGTTCACGATCAGGTTGGGGCCCGGCAGCACTGCTGCGGCCGCTGACCGCAGAGCGCAGGCCGAGGCATTGAAGCGAGCACTTGAGGAGGCTGGCGGGGCGTTCGTGAAGCTCGGACAGCTGCTCTCGACGCGTCCGGATGTTCTGCCCGCAGAGTTCCTCGACGCCCTCGCAATGCTCCAGCAGCATGTCCCGCCGGTCCCCTGGGACGATATTCGTCCTGAGCTCGAGCGATCCCTCGGCGGGCCGCCAGGCGAGGTCTTCAGCGCGTTCAGCGAGGAGCCCTTCGCAGCGGCATCGATCGGCCAGGTGCACGCCGCGGTGCTGCAATCCGGTGAACGTGTCGCAGTGAAGGTGCGCCGGCCGGGTATCGTGCCGCTGATAGAACGCGATATGGACATCGCCGCGCGTCTCGCCCGCCGACTCGCCCGGTCCGCCGACTGGGCAGCGAGATTCGGTATCGAACAACTCGTAGACAGCCTCATCGCGAGCCTCCGCGACGAACTCGACTACACGCAGGAAGCCGCCAACATCCTCGCCCTTACCGAAGCACAGGATCATGTGCCCGCCGAAGCGCGGGTCCGTATCCCGCGCTTCATCGCCGAGTTCAGCAGCGACCGGGTGCTCGTCATGGAGTACATCACCGGGGAAACACTCAGCAGCATGACGGCGCTCAGTTCGGTCGACGACCAGGCGCGTCATCGCCTCGCACAGCGGCTGCTGGCGGCGACGCTCGCGCAAATCATGGAGGCCGGCGTCTTCCACTCGGACCTGCATCCCGGCAACATCGTCATCGCAGACGGAGCTCTGGTGCTGCTCGACTTTGGATCGATCGGCCGCATCGACTCGGAGACGCGAAGCCGCCTCGGGGAGCTGTTGTTCGCCTTTTCTCGTCGAGACGCCACCGAGTTCACTGAGGCGCTCTTCATGTTCGTTGACCTCAGCGATGTGCAGGATGAGCTTGGCCTTCGTCGCGCAGTCGCCGCCTTCATGTCCCGACGTCTCGGCCCCGGCGCCAGGCTCGACGCAAGCATGTTCAGCCAAGTCATGTCAATCCTGGCCGACTATGGCCTCACCGTCCCCGCCGAGCTAACCGTGCCGTTCCGCACTATCGCAACCGTGGAAGGATCCCTGCAGCACCTCGATCCCACCTTCGATTTCGTCGCCGAAGCCAAGAAATATGCCCAGCAGCGTGTGACCGAGGCGACCCGACCCTCCTCCATCACGAAAGCCATCACAGACGAGCTCCTGTCCGCAATGCCGATCGTGAAGCGCCTACCGCAGCGGATCGATCGCGTCACGGGCAACCTTGCAGATGGCCGCTTTGGGATGAACGTGCGCCTGTTCGCGGATGCCCGGGACCGATCGTTCGTGCGCGAGATCATCAGCCTCGCGGTGGTGTCCTTCCTCGCAGGCATCTTCGGCATCATGGCTGCAATGCTGCTCACCAGCGACACCGGGCCCCAGCTGACCGAAACTCTTACCCTCTTCCAGATCTTCGGATACCTCTTCCTTGTCGTCGCCGGTGTTCTCACGCTCCGCGCGCTCTTCGATGTGCTGCGGCGTCGGCCGAGCGGATCACGGTGACAGGACGCGCCATGTCTACAGACTCCGCAACAGAAGCACCCAGCCGCCGGGACTGGGTCGCACTGGCTGTGCTTTCGGTGGGCCTGGGTTTGATCGTGCTCGACGGCACGATAGTGGGGGTCGCGCTCCCGGCGATTATCGGCGACCTGAACCTCGATCTCACCGATGCCCAGTGGGTCAACAGTTTGTATGCGGTGCTGCTTGCGGCCCTGCTGCTTTCCACGGGAAAGCTCGCAGATCGGTGGGGACGAAAGCTCCTCTTTCTCATCGGTCTAGTCGTGTTCATCGGAGGCAGCATCCTTGCGGCGATATCGGATGCAGCAGGCTCGCTGATCGCCGCACGCGCAGTGCAGGCCGTTGGTGCGGCGTTCATCATGCCGTCGACGCTCTCTACCGTGAATGCTGTCTTCCGCGGGAAGTACCGCGCCGCCGCGTTCGGGATCTGGGGAGCGGTGATCTCGGGAGCAGCAGCCGTCGGCCCACTCGCCGGTGGCGCCCTCACGCAGTGGGCATCCTGGCATTGGATATTCCTCGTCAATATCCCTCTCGGCGCGGTGGTGTTCGTCGCGGGTGTGCTCATCATCCCGAAGACGCGCGGTGAGAGAGGTCGTCCCGGTGCTGATGTCGACGGCGCACTGCTCTCTGGCATCGGCTTCGGCGCTCTCGTTTTTGCTGTCATCGAGGGGCCAGAGCTCGGGTGGTGGGCGCCGACGGCCCAGCTGCACCTCTTTGGCTGGACCTGGCCGGAGGAGGCTGCGATTTCCGCCGTGCCTGTCGCCTTCGCGATCGCCGCCGTCGCGCTCACTCTCTTCGTCTTCTGGGAGCGTCACCGAGAAAAGGTGAAGCGCTCAGCACTGCTCGACCTGAACCTGTTCATGCTTCCGACCTTTTCGTGGGGCAACCTCACTGCGGCCATGGTCGCTATCGGCGAGTTCGCGATCATATTCGTCCTGCCCTTGTACTTGATCAACGCACTCGGGCTGGATGTCATGGGCGCCGGTCTCATACTCGCCGCGATGGCACTCGGTGCATTTCTCTCCGGAGCATCCGCTCGCCACCTCGCCGCTCGCTTCGGGTCCGCTGGAACCGTCCTGATCGGGCTCGCGCTCGAGGTCGCCGGTGTAGTCGTGCTCGCGATCATCGTCTCCGGCACCACTCCGGGCTGGATCCTTGCCATCCCGCTCGTCGTGTACGGCCTGGGACTGGGCCTCGCATCGGCCCAGCTCACGGGTACCGTCCTCCGCGATGTCCCGGTCGGCGTGTCCGGACAGGCGTCGGCGACTCAGAGCACGGTTCGGCAGATTGGATCCGCACTAGGGACCGCTTTCGCCGGGGCAGTCCTGTCCATCTCGCTCTCATTCACGCTTCCCGAAGCTCTAAGAACGGCTGGGATCAGTGGTGAAACTGCCGATCAGATCGCAACCGTCACCCGGCAATCTGCGGGCACGAACATCGCGGAACTGCGTGCCGACGGACCATCCGGTCCCCTCGGAGACCAGACGGCGGCCGCGGTCGAGGCTCTGTCCAGCGGATTCGCCGACGGCACCCGCTGGTCGATGCTCGTCGCCACAATCTTCCTAGTGCTTGGACTTGTTGGCGCAGTCCGGCTTCGGCACAGCGCAACGCGAGCCAGGGGCGAGCAGCCGCAAGACTTGGGTGATTGAAGCAACTCCGCTGAGGCGAATTCGTCACCGGAACTCGTTTGCGGCGCACGTTTGTGGGAGTCGATTGGGCGCTAACGATCGTGCCCCGCCGGAAACGACCAGTTTCGGCGCGTGGGTACAAAGAAGTGGTGCCGCGCCTTGGCGATCCGAAAGCAAACCAATTGATCGGAGGTCAATTGGTCAACTTCACTCGCTGGCGCGAAACGTAGACAAACATTGGGCTCCGAGGAGTCGAACGGGTCGATTCTCAGCTCGAAATCGACCCCAAATGTTTTCAAGCGTGGGCAGAATGTGGGCAGAAACCACAACGGGCCCGACCGCATTCCAGAAGAAATGCTGGTCAGACCCGTTTTAGTTGGTGCGCCCGGAGGGATTTGAACCCCCGGCCTATTGGTCTGGAGCCTGTGGGGCCGTCTGAGCGTGCCTACTGGGCGGTCGCAGCGTGAGCGCCGTCGCTGCCCCGCTGCGGGCCACCGAGCATATCGCCTGGGCCGAGCTCGGCATAGAGCTCGACACCATCGGCTGCCCCGAATGCGGGCGACCCGACTGCGAGGCCCACGGATGAAGACCATCGAGCACCAGGGCGTGGTCTACCAGCTGCCGCCATGCCCCAGCTGCGGAAGCAACCGCAAGCGGTGCATGCGGCCGAGCGGACACGAGGCAGCCGAGTGGCACGTCGCCCGCGTACAGCTGTTCGACGAAGTCAACGCTGAGCTCCTCCCTGGATCGGAGCCGACAGCATGATCGAGGTGGGTGACCTGGTGAAGGTCGGCACCGGTGGAGTGACCTGGTGCGTGGAATCGTTCTATGGCGAGCACGACGGCATTGCTCGGCTGGCCAAGGTCGAGGCCGACGGCACGGTGTCCGAGTACGTGCACACGTCGGCTCCGGTGAGGCGGCTGACGATCGTCCAGAAGCGGGTGCTGGCATGATCGCCGTGGCGATCGCCGGGGTGGTGCTGTCGATCGCCCTGCCCTTGCTGCACTGGCTGCGCGATCGAGCTAGCGTGACGCATGACACTAACTCATGAGTGGCGGGTAGCCATCGATGCCTACCTCGCCCACGAACGACACACAGGTAAGACGCCGGCGACGATCAACTCGCACCGGCAGCGGCTCTCGCAGATGGCGGCGAGGGTCGGAGCCGGACCGTGGGAGCTCACGAGCGAGCAGCTGATCGAGTGGGCCGGCTCCCAGTCCTGGGCGACCGAAACCCGACGCGGGCGCTACAACAGCTACCGGTCATTCTGGGCCTGGGCGAAAGCCACGAAGCGGTGCCGGCACAACATCGCCAAGTCGCTGGCGAAGGTCAAGCCAGGCGAGCCCGACCCGCGCCCGGTCCCCGACCGGGTGTACCGGAAAGCGCTCATGCGCGCCGACGACCAGGAGCGGATCTGGCTCGAGCTCGCCCACGACCACGGGCTACGCCGCTGCGAGGTCGCGGTCGTTCACTCTGACGATCTGATCGAGGATCTCGTCGGGTGGTCGCTGCTCGTGCACGGCAAGGGCGGCAAGCGACGCACCGTGCCGCTGACCCCGGGCATGGCCCGGACGCTGCGGGACCTGCCCGAGGGGTGGGCATTCCCCGGTGACGACCACGGGCACCTATCGGCCCGATGGATCGGCAAGCGCGTCGCGCAGCTGCTCGACGGCGACTGCACCATGCACAAGCTGAGGCACTCCGCCGGCACAGCGTTCTACCTTCACGGGGACCTGGCGATCGCTCAGAAGCTGCTCGGCCATGCGTCGCCAGCCACAACGCTGATCTACGTCAAGCTGCCGGACGATCGCCTCCGAGCGACCGTCATGGCGGCCGCATCCTGAACCCAATTTCACTGTCAACCGTTGGTTGACGCCAAAATCGCGAGGGGAATCACATGGCTAGACGAGGGCGCGAACGCTCATTCGAGGACGTGCACGGGGCCGTCAGGCGCTTCATAGCGGCGCTCGCTGTCCGGGTGGGAGATGCTGACGAGTTCGAGCTCGGCGAGCTCGTGGCGCTGAGGGATGACCTTGAGGCGGCGATCGTCGAGGCGATCCGACTGCAGCTGCAGTGCGGCAAGTCATGGCAGTCGATCGGTGATGCCCTTGGCATGACCAGGCAAGCTGCTCACAAGCGGTACGCCGACCGAGTCGCCGCCTAGTTCCCCCCAGTCCTCGATGAACTGATCTGGGTTGGTGCGGGCGAGCTCCTGGCATAGCTCGGCTACCTTCACAAGCTTGTCGACTTGCTCGTCGAACGTCAGGGTCTCGTCGTACTTCACGGTGAGGCTCAGTGTGTCGTAGCAGTTCTTGTAGGCGGCATCGGTGTTCGGCGTGCAGCCGGTAAGGAGCAGCGCGAGCGCGACCAGGCTCAGGATTCTCATGGCGGCATCCTTGCACGACAAAGCGCCCCGGGGCAGCATCCCGGGGCGCTCGTCCGTCAGAGGGTCGTTCAGTCGACCTTGGCGGGCTCGGGGGTGTCCTTGGGCGGTGCCTGGGCGACCACCGCGAGCAGCTGGTTGCGCAGGCTCGCGTTCTCCTCTCGCAGCGCGGAGAGGTTGCCGTTGGTCTGGGTCTTGACCTCCTCCAGGGTGTTGGCCTGCTTGCCGAGGAGGTAGATCGTGACGGCAGCGGTCGACGCCAGACCGAGCAGCTGGACGACCCAGCCGACGGTCTTGTCGATCTGGGTCGGGCTGACGATCGTGACGATGATGAGGCCGATGACGGCCACGGCCGCGAGGCCGAAGTACAGGACGATGATGAGGTTCTTGTTCATGCGTTCACCAGCTTCATCGTGGCGATCCACTCGTCGCGGAGCACCCGGGCCTCGTCCTGAGTCTTGATGTAGTCCTCGCGGTCAAGGGTCGCGTGCGGGGCACCAGCGGGCGCGTACAGGCGTGCCCAGGCGAACCCGGTGCTCTGGTTGGTGGTGACCCGGTATCCGCGCTCCTTCTTGGTCGGGCCGGTGATCCAGGGAGCGACGATCATCCACTCCTCGGCACCCTCCTTCGCCGTCTTCTTGATCACTCTCGGGTTCATGTCGTCCTCCTCGGTTGTTGCGATTGGTGTCGAGCCGCCGCCAGCAGTGCTGGAGAGGCGGGCGGTGATGTACGGGATCGGGTCGAAGGTCGAGCCGGTGCCGGGGTTGTCGCTGGTGAACGACATCGTGAAATGAAGATGTCGCCCATCGGTCAGGGTTCCGGTATCGCCGACATCTCCGACCGGGGTGATGCCGATCCACACGCGAGCGCCCACCTCGACGGGCGGGCGCTCCTCCAGGTGCGAGAGACCCCAGAACACGGCGTCAGGGTCACGTACGACCATGACCCACCCAAGCCCTGACTGGTACTCGACGCGCACGACCACGCCGTCAGAGACGGCGAGCACGGTGCCGCCGCCGTCGGGGGCGAAGTCTGTGCCGCGGTGACCGTTCGGGTGGTCCTCGTCAACTACCCCGTAGGCGACGGTGATGGTGTCGAGCGGGAACGGAAATCGATACTGGGTCATGGTCCGACTCGCTTCATCGTGACGACGGCGGCTGACCTGGTGGTGCCGCCCTCGATTGCGCCGGCGGCTGAGGCGTGCTGGACCATGATCTCGACGTAGTCGCCGGCGGCGAGGGCGATCGAGAAAATGGACTTCAGCGGTAGTCCGCCGGCGTCGCCAGTGCGCCGGTCGAAAGAGCCGGGGATCGCGGTGGTGCCGTTGAGGCGGCCTTCGACATTGCCCAGCCCGGACGTGTTGTTGTTGTACAGCGACGCGCACACCTCGTAGAGGCCGGCCTCGACTGCGACGAGGCGGGAGGTGTTCGAGCCGTTGTCGTGCATGCCTGCAGGGTCGCTGATCTCAACGTCCCAGGTGAGAGCGACCGCCGAGGTGGTCAGGTTGTAGTTCGCTGACTTGCGCAGGGAGCAGGCGAGCTCGAATGGCAGGTAGGCGCCAGCGGTACTGGTGAAGCGGTACCTGGTGGTGCCGACGCGGGCTTCGCCTCCAACTGCGAAGCTGAGGTCGGTGATCGCGACGACGGTGGCGATGTACGAGTCGAGGTGTGCTTTGGTGTCGGCGATGATCGGCCCGTCAGGCTTCCACTTCAGCGAGGCTCCCGAGCCGGATACGGCAACCCAGCTGTGGGGGTCGATGCCGGTTGTGCCGGGTGTTGTCAGGTAGGCGGTGTGGCCGACTGCAGCTGTCGAGACGGCATCGAGGGCGGCTAGAGAGGCTACGGTTCGGCGGAGCTTGTTCTCGGCGTTGGTGATGCGGGTGAGCATCGCGCCGATGGTGGTCGACAGGATCGCGTTGGCGATGTTCAGCAGACCGTGGAAGGTCGCGTTGGTGTCGGATGATCCGTACTGGTAGACCCCGTTGGAGTCTGTCGATCCTGCGGCCATTAGTTGCTCCTGTTCGTCATGCTGCTTGCACCCAAGCGCCGTTGAATTCGGCGAAGACCAGCCCCTGCACCCATGCCCCGTTGTGCTCTACCTGGAGAGTCGATTGGGCCCAGGCGCCGTTGTGCTCGGTCTTGGGGCCGCGCGGAATGTTGGTGAGCGCGAGGCTGCCGGATGCTGTTGCGTCGCCGAGCTCGGGGGCAGGATCGGACTCGTGGAAGGTGCCGGAGACGCTGATGGTCTTCGTTCCGTCAGGGTTGTGGGTGATTGTGCCCGACCCTGAGCCGAGGGTGAGTGTGGAGTAGCTGGCGAAGTTGTAGCCAGCCAGCGTGCCGCTGTCGGTGATGCCGCCGATGTTGACGTTCCACGACACCGTGTAGCCGGTAAACTTGCCGGTGCCGGAGCCCTTGATGATCACCAGCGACCAGGTGATCGGAGAGGTGTTCGCGCCGACGTTCGGTGTACCCTCCGTCACCGTGAGGCGAAGGATGTAGCCGGCGGCCGCGAGAGCGGTGTCGTAGGTGGCCATCTAGACCTTCTTGATCCAGATGCGGCCGCTGTATCCGGTGCCGGCAATGTTCGCCGGCGTGGTGTCGCTGAAGATGACCTTTGCAGCGTCGAGCTTGAGCGCCACGGCAGCGGTCAGAGCGGTGTCCGCTGCGGCTCGTGCGGCGATCTCAGCGGCGAGCTCGTCGCCGCGCTTGTTGTCGTTCTGGTAGCCGAGGCGCTTGTCCTGGCTGGAGGGGAAGACCTCGAGTCCTGCTGCGGCAGCTGCATCACCGATAGCCATTAGATGTCCTCCGTCCAATCGATCCCCACGGGGATGTCTGCCCAGTGCACGCCGGGAGTGTCTAGCACCCATGCCGTCAGGGGAGCCTCGACGAGACCGCGCGAGCTCACGCTCATCTCTGCGGCCGGCCACGCCCACTGAACGGACGAGAGATAGCCGACCTGTGTGTCATCGCCGGCAACCGTGATCGACACAGCCTGACTCGGCGTCGCTCGGTAGTCGCTAATGGCTCTGACGGCCTGCACGCGCCCACGACCGAGCGCACGCGACAGAACCCTTCCGGCTGCACCCGGTCCCGGATACGGGCGCTTGTAGGTCACCGAGAGCACGTTCTGGGGCAAGGTAGTATCGGCGGCAGTGTCCCAGGCTTGCTGGGTGACTCCAAGGTCGTCGATCCACTCATACGTGATCACCACTGCGTCGTACCAGTCGCCGTCGAGGTCGATGCTGTCGCGGTCAGCGGTGATCGTGGAGGCATCTGAGAGTTGCAGGAGACCGTCGATGATGGTGGTGTCTTCGACCAGGTACCAGCGGCGGAGCTCGTCGCAGTAGAGGCGCAGGCCGGCGGTCTGCACGAGCGGGGCGAGGTAATCCCACGCTGAGACCCCGGGCACCCACTCGGAGGCGTCGGGGTCGATCGTGCCGTCGTCGCTGCCCGGTTCGAGGAATGCACCGATCAGGGCCAGGACGTTGATGACGAGACCACGAACGGAGGTGATGCCCGGCTTGTAGATCTCGGTTGCGACTAGGGCGTAGGTCTGCAGCAGGGCTTCGTCGGTGGCGAGCTCCAGCGTGACAACCTGATCGCGCCAGTCGATCTCCCTCTTGCGCAGGGACAGAGATGCGCGGCGCGTTGTCGAGTCGCGCAGTCCGTAGGTGTTGAATCCCCGGAAGTAGGCGGCATTGATGGCGGGGATGGAGCCGCCGAATGCGGCAGTCCAGGCCGCGATCGAGCCGCCGGGGGCATAGTCGCCGGCGGCGGTGGGAAGCCCGAATGCTTGTTCTGCTCGGAGTTCGACGCGCAGGCCCTCTCGGGGGTCGATGCTGTCGAGGTCGTCGGGGATGACACAACGTAGGGTTGCTTGGCCGTAAGGCGACCAGGTGTCATCGAGCGTGAGTGTGGAGTCGATAACCTCCAGCTGGGTGGTCGCGATTGTCGCTGAGAAGCGGTGCTGGTCGGTCACGAACTCACCTCGCGGAAGCCGATACTTAGAATCCAGCGGATGCGGGTCTCGGGGTCGAGGCGGATGCCCTGGTCGGACTTGCGGACGTAGCTCATGTTGAGCTCGGGCAGGTCGGCATCGACGAGCGAGAAGACGGCGGCGGTCTTGTGGAAGTCGCGTGCTGCCCATGCGTCAGCGCGGTTCAGGAAGAAGATGTCGAGCTTGCCTTCGCGGGGCAGGTCGTCGCCGAGACTGACGGTCATCCCGCCACCGAGGATGATGTGCTCGACGTTCGTGGTGTACGTCTGGTCGCTGTAGCCCAGCACGAGGTCAGGGGTGATCGTGTCGATACCGTTGCTGATGGTGGTCATACAATCCGCTGCCCTGTTCTGCTGTAGCCCTCGACCGCCAGGCGCACAATGCGGCTGCGACTGACCTTCTCTTCGAGCTCGGAGTCATCGACGGAGAGCTTCGTCGGTACCGTCTTCGGGGTCTCGGCCAGCGCCTTGTTGGCCTTCTGAATCTCCTCGGTGCTCTTGGCGAGTTCGCCGGTGATCAGTTCGGAGGTGGAGCGGAAGAGATCGGCTCCCTGGGTGGCGGTATTTTGCTCGCCGTTGAGTTTCTGGTATTCGCCGACGATGTCCTGGAGTGCGCCGACGGATCGTGAGGTTGACCCGTCGAGCTCGTAGCTGCCATCGAGCAGCTTCTGGTTCTGCTCGTCGAGCAATTCGTTTGCGCGCTGCAAGACTTGGTTACGCTGCTCACCGCTCTGCACCTGGGCAGCAATGATCGTCTCCAAGGACAGTCCGAGCTCGTCGACTTGTGTCTTGAGCTCAGCAACCCGCGCGGGGTCACCTGTGATTGCGTCGAGTGCGGCCAATGCCTGCTGCTTGGTGAGGTAGTTCACGCCCGACTCCACGAAGGCGTCGTACATCGATTGAATGCGGTCCTCAGAGGCTTTCGCTTCGGCGTCGACGTTGGCGCTGAAGAGCTTGATGCCCTCGCTGAGGGCAGTGCCCAAGCCTGCACCGACCAGACCACCAACGCCGGGGATAAGCGCAGCGAGGCCGCCGATGGATTGTGCGGCACCTTCGACGGCTCCGCCGAGGTCACCCTCTAGGGCGCTCTTCGCGATCCCACCTACGTCGCTGAGGGCCGAACCGACTTTGGTGCTCGCGTCGGCCACATCGCCCTGGGCTTTGGTGATCTTCTCCAGCGACTGCTCGCCCTGCTCCCCGACATCGTCGAGTGCCCGCTCAGTCTTCTTGAGCCCGTCGCCGATCTGCTCGGTGCCGCGC
>Ga0209460_1000532_pt1 | contig 33649 bp, 32 predicted proteins | sample EBPBio132013_DNA_FD_185868 | JGI IMG/M metagenome (GOLD analysis project Ga0209460, IMG submission 185868) | Wastewater treatment Type I Accumulibacter community from EBPR Bioreactor in Madison, WI, USA - Reactor 2_5/13/2013_ DNA (SPAdes)... | ecosystem: Engineered > Bioreactor > EBPR >... | reverse complement strand
TTTTCTGGGAACGTTCACATCTCCCGGTAGAAAAGCCAGTTTGGGAAAAAACAGTGGTTTGCGGCCACACCCCACACAAACATCCGCTCATCAAAGAAAAACTGATCGTCATTGATACCGGCTGTGTTTATGTCAATTCGAAAAAATATGCCGGTTACGGTCATCTCACCGCCATTCAGCTACCATCAAAGAAGGTTTTCATGGTGAAAAACTGTGAATAAACGCTCAATTCTAAGCTGGGCATTTTACGACTGGGCCAACAGTGCTTTCGCCACAACTGTCATTGCAGGATTTTTCCCGATTTTTTTCAAGGATTACTGGAGCAAAGATTACCCGGTTGAACAATCAACTTTTTGGCTTGGCGTAGCCATTTCATCAGCCGGATTGATTGTTGCGGTTCTTTCTCCGCTTCTTGGTGCGTTTTCTGACCTTGGATCAAAGAAAAAAGTTTTCCTTGCCAGTTTTGCCGGACTCGGAATTGTGATGACCGGCGGACTCTACTTTCTTCAGGCCGGTGACTGGCAACTTGCCGCCATCATGTACACTTTGGCATCGGTTGGTTTTCTTTGCTCGAATGTTTTCTATGATTCCCTGATCACGACTGTAAGTTCTTCAAAAACTGTCGATTTGGTGTCAAGTCAGGGTTATGGGATGGGCTATATTGGTGGCGGAATTCTGTTTCTGATCAATGTGATCATGGTGCAGCAACCTGAATGGTTTGGGTTTTCTTCGCCAGCTGAAGCTGTTCAATGGTCTTTTATCAGTGTTGCACTTTGGTGGCTCCTCTTTTCTATTCCGCTTTTTCTTTTTGTAAAAGAACCAGCTCCCCCGGCGCATCTGAATAGCAGTGAACTTCTTAAATTTGGGATTGCTGAGTTCAGAAATTCCCTCAAAACCATTTTCAGTAATAAAACCGTTTCCCTTTTTTTGGTTGCTTACTGGCTCTATATTGATGGTGTAGATACCATTATTGCCATGTCGGTCGATTTCGGGAAATCAATCGGAATCCCGAACAGTGACCTGATTACAGCCCTTTTAATGGTTCAGTTTATCGGATTCCCGTTTGCGATTCTGTTCGGTTGGCTAGGCCAGAAGTTTGGTGCAAAACGGACGATTCTAGTTTGTATTGCCGGATATCTGGCGATAACCATTCTGGGTAGTCAGCTCGATAATATACCGGTTGTAATTGGCGGTGTAAACGTAAGCAAATTTTATCTATTGGCCATCGGGGTTGCAATGGTTCAGGGCGGAATTCAATCACTCAGCAGAAGTCTTTTTGCAAGAATCGTCCCGCCAGAAAAATCAGGAGAATATTTCGGTTTTTATAACATGATGGGGAAATTTGCAACCATCATAGGTCCGGTTCTGATGGGAACCGTAACCGTTCTTTCCGGAAGTCCAAGAATGGGTATCTTATCTATTTCGGTTTTGTTTCTTATTGGCGGATATCTGCTGTGGAAGGTGCAAATTGAAGAATAATGTTGAGAATTTACCACAGAGAATTACGGAGTTTAAACGGAGAAACACAGAGATGTTAAAACTGTTTTTATTCATTGTTATTTCATGTTTGATTTTCAAACCATTACAATCTTTCGCACAAACTACGGAAAGAACTGGATACGTTTTCAGCATTTCAGGCGGGATTTCTTCACTTCAGCTTTCAACAAGTTCATTTTCAGACCAATCCGAAATCTACTATTCCATTCCGAATTTCAAGTTTGGTTGGATGGTGAACCCCAAAACCGAAGTTTCACTTTACATTCCCGGTAATGTGTATTCCTACAAAGGATCGGGCCGTCACCGGGATCGTATTTTTGAAGGGCTTTTACCCTCAGTTCAATATTGGTTTGCCGATAAATGGTGGGTTTTAGGTGGGGCTGGGTTGACCATTGATGGCATGACTTTTTATGATACCCGGAATAAAAGTGAAATCAATTTTTATTTTGGTTCGTCGGTTGTTGCAGGAACCGGATATGAAGTCTGGTCAAGGAAAAATATGGTTATAGACCTTCAGGGGCGGATTCATGCCGGATCATCAAACATTCCGGAAGGTAAAAGAACGCTTCTCGCCTTTGATTTTCTGGTAGGGGTTAACTGGTACTGATTTCAGAAAATTCATTTTACCAGTTAAATTGGTTATTTTTGGGGGAGAAATAAGTCAACGGAGATTGATATGCCAACATTGAATACAATACTTAAAGAGCTCAATGACGTCCCTGTTGAGAGACTTGAGGAATTATCGCAACTTGTGCATTCGATGACCTCATCAACTGCCGAAACCCAACCAAATAAAAAGAAAATTCTCTCATTTGCCGGGTCATTTAGCGACATGAGTAAAAAGGACTATTCTGACTTTCAAAATTTCACCAAAAATGAAAGAGATTCTCTTTTCAACAGAACATCTTTACTTCTTCAATAAAACAGTTAAATAAATAGAGCTTATTGGCTTTCAAATTACCGTCAGGGGACGGATTTGTAATCATCATTTTCCGGAATTTCATTCTTTTTCTTCAGAAAAGATACTCATGCTTCGATAAATCCCGATCCCACAAGCGGGACGGGACACTCAGCATGACATAATTAGGTTTTCATGATTTCTATTTGTCTGCCAAACAATATTTCAATTTTAAATTATGGCAAAACTTAAATGGGCGTTAAGCTCAAAAATTCAAAAAGCGGTTGTAACTGAGGCCAATCTGGCTTATGTTGGCAGCATTACAATAGATGAAGATCTGATTGAACGAACGGGACTCTGGCCGGGCGAAAAAGTTCTGGTTGTGAGCAACACATCAGGTTCACGGCTTGAAACTTATGTTATCAAGGGCGAACGGGGTGCCGGGGCCATCCACATGAATGGTGCTGCTGCTCACTTAATCAAACGTGGTGAAGAACTCATCATTATGGGTTTCACTTTAACTGATGAACCCATCACACCAAAAAATATTCTGGTGGACAACCACAATAAATTTGTCCGCTATGTAGAAGAAGCAGAAAAGATGATTATTTCTGATCCGTTTAATGAACGGGAAGGGTAACCGGGGAAAAAAAGCAGGAAACTGATCCGGTATGACAGGCCGACTTTCCAACCTGATCAACTTTTGCAAGCAACGTATCAGAATCGCAGTCCATCCACAATTCCTTTACTTTTTGAATATGCCCGGAAGTGGCGCCTTTGTGCCACAATTCCTGGCGGGAACGTGAAAAATACCACATTTCACGGGTTTCAAGCGTCTTCAGGTAGGATTCTTCATTCATATATCCAACCATCAGCACCACACCCGTTTCAAAATCCTGAACTACGACGGGAAGGTGTCCGTCTGAGTTAAGTTTCAGTTCAGACCAGTTCATTTTCAACCCTTACTTTCCTCACCGGAATTCCATTTTTTGCCAGAAATAATTTGGCTTCAGCAATTGTAAATTGTTTATAGTGGAAGATCGAAGCTGCCAGCACTGCATCAGCTTTCCCAATCAGAAAGGCATCAAGCAAATGTTCCAAAGAACCAGCTCCGCCACTGGCAATTACAGGCACCTTCACCAGATCGGCAATTCTGCTCAGAAGTTCATTGTCGAAACCAGCTTTGGTCCCGTCACGATCCATTGAAGTAACAAGCAGCTCACCCGCCCCTTTTTCAACACCTTTTACGGCCCATTCAAGTGCATCCAACCCTGCAGGTTTTCTTCCGCCGTGTGTGAAAACTTCCCATTTATTTTCACCGGTTTGTTTGGCATCAATTGCCAGAACAATACATTGGGAGCCGAATTTTTCAGCCCCTTCAGAAATCAGATCCGGATTAAAAATCGCACTGGAATTCACTGAAATTTTATCTGCACCACGATCCAGCATGGCTTTCATATCTGCAACAGAACGGATTCCGCCACCCACCGTAAACGGGATAAAAACGGATTCTGCTGTTCGTTCAACCACCTCATACATTGACTTGCGATCGTCTGAAGTCGCAGTAATATCCAGAAAAACCAATTCATCTGCACCGGAATCGTTGTAGAATCTGGCTTGTTCAACGGGATCACCTGCATCCTGCAGATTTACAAAATTTATTCCTTTGACAACCCGGCCATCATGAACATCAAGACAGGGAATAATTCGCTTGGTCAGCATGTGGCGCCGGGTTTCTTTTTAAAATCGTGTTCAGTATAAACCTTGATTTCTTTTTCAACTTCAAGGGATTTTTCACATTCCCGCCATAAAACCTGACAAGGGAATTTGTTCTCGTACAAAGCTTTTCCGACGATGACGGAATCAACACCAAACGGAACCAATTCCTTCAGAGCAACCAGATCTTTAAATCCCGAAACCCCGCCTGAAGCGGTAATTTTAATTCCGGACCTCACTGCCATGTCTTTGGTTGCTTCGAGATTCGGACCCTGAAGCATGCCATCTTTGGAAATATCAGTAAAAATGATCCGTTGAAGCCCGTATTCCTTCATTTGAAGGGCAAGGTCAACCGCATCCAGTGCTGATGTTTCCGTCCAGCCCTTGATAGCAACTTTTCCGTTTGATGCATCAATTCCGACAATGATGGCTCTCGGCCCAAATTCTTCAATGGCCTGACGAACAAGATCAGGATTTTTAACGGCTGCAGTTCCGATTATGACCCGGCAAACACCACTGTTCAGATAGGACCGGATGTCTTCAAGTGTTCGGATGCCGCCACCAACCTGCACTGGAATGTCGATGTTTTTTACAATTTTTTCGATGACCGGCAGATTATCACGGGTTCCCGAAAGAGCACCATCCAGATCAACCAGATGGAGAATCTTAGCATTTTCAATCCGCCAGAGCTGAGCCGTTTTTACCGGATCAGAAAAGTAAACGGTTTCATTTTCAAACTTACCCTGTTGCAGGCGGACACATTGTCCGCCTTTGATATCAATTGCCGGAATAACGAGCATGATTTAAATATCTCCAAAATTTTTCAGCAGCGTGAGTCCGGTTTTCTGACTTTTTTCCGGATGGAACTGCATACCAACCACATTATCTTTTCTCATGATGGAAGAAAAAGGCCCGTGATAATCAGTTTCTGCAATCGTTTCGGAAGAAAGCGGTGCATAAAAACTGTGTACGAAATAAACATAATCGCCGGAGTTAACATTCCGGAACAGCGGATCGGATGTGATCAGGGACAACTCATTCCATCCCATGTGAGGGATTTTCGGGAGGTCACGAAAAGCAGTAATATCAGAATTGAGAAGGCCAAGACCGGGGAAAAAACCGAATTCATCACTGCTTTTGGCAAGAAGTTGCATCCCCAGGCAAATCCCCAGAAGTGGCTTTCCCTTTGCAGCGTGTTCATGTAAAAGATCACTCAGATTCAACGAATCCAGTTTTTTCATGGCAGGTTGAAAAGCCCCAACGCCCGGAAGTAAAATGCGGTCAGACTGGCGGATCACGGATGGATCTGCGGAAAAAGTGACGGCATATCCGACAGTTTCAAGGGCTTTAACGGCACTTTTAATGTTGCCGATGCCGTAGTCAATAACGGTGATTGATTTCATGGATTCCTGTAAAAGCGGTTACAAAAGTAGGATTCCGGCATGAGAATCACAAACCAAACGGGATTTGAATGGTTTTTCCGGTCCGATTTCCTTAATTTTCATGCAATGAGTTTATCACCTTTTTCAATTCATTTTCGTGACAGGAAAATAACCACGATCAAACCGATTTCTGGAAATGTAAATGTGTTTAATTCAGGTGACGGATCAGCCATTCTAAATTCTGGTGATACACGGAGTGGTTGTTGGGGATTTGGAATTTGATATTGAACTGTTGTATAAATTGACGAAATAACCTGAATTGTATTACCTTTGACTCCAACTTTCTGTTTATTTATCTCTAAATTGAATCATTTAATGTGTGCTTGATTCTGATCTGACCATTTAATATCCAACAAACTTATTTAGACCATGCTATTCAATTCCTACGAATTTCTGATATTCTTTCTGGTTAGTTTTAGTCTTTATTTCAGAATTGAACCCAGGTTTCGATGGGTATTACTTCTTTCTGCAAGTTGCATTTTCTACATGTATTTCATTCCGATATATATTTTAATCCTCTTTTTTACAATTATTATTGATTATATCGCAGGTATTCTGCTCGAAAAAACGGAAGGTAAAAAACGGCGTTTTTATTTAATTGCCAGTCTTGTTGCCAACATAGGTGTATTGGCAGTTTTTAAGTACTACAATTTTTTCATTGATAACCTTAATGAGTTGAATACTGCCTTCCCATTTCTTAAATCGAAACTTGATTATTTACCTATCATCCTGCCAATCGGCTTATCCTTCCACACTTTTCAGGCAATGAGTTATACTATAGAAGTTTACCGGGGACACCAGAAGGCAGAACGGCACTTTGGTATTTATGCGCTTTATGTTATGTTCTACCCCCAATTAGTAGCAGGTCCGATTGAACGCCCTCAAAATATCCTGGCCCAGTTTCACCGAACAAATTCGTTTAATTACGAAAATCTTTTTGCCGGATTAAAGTTGATTCTTTGGGGACTTTTCAAAAAAGTTGTCATTGCTGATAGAATGGCCGTTGCTGTAAATAATGTTTACAACTCCCCCTTTGAATATCAGGGTTTATCAGTTGCGATTGCCACTCTATTTTTTGCAATACAAATTTATTGTGATTTTTCTGGGTATTCTGATATTGCCTTGGGCACTGCAAGGTCTATGGGTTACCATCTTATTCAAAATTTCAGACAACCTTATTTTTCTAAAAACATTTCGGAATTCTGGACCCGTTGGCACATTTCACTTTCAACATGGTTTAAGGATTATCTGTACATTCCATTAGGTGGAAACCGGGTAAAAACATCCCGTATATATTTCAATCTGATGTTTGTTTTTATGGTTAGCGGACTATGGCATGGTGCTAACTGGACATATATAATTTGGGGCACCATTCATGGTTCGCTGTTAATTCTAAATATGGTAATAAAAAAAGTTTTCCCAGAATTAAAAATACCAACTTTTCTTGCAATTGGCTTAACTTTCTTTTGTGTTTGTATTTCATGGATTTATTTCAGAGCCGGGTCACTTACAGAAGCAAACCATCTTTTAGTAGGTATATTTTCATACTCCCCTGATTATTTTAATATTTCCAAGGTTGATTTGCATGGATTACCAAGTACATATCTTGGGCTTCCATTCTGGAAGTTCATTGTTACCCTTTCATTAATCCCCATATTATTTTTTCTTGATTACCTTATATATACCAGAAAATACCGATTTTTCATGACCCTTCCTACATTTTTCAAATGGGCAGTTTATTACGTCTTAATTCTTTCTGTTATATTTTTTGGTATGTATAATTCAAACCAATTTATTTATTTTCAATTTTAATATGAATACGAATCTCAAATCAGCATTACTTTTTAGTTTTGGGCTATTTTCAATTCTTTTCCTTGTTGACACCATAATATCTTTTGGTGTATCAAAATCTGAATTCCGTGAGATTGGAAAAATTAACAAAATCATCAGACATTTAGAATTACCAGAAATTGCCATTTTCGGTTCTTCAGTTAGTAAAGTAGGGGTCAATTCTCCATTGATACAGAGGGAAACAGGCTTTTCTGTCTACAATTTCTCATTAGACGGTACTAGGTTCATGCAGTATAAAGGCTTAATCAGTGAATTAAACACACAAAATGAAACCACAAAAGTCGTCATTTTGGCAGAAACATATTTTTCATTTTCACAGGTAAAAGCATTAACAACCTTTGAAAATTATTTACCTGCCATCGGAAAGGATAATATTTATGAACCGCTTTATGAAATTCAACCTGATCTGGTTTGGAGATGTAGATACATTCCCTTTTATAAATACACTTTTGTTCCACATACTTATTATCTAAGTTCATTTGACGGATGGAAAAGTTTTTTTTCAAATTCTCATTCTGTTGATTCTCTTTTGGGGTTTGGTCCTGTATATAGAACTTGGGAACCTGATCAGGATGAATTTTTATTAAAGACCAAATATTACACTATCAACATTGACAGTGTAATTGTCGAAAAATACATTTCTGTTATTCTGGATTTAAAAACAAAAGGGCGATCAGTTGTAATAATATTAACCCCAATTTATACTGAAATTTCAAAAAAACTAACTGATTTCAATCCGATTAGGCAAACATTACAGGAAATTAGTATAAGAACTCAAACGCCTTTCTGGGATTTTACTTCGACCTCAATATGTGACAACAAATCCTATTTTTACAATTCAAATCATTTAAACAAAACTGGGGCAGACCTATTCTCTTTAATGTTGGCTGATAGTATAAAGACACTAAACAAAACCGTTAAACATTGACATGAAAACAAGTCTAATTCTTTTTACACTTTTTCTTTTTTTATGTTCGGTTTCTGCCCAAAACCTTCCCTCGATTTCCTACTATCCGGAATCCGTATCAAAACTGAATGCCAATATTCAGGAAAAGTGTAAACTCGACCTTTACCTTCCTGAAAAATCGGCTGGATTCCCTGCAATTATCTGGTTTCACGGTGGCGGACTCAGTGGTGGTGAAAGAGAAATTCCTGCAGAATTGAAGGGAAAAGGAATCGCAGTAATCGGGGTAGGTTATCGGCTTACTCCTCAGGCAAAATCTCCTGATTACATTGAAGATGCAGCGGCGGCGGTTGCCTGGGTTTTTAAAAATATCACAAAATATGGCGGAGACTCAAGTTTAATTTTTGTTTCCGGACATTCGGCAGGTGGCTATCTGGCTGCAATGGTTGGGCTTGATAAAAGCTGGTTGGCAGCTCATCAGATCGATGCAAACCGCCTCGCCGGAATTATTCCTTTCAGCGGACAAATGATCACCCACTTTTCCATTAGAAAAGAAAGAGGCATTCCCGACACCCAACCCGTGATAGACAAATTTGCGCCACTTTTTCACGTCAGGTCAGATGCCCCGCCACTTTTACTGATTACAGGCGACCGGGAGATGGAACTTCTTGGCCGATACGAAGAAAATGCCTACATGATGAGAATGATGAAAGTGGCCGGCCACAAGCAAACCACTTTATTTGAACTTCAGGGTTATGATCATGGCATGACTAAACCGGGATTTCCGTTGCTTCTCGACTATGTTAAAAAAGTTGCCGCCGGAAATAAAAAATGATCCGCCTTCACTTTTCCGTTTTATTACTTTTCCTCGGGTTTTTCAGTCCGGGTTTTACGCAAACCCTTATCGTTACTGATGCTTCGACATCCAGACCCATTTCACAAGTAACCGTTTCATCGTTTGAACCCGTTATAAATGTCACCACCAATGACTCGGGCCGGGCAGATTTGTCAGGTTTTGAAAAAGCTAAAAAGATCACCATCCGTCACCTTGGCTATTTTACCCTAGCAAAAAGTTACCGGGAGCTGGAATCTGCTTCCTTTCTTGTCAGAATGGAAATTAATCCGTTCCAGATTGATGAAGTTGTGGTATCTGCAAATCGTATCGGATCTCTTCAGTCAGAAACACCCCGGCAAACTTTGATTTTGACAGAAAAGGAAATCGAATTCCGTAACGCCCAAACTTCCGCTGATGTTCTTCAGAATTCGGGTGAGGTTTTTGTTCAGAAAAGTCAGGCAGGTGGCGGAAGTCCGGTTTTACGTGGATTCGAAGCCAATAAAATTCTGTTGGTTGTTGATGGAATCCGGATGAACAATGCTGTTTACCGATCCGGTCATCTTCAAAATATCATAACGGTTGATCCGGCCAGCCTCGAAAAACTGGAAGTGCTTCAGGGTTCGGGTTCTGTGACTTTCGGAAGTGATGCTTTGGGTGGCGTTATTCAATTTTTTACCAGGCGACCGGTTTTATCTGAAAATGGTGAGTTTAAAGTGAACACCGATGCCTTCACCCGGTATTCTTCAGTCAATCAGGAAAAAACGATTCACGGAAGTGTCAATGTTGGAATTGAAAACGTTGCTTTTCTGACCAGTGTCACCCGGTCAGATTTTGGTGATCTCAGACAAGGAGCAAACCGGAATCCGTTTTATGGCAGTTGGGGGAAACGGACTTTTTACCCAGAACGAATCGGCGGGAAAGATTCCGCAGTTGTGAATTCAGATCCAAACCTTCAGAAACCCACGGGTTATACCCAATGGGATTTTATGGAGAAAATTCTTTTCCGTCAGGATGAAAACCTGAATCACCTTCTCAATTTCCAGTATTCAACGTCAACGGATATTCCCCGTTACGACCGATTGACAGAAACCGGCTCAAACGGAAAACCTAAAAGTGCAGCGTGGTATTACGGTCCGCAAAAACGGTTTCTGGCAGCTTACACGGCTGACTTGACGGCAAAAACGTCATTTTTTGAAACGTCAAAACTCATTCTGGGTTATCAATCCATTGAAGAAAGCCGTCACAACCGGAATTTCGGAAGTTCAAAACTGAATCACCGCACAGAAAATATAACGGTTCTGTCTGCCAATCTGGATTTCGGAAAATCCATCAACCAACATTTCATAAGTTATGGATTTGAAGGCAGTTTCAATAAAGTCAGCTCAAAAGCAAACCAGGAAAACATTTCAACCGGAGTAAAAGTCCCTCTAGATACCCGTTACCCTGATGGGGGTTCTGATATGACTACTGTTGCGGGATATTTGACAGACACCTGGAAACTGGCTCCGGAATGGATTTTTTCGGGCGGACTCCGGGCAAGTTACGTTTCATTGAATGCAGAGTTTACTGACACCTCTTTTTTCCCTTTTCCGTTCAGCAGTGTCAGTCAGAGTTCCGGTGCTGTTAACGGCAATGTCGGCATTGTCTGGCTTCCCTTTCAGGACTGGAAATTTTCACTTTCAGCCTCCAGCGGATTCCGTGCGCCAAATGTGGATGATGTTGGTAAACTTTTTGAATCCATCCCGGGTTCAGTCATCGTTCCAAATCCTGATTTAAAACCGGAATATACCTATACAGGAGAAGCCGGAATCTCAGGTTTTCTTGGGGAAGGAATTAAAGTAGAAACAACCGGATTTTACACTCTTTACCGGGATGCAATTACCACCGAAGCGGCACTTTTCAATGGAAAAGATTCAATCCTTTACGATGGAAAACTGAGCAGAGTCAGTTCGCAAACAAACGCAAACAAAGGGTTTATCTACGGCTTCTCAGCTTATTTTAGTGCCGGACTTTCAGACGGATTTTTATTTTCTTCAAGCCTGACTTATACTTACGGTCGACTTGAGACCCGGTCAAAAACCATCCCGCTTGATCACGTTCCACCGGTTTATGGCAGAACCGGAGTCTCTTATTCGAATGGATCAGTCCTGTCAGAATTTTTTGCACTTTATAACGGCTGGAAACATCTCAAGGATTACAATCCGAACGGAGAAGACAATCTGCAATATGCAACGGCAAAAGGAAATCCTGCCTGGTTTACCCTAAATATGAGAGTGTCCTGGCAGACAACCGATCACTTCAGAATCCAAACGTCTCTTGAAAATATACTTGACCAAAATTACCGTGTTTTCGCCTCAGGAATCGGTGCGCCCGGAAGAAATTTCTCGCTGACACTTCGGGGAGAATTCTGATGCTTTTTAACCCAAGCTAAAGCACGGGTCCTTCCTACATGGATAAACAGGATAGTCAGGATAAATTCGATTTAAAAAATATCTGTGATTCAGGATCTTTGATTTTCTCGAACTTTACTTTTTCTATTCAAAAAACTGAATTGGATTTTCATCCTGTATATCCTGCCTATCCCTGTTCATTTGAATTTTAAAACCAAATCCATTTAACAGGGATTTACAGGATGGTCAGGATAATTTCAATATAAAAATTTCCCTTTGTATTTTTTCGTGTATTTAGTGCTTTTCGTGGTAAAAAATCACTTTGCCAAAACTGAATTTGGTTTCCATTCTGTTCATCCTGACCATCCCTGTTCATAAGAATTTGAATCCCACCGTTTTCCCCTTTCCCAGCATTTCTTTGAAAAAGACAATTTTGTTCACTAATTTCACCGGTCGCAATCCAATTTTAGGCAGATTTATTTCATGGCTTCTTTCCAACCGAAACCTTACCGGCTGGCTAACACCGTTCAGCATTATGAATGGGGCACCCGGAATCAAAATGCTTTTATTCCACATTTTCTTGGACAGAAACCAGAACCTGACAGTCCTTACGCAGAATTATGGATCGGTGCACATCCGAAATGTCCGTCTGAAATTTGGGTTGATGGAAAATCAACGCCGCTTAATCTGGTTATCAGCACTTACCCCGAAGACATACTTGGAAAACAGGTTTCTCAGAAATCAGGCAACCAACTCCCCTTCCTTCTTAAAGTTCTTTCTGCCGGACAGGCACTTTCAATCCAGCTTCATCCCAATAAATCGCAGGCAGAAGTCCTTCACCGGAAAGATCCAAAAAACTATCCTGACGATAATCACAAACCCGAAATTGCCATTGCTCTCGATCATTTAACCGCACTTGCCGGATTTCAACCGGTTGCTTCCATTCAAAAAAATCTGATTGCCAACCCGGAAATCGGTGAATTTGCCGGAACCACTTTTACTGATGCTGCGATTTCTGCAAAAAACGAAGTTGCTGCGGAAAACGCCATCAAGAAATTGTATGCTGCCATCATGAAAAAGGCAGAAGCAAAACCTGAATTGGACCGGGTGATACCAAAACTTGTTGAACGTCTTTCTTCGTCAAATAAAAAATCCCCCTCAGAATCTCAATTTCTCACCCAGCATCTTCGCTACGGAAATGATGTTGGTCTTTTTTCGTTTTTCTTTTTCAATCTGATTGAGCTCAAAGCCGGACAGGCCATTTTTACCGGAGCAGGAATTCCGCACGCCTATCTTGATGGAAATATTGTGGAATGTATGGCCAACTCTGACAATGTCGTCCGGGCCGGGCTCACCCCAAAATTTAAAGACGTAGACACCCTTCTGGATATCATTGTGTATCAGTTTGGCGACTTTAATCTGATCAACAGTGAACAAAAAACAGACCAGGTGATTTTCAAAACCGAAGCTGCAGAATTTGAAATTACAGGATTTACAAAACCATCAGGCTTTACCTCCACCTTTTCCTCACAAGAAAAACCGTCAGTCTTTTTAGTGACGGAAGGAAAACTCTCCGTTTCCTGGCCGGGCGGAGTTGAGGTTTTCAGCAAAGGGGACTCATTTTTGATTCCGGCCTGTCTGGGCACTGCAACGCTAAAATCTGAGTCACAGGCAGCCTGGTATGTGGTCCAAATTCCCTAAACCAATTTTCCAAAAACCAATCACCAATCCGAAAGGAACTTTCCATGAAAAACCAAACCCGGCTGATACTTTCAGTACTCAGTCTGTTTTTACTGGCATCGGCCTGTAAAAGTCCCGAAAAGGCGGCTGAATCAACACCCGTTTCACTTGAACTGAAAAAAGCAGAAGTTTTCGTTACCGCCAAAGATACCGATCTGAAACTGACTTCAACCGGAAGTCTTGAATTCACTGATCTTGCCCAGCCCGTTGAAAATGAAGCTGCCATTTTAGTTGATCCGACTCATCAGTTTCAGACTTTGGTCGGAATTGGTGGTGCCTTAACCGATGCATCTGCTGAAACCTATTATAAACTTCCGAAGGAAAAACAAAAAGAATTTATCGAGGCTTATTTTTCTATTGAAAAAGGAATTGGCTACTCGATCGGCAGAACCCACATCAACAGCTGTGATTTTTCAAGCAGCAGTTATGCCTACACAGAAACTGAAAATGATACACTGCTGGCCAATTTCTCCATCGAACCTGATAGAAAATACCGGATTCCTTTCATAAAGGAAGCCATTGCGGCAGCTGGTGGAAGCCTCACTTTATTTGCATCGCCCTGGAGTCCGCCAGCCTGGATGAAATCAAATAAAAATATGCTTCAGGGTGGCGTATTACTTCCGGAATATCATCAGACCTGGGCAAATTATTACGTGAAGTTTTTCGAAGAGTATCAGAAGGAAGGTATTCCGTTCTGGGGATTAACCGTTCAGAACGAACCGATGGCAACCCAAACCTGGGAATCCTGCATTTACACCGCTGAAGATGAACGGGATTTTGTGAAAAACTACCTTGGACCGACCTTAGCAAAATCTGCTTTCAAGGATGCCAAACTAATCATCTGGGATCATAACCGTGGACTTATGGTTCAGCGTGCGGCTGCCGTTTACAACGATCCGGAAGCATCGAAATACGTTTGGGGAACGGGTTTTCACTGGTATGTTGGTGATCACTTTGATAACGTTCAGCTGCATGCCGAAGCTTTTCCTGATAAAAACCTGATTTTTACGGAAGGATGCAACTATCCGTTTAATTATGATAGTTTAGCCAACTGGCATTGGGGTGAAAATTACGGAAAATCACTCGTGAATGATCTGAATGCCGGAACTGCGGCATGGACCGACTGGAATGTGCTTCTTGATGAAACCGGCGGACCGAATCACGTGAATAACTTCTGTTATGCACCGGTCATCGGAAATACCAAAACCGGCGAATTGGTTTACATGTCGTCGTATTATTATCTCGGACATTTCTCCAAATTCATCCGTCCGGGTGCAAAACGGGTTCTCTGTTCTTCCAATGATGATGAACTTCAGGCAACATCCTTCCTGAATCCGGATGGATCACTCGCAACGGTGGTTTTAAATCTGACCGGGAAAACGAAAGACTTCAATGTCTGGATCAACGGAAAAACCGTAAAATCTACCACCAGAGCCCATTCGATTATGACATTTGTCTCAAGATAACCGGTGACCAGGGACGGGGGACAGGTGACAGAAATTCGGGTTACGGATTACAACCTGTCCCGCTACTGCGGGAGGTTACCAATTAAAGGGAAACAAAAAAAGTATGTCATCCCGGACTTGATCCGGGATCCATGCCTTTTTTTATTCACATTTTTAACAGGGTGGTTTGAATTTATCTTCCAAACCACCCTCACTTCAACAGCATCATCTTCTTCGACAAAACTTTACCCTCAGCCTCAAGCCTCACCAAATATAACCCCGACGGGAATTCATCTGCCTGAAAGGTTACTTGATGATTTCCTGGTGCCATAAACTCATTTTTTAGAACTCTGATTTCCCTGCCCGAAATATCATAAACCGTCATTTTGACCGGACCGGATTGAGTTAACCGAAACGGAATGGTGGTTGAAGGATTAAACGGGTTAGGGTAATTCTGACCCAGAATAACTGTATGTGGTTTTAAATGATCAGATTCAACACCAACTAATGTGCGAGTGGTATCGCCATAAACCACACCATCGATGATACAACCCATCAACTTGGTACTTTCCGTACTTTCTGACATATTTGTAGCTAACAATCCAAATTTTTCACAGTAAAAATTTGTAAGACTTATCACTCCACCATCATAAATAATTTGAAAAACAAGGACTTCCTGACCAAATACTTCTGAATTGAAAATATCATAAGTCAAAACACTCCAGCCCGTTGAATCTCCCCAATACCATTTTTCACCAATACTTGAACTGGAATTAAAAAAAAGCTCTTCACCATTTGATCTTAAAAGATAATATCCATTTTCTTCTGATTTTCTTACAAAATATTGTGTTTTGTTTCCATTCCCTAAATTAACGACTTCGTGGTAAATTTTTCCATTAACAATTTGGACACTGTCTGAAACCATAAGACGATAGATTCCTATATCACCCAACCATCTGTCATACCATTTGTACACCCAAACATTCCCAGGTTTAACCGGAAGAACATAATCAAATTGTGCAAAACTTAGGGTAGAAAAACAAAGAAGGAGAAGCAAAAAACTTAATTTTTTCATTGGAAAGACTCTTTAAATTCTTGGATGATTTCGGAATAAATATAATCAAATATAATTTCTAAAATATATTTTATATTTCCTTTTCATCCTGGTCTAAAATTCAGCAAGGGCGTAGCCCTGACCTGTTTGTAGATAACTATAAAGAACAAAAAAAAGCTGCAGAGCAGTGACCCGTTTCGATTCCAAAGTTCAGGACAGGGCGCTCCGATGGAGCTATTATCCTATTAGTGATTTTCGTTTCTACAAACAGGTCACACCTCTGGTGTTTCAAAATTGAAACTGCAAATTGACTTCCTTTCTGGCCGGTTTCCCCTCATTTTCCCTTTTAACTCCTCACTTCTGTCTTCTTACCCCGAAAGCTTTCGGGATCTTCATTGTACTTCGACTTCTGTCTTTCCCCCTTTTTCCGTATCTTCGCACCATGAAATTTATTGATGAAACCCAGATTTATTTAAAAGCCGGTGACGGCGGTAATGGTTGTGTCGCTTTCCGGCGTGAAAAATTCGTTCCCAAAGGCGGTCCAGGCGGTGGTGATGGCGGTAATGGCGGATCCATTTACATGGTTGGCGACCGGAATATCAACACGCTTCTTGACCTCAGATATCAGAAAAAATACCAGATTGCCCGTGCCCAGCATGGAATGGGTTCTCTTTGTCATGGAAAAGATTCCGAAGATATCACGGTTCCTGTTCCGCTTGGAACGGTTGTGACTGATCTGGTAACCAACGAAATCATTGCCGAAATCACCGAACACGAACAGAAAATCTGCATCGCCCGTGGTGGCCGTGGCGGCCTCGGAAATGCCAATTTTGCTACGTCAACCAATCGTGCACCTTATTATGCCACTGAAGGTAAACAAGGCACCGAACGTGAAGTCAAGGTTGAACTGAAATTACTTGCCGATGTCGGACTTGTGGGTTTCCCGAATGCCGGAAAATCTACACTCATTTCTTCAGTTTCATCAGCAAAACCAAAAATTGCAGATTATCCTTTTACGACACTCGTACCAAATCTGGGAATTGTTTTTCACGATCATCATCAGTCATTCGTGATGGCTGATATGCCCGGTATTATTGAAGGTGCCGCCGAAGGAAAAGGTCTTGGCATCCAGTTTTTAAAACATATCGAGCGGAATCACGTTCTTGCTTTTCTGATTCCTGCAGATGCGCCCGATTTTGCTGCTGAACTGAAAATTTTGCGGGATGAATGCAAAAAATTCTCCAAATCGCTTGCCTCAAAACCTTACGTGGTCATCATTTCCAAAATGGATCTGGCACAGGATGAGGCAGAGTTTTCTGCAAAACGAAAGAAATTAAAAGTTAAAGCTCTTGTGCATGAGATCTCTGCAGTAACCGAAACCGGTACGAAAGAACTTGTTCACACGTTATGGAACCTGATCACCGAGTCAAAAAAACTGGCGTATGAAGCCTCTCTGGCCCCAAAGGCTGAGGAAGTCTGGCGCCCCTAATTTTTTCTTGTTATGCAAACATCGCTGAACAAAACCGAACTGGCGCTCCTGCTCAATCAGGTGCCCGGTCTTGGGGATTTTCTTATCCGGCGGATTCTGACTTATTACGAGTCATTCGACCAGTTTAAGAAAGTCTCTGCCCGGCATCTTGAAGCTATAGACGGAATCGGGAAAGTCCGTGCCGCCGATCTCACCTCATTTGACTATGACCGGGAAGCCATCGCCGAAGAATTCCGTTTTCTCGACAGGATTAAAGGCGAAATTATTCCGTTCTGGTCTGAAGACTATCCGTCACGATTGAAAAATCTGGATGGAATGCCGCTATTGCTTTACTGGTGCGGAAATAAGTCTGCTCTGGAATCAGATTCAATCGCAGTTGTCGGCACACGGAAACCGACTCAATACGGCATAACTGCCGCCGATTTTTTCACCCGTGATCTCGTCAACGCCGGACTCACCATCGTCTCTGGTTTCGCCCGTGGCATCGATACGATTGCCCATCAAACAGCTATTAAAGAAGGCGGTACCACGATTGCAGTTATGGGATCGGGATTCAAACACATTTATCCATCCGAAAACAAATCACTCATCCCAAAGCTCATTGAAAACGGTGGGATTTTATCAGAATACAGTCCGTTTACCCTGCCGGACCCGGGGCATTTCCCTGACCGGAACCGGATTATTTCGGGATTAAGTTACGGAACATTGGTTGTTGAAGCTGCAGAATCGGGTGGTGCTTTAATTACGGCTGCCTATGCGCTTGAACAGAACAAAGAAGTCTTTGCGGTACCGGGAGAAGTTTTTCAGGACAGAAGCAAAGGAACCAACCGGCTGATTTTAAACGGACAGGCAAAACTGGTTCTGTCTGCACAGGATATTCTTGCTGAACTTCCAGGGTTTTCTGTGAATCAGAAAGAGAAAATTTCGTTACCTGAACTGAGTTTGTTTGAAGAGAAAATTTACAACGCTTTAGGCGGCGAACCCATCCACATTGATGTGCTGGCAGAAAGATGTGAAATGAAAACGTCGGAATTGCTCATTCATTTGCTGACACTTGAATTTAAAGCGCTGGTCAGACAAATTCCCGGTAAGTATTTTATGAAGTATTGAGGAAGAAGTTAGAAGTTAGAAGTTAGAAGGTAGAAGACAGAAGTCTGAAGTCAGGAGCCAGCAGAAAATTTGCTTAGGTTGAACAAAAAAATGAAGTATTTAAAAACTTACTTAATTTAGATATCTGTTTTGACGTAACCCGTAATCGTTTTTAGCATTCCGTCACAAGTCACTTGTCCCTTGTCACCGGCAATTTTGGGTCAATTCCGGAAATTGGTATAGTAAATATCGTAAAGCATGAGTTTTGAGAAGAAGGTCGATGCATCGAGGTCGTTGGTGATGCGGAGGATAATTTCAATTCCGTCTGAGGAAGTTTTGCTGACTTGCAGCGGCGCAAGTTGATGCTGATTAATCAGCTCAAGAAGAAGGTCGAGTTCCAGTTGTGATTCACATTTCAACCGGATCATACTATCGGGTGCCATAACTAACCATTTTCCATTAAAGTGTGGGTTGAGTTATAGTACAAAAATCATGCCCCATTAAAAACCTGTTCAGAAACCTCAATGTAAACGTTTACATTTTTTCCTGATTAGTTTTTTAGACAGGTAAGTGAGGTAAAAAAGGGGCAGTTAGTTTGGTTCTGTGAAATTGGGAAATGGTATTTATCATTTCTGGCTAAAATGGCGGGCACTTTCCCGATTCTCGGGACTCAGCGACCGCCATTTTCCTGAACTTACACCGTACCACGTACAACGTACCCGTACCACCATTTTAAGCCCATTCAAGCTTCACCGGTTTTGCAAGAATGTGATGCTCGACGCCTAATTTCATTAAAAGATCAGCCGAAAGCTTCACATCCGGTGAGGTTGTTTCCGTATCGGCATTTGCGTAGAGGGAAAGATACTCATCAATTTTATTGTAATTCCCCAATTCTTTAATTCCTCTCGGATCATTTTCCATCCAGAGTTCAATCATTTTATCCCGGTGTTTCAGCGAATACCTGATTGATTCCTGCAAAATATCAGAAACCCGGCGGATATGTTCATTCCCAAGTTTTCGGCTGATGACATTAACCCCCAATGGCAATGGAAGCTGAAACTGGCGAAACCACCATTTCCCAATATCCTCAACGAGATGAAGTCCACGGTCTTTATAGATCAACCGCCCTTCATGAATAATTAAACCGGCATCCACATCTCCTTTTTCAATGGAATCAAAAATCCGGTAAAAAGGTTCAATTGGTGTTACAACCGGATCATGACTGGGAATCATAAGCTTCAGCACAAGATAAGCCGTTGTTTTTAGTCCCGGAATGGCAATTTTTGAAGACGACAGGTCAGATAGTGAGTCCTGATTCTTCGAAACAAGAACAGGTCCGTAATTCCGGCCAACGCTGGCGCCATGTGATAAAATGAGATAATGATCAGCCAGATCGGCATAGGCATGAAGAGAAATTGCAGAAACATCAAACCGGTTGCTTTCATTGGCCATTTGGTTTAACTTTTGGGTGTCAAAAGTCTGAGCCAGAAATTGATATTCACCGGTTGGAATCCAGCCCATCATCGCCGGATAAAACATAAAAAAATCGTCCGAATCAGGACTGTAAGCTAATCTGATATTCATATATGGAAACCATCCTTGTTCTGAGTGCCGTTCAAAGAGAACAACAGTATTTAAATGTCGGGAAATCCGGCTCAAATTTAAAATTGGGTGTATGCGGAGTTGGTCCGGTTGATGCAGGAATTCAGACTGCAAAACTTATTTCTGTGCTGAAGCCCACCCAGGTTTGGTTTATTGGGACTGCCGGCGCCTATCCTGAACGTTATTTATCCCCCGGTGACGTGGTTATCGGGTCTGAATTTTTATTTGGAGATGCAGGACTTTCATCCGGATCCAGTTATGTGCCTGAAATCCAGATTATGAAATCGGAGCCTGTCACACTTTGTCTGGAACCAACCTTTCCCTTCAAAGTTAAAAACGGGAAAATCCTAACCGTTCCATCCATTACCAAATCTGAAAAAAGTGCTGTTGAACTCCGTGATCATTTTGGTGCGGATGCAGAACATCTCGAAGTATTTTCAGTTTGGCGGGCATGCAATCTTTTCCACATTCCCTTCTCTGCCGTTCTGGGAATCAGCAACATTGTGGGTCCGGAAGCACATGAACAATGGAAGTTATGGCAGGATCCGGCAGTTAAACATGCCTCATCCGTTTTTGAATTTTTGTCTTCCTGAATCTTTTACCCGGGTGCGACCGTACAAGTTAGCCATGATGTCAATCCGAACATATCCAAAACTGATTCTTCTGGCAACTGTTGTTCTTCTCAGCGGATGCGGACAAGCATCTTTTGTCACCCAGAGAACTTCAATTCAGGATGATGTCATTTCACGTTCGACTTCCTCTGCATCCATTCAAAAGCTTGATAAAATCCCCGACAGCAAATCCATTCAATTTCGCCTGTTCAGACAACTCAACCGTGGCGGACTTTTCTTTTTCAGCCAAAAATTTGATTCCAGCCTCATCGCATTTGATCTGGCTGAAGATATCATTGAAGATCAATATACACGCCGGGTTTCACAGGAAGTTTCGAGTGTTCTTACCAATCAATATTCAGTAAATTATGCAGGGTACCCGGTTGAGCATCTCTTTGTTCACTTTTTCAAATCTCTGATCTTTCTTCAGCAGGATAATATTCAGGGTGCTGCCATTGAAGTCAGAAAGTTGCAGCTCAAGCTTGATTATCTTGAAAATCATCAGGATCCGTACAAAATCAAACGGTCTGATTTTAAACTTTTCAACGAGTATTCTGCCTGGATTTCATGGTTAAACGGTGACGAAAATGATGCCCGTGTAAATTTCAGACTAACCGGGGTTGATTTTGATTCCCTGAAATATACGTTGCCCTCAAAGGACAATGTTCACCTGAAAATCAGCCTGAACGGACTTATTTCAGAATTAAACGAAGCCTATTACCGTTTAATCGTGACCACAGATGAGGACGTTCATACTCTTAAAGTTGCTTATCCGGTAAATTTCAATCCGTTTCTTTCTACACCATCGAACGTGGGTCCGTTAACCGGCACTACACGGTCATCCGGAATGGACGTCAATGCAGAATTCGAAAAGCAGTTCGAAATTTCAGAAAAGGCACTTTTACCAAAAACATTTACCCGGGTAGCAACCAAATTTATACTGGCAGAAGCAGCCACACAGATTTCTGATAAAATGCTTGAAGAACGGGAAGAAGAACGTCAAAAAAAGAAGGAAAAAGGAGAGAAGGTTGAAGAATCTGATGGGGTAGATGCTTTACTTATAGGAATCAATATTTTCGGAAATATCATGAAGGTGACCAATGACGTTACCGAGAAAGCTGATCTCAGGCAGTGGTTTACACTTCCTTCATCGGTAACTATTTCATTACTGAATCAAAAGCCAGAGTTAACAACACAGTCAGTTTTTAAACTTATTTCTACAAACTTAATTACAGTTGAATTTAACCCGCCACAAAGACTCAATAAGTTCAACCCGGATGAATTTGAGAGAACTGATTATCTGGATTTCAGCGGTGACAGAAAGCCAGAACACGAGGATGAAGATCGGCGTTACCGGCGAAAATCTTCTGATCACTCAGCGTCAGAATCCAGATTGAATATTCTCAATAAAACCATTTTTAAGCCAAACTGACTTTCATCAGCAGTCATATTTCCAATCTCAATACAAATTTCTACCTGACAAACCGCCATTTCAGCTGACTCCAGGAATAATTTCCCGACAGAGAATAATCACGCCACCTGTAAATATTCCAGAAACCCTGCTTATCTTTTCTCAGAGATAAAACCATTTTCCCATCTATAAAACTCGGATAATCGGTACTTGATCTTGGAACGAGCAACCTATAATCTGCCCGCCATTCTGCTGAATCAATCTGATTAACCAGTTTGGGTTCAAGAAACTGCAGAGTTAATTTTTCGTTTGGTAAAAGGTCGAGAATCAGGTTTGAGAATGAAGACACTTCCTGTTGTTGGTCAAGCACTGGAATAAGCACCTGAAGTTCAGGGCTTGGAATAAACAGGTAGGAGTCCGGATTATCAGGATCACCCAGACATTTCCGGAAATTTTCCTTATTTGCTTCCGAAAAGGAAAGTCTTAAGTTTTCAGGAACATCCTCTGGAACGATAGGCTGAACAAACGAGGAACGGAAAGAAGAAGGTGATTCATGATCACGGGGTTCAAACCATTCGCAACCAATCAAAGTGAAAAACAGGACAAGGAAGATGAAAATTTTCATTCATCTTTCCTTGCAATCAGAATCAAACGCTGACTCTTCTCTGACAGAGGGTTTCCGTCAAAATCACCGGCTCGGTATTCTACCTTCAGATTAAAGGTAAACAGCACCCGTTCAATCAGAGCCGGATCATACAGTTTAACAGATTCTTCAAATTCCAATTTTCCCAGACCGGCATGTTCAAGCAACACCTTTTTCTTAACCGTATCACCTTCAATGCGTCTTTGCTGGAAAATCCGGGTTCCATTTACCACTTTTTCATCCTGGGGGACAAGATTATTTCGTATGAATGAACCATTGAGGTAATCAAAAATAAAATATCCACCAGGAACAAGATGATCTGAAACCGTTTTAAAAACACTGAAATTTTCACGGTCATCATCAAAATAACCAAAGCTGGTAAACAAATTAAAAATTCCGTCGAAAGGCAACGGGAACTTAAAAAATCTCATGTCCTGTCGTGAAAAAGTGATATTCAGTTTTTTGGAAGAAGCTTCATTCCGTGCTACTTCAAGTAGATTTTCTGAAAGATCAGCACCGGTAACCTGAAACCCCTTTTCTGCAAGTAAAACAGAATGACGGCCAGCTCCGCAGGCAAGATCGAGCACTTTTGCACCATGGGGCAGACCTGTAACGGGAAGAACCAGATTCAGAAGTTTTTTGGCATCTTCATCATCACGGTGAGCATAAACCTGAAGGTAAAGCGGATGGTTAAACCAGGTTTCAAACCAGTTTTTATTTGATTGCATGATGGATGTGAACGATTCCAAAAGTGAGAGGTTTGTACTCAACAGAACTGAATCCGGCATTTTTCAGGATTTCAGCAAGTGATTCAGGTTCAGGAAATTTAGCAACGGAATCCGGCAGATAAGTATAGGCTTCAGGATCCTTCGAAATTAACTTTCCGACCAAGGGAAGAATGGTTCGGAAGTAGAAAAAATATAACTGTTTAAACGGAAAAATGCGTGGCCGTGAAAACTCGAGAATGACGAGATGACCACCAGGTCGCAGAACCCGGCAAAATTCCCGAAGTCCTTTTGTCAGATTTTCAAAATTCCGAACGCCAAAGCCAACAGTAGCCGCATCAAAAACATTATCACCAACCGGGATATTTTCAGCATCTGCACAGGCAAAATGGATGGTTTCTGTGAGTTGCCTTTTTAAAAGTTTCCGGTGGCCAACTGCCAGCATTTGCTCGGACAGGTCAAGACCAACAATTCTGGCTTTTAGTTGCTTTGAAGCTGCAATTGCAAAGTCACCGGTACCAGTAGCCATATCAAGTAACAACTCAGGATTAACTGGTTTTAAACGCTTGATTGCCCGCCACCGCCAATAAAAATCGATTCCGAAAGACAGCACGTGGTTGAGCAGATCATAAGTTTCGGCAATGCTGTTAAACATTGACCTGACGTATTTCTTCTTTTCTTTTATTTCAAGCGGATCAGACATAAGTTATAAGTTACAAGTTAAAAGTTACAAGTGGTACGTGGTACGTGGTACGTGGTACGTGGTACGTGGTACGTTAAATTGAAAAATACCGATTATTCAGAAAGGATGCGAAATGATTAAACAAAATCCGGTTTTCTTAACTGTGCTCAGTCTGAACATCAGGTTCAACCTGTTGGTTCGTCATTTCAATGCTTTTTTCATGGTTTTCGGATTTGAGAAACGGGCCGAGAAACCTGACTCCATCCGCAACCAGTAAGGGAATCACAATGGTATATTCCCAAAGTCTGAATTGCCAGTAAGAATCAGGTGAATAGGGCTGATTATTAATCAGAATAGTAAACATTGAGAACACAAACCAGGCACCGAGACTTAACGGAACGATCTGAAGAACAAAAGCCACAGTAAAAGGTAAAATCATCATCCAGGGTTGCACCTCGGGTGAAAAGAGAAGAAAAGGCAGAAACCCGAATAACCCGAAACGGAGACGGATTTTCCAATTCTTTTGCCTGACTGAATAAAAAATAAGTACGGCCCATGACAGAAGGAAAAAGGAGAAAAACATGACTCTTGAATAGAGATCGGAGAATTGAATTCCCATCCACAAGGAAACTTTTACCCAAACTGCCGGGAAAAAAGAATTAAATTCATTGAGATGAACATGCTTAGAAATGAAATTAAAATCTGGCAAGTCCGGCAAGAGAACAAACGGACTCCAGATTAAAACCGAAGTGATCAAAAAACCTGAGAAAAGATAAAAGACAGGCCGTTTTTCCATTTTAACTGAGAATAAAAACGGAATCAAAACTAAGACCATCAAATCAGAACCGGCGGCAAGGGCAAAAGCTGCACCAGATACAAGAAACCAGTTTCTTTTAAGCAACAAAACACCCAGGATAATCCATGGAACCGCCAGAAAACCTGAATGAACTTCAAGAATCCCCTGAAAAAGGAAAACCGGGGAAAGCATAAAGGCAATGGTCCAGCGGGGAGAATCAGGTTCATTCCTGTTTAGAACGAGTAAAAGCCATGAAGAAATGACATAAAGTGTGGTCATCAGAATTTCAAGGCGATAAACAAACCAATCGGAAGAAACTGTTGCAACCGGATAGTGGAGAGTAAAAGAGAAAAACCATTGGGCAACGGGCGGGTGAAGGGAAATACCGGATGTAATTCCAATTTGTTCTGAAATACCGGCAAGTGCAGGAACTCCAGACAAGACTTGTTCAGGAGTCGAAAGAAACGGGTTTAACTGGTAAGCTGAAACAATAGCATCCCAAAAATACCTGTAATACTCAGCAGAGGCGATCGGCTGGGTAGAAAACCTGTTAAATGAAAGCGTACCAATTACAAGAAAAGCAACCCAGGGCAGCCAGAATCCTTCAGTTGAGGATGAACCTGGTTTATCAAGTTCATACCACGTCCATCCGAAAAAAAGTATTGAAATTAAAATGAGAGTAAACTGAATAGCAGAACCGGAGGGAAAGAGAAGACACGCAAGAGCCAGAAAAAGAAACTGAATCAGACCGGTAATTGAGGCACGGTTCATGAATTTGGGCTTACGTGAAACGTCATGGTTACAGTTGTTCCCTCTGCTGAAAAATTGTACTTCACATCCTTCATAATATTTTTCATCAGAAAAACACCCCGACCTGAAGTTTTGAGCAGATTTTCTTCAGCAAGCGGATCAGGAAGTTTATGCGGGTCAAAACCTTTTCCCTGATCAGTCACTGAAACCGTAAGCTGATTGCCCACGAGATCCATAGAAACCCTGACGGTTTTTCCCGGATCACCCTGATTCCCGTGGTGAATTGCATTATTTGAGGCTTCGGTAACGGCGATCATCAAAGCATTGATGTCATCATCACTTAAACGTAACGCCTCACAGGATTCGAAGATAAAATCTTCGACCAGTCTGACGTTTGTCGGGTTTGAAAAAATGGTAAGTTCCATGAGCCTCTGCTGTTTCTGAATCTGAAAATAAAAGATCAGAATGTAATTCGCAATTTTAGCCCGTATTTACCACTCATAGATGCAATTTAATGTCAATGATGGAAGAAATTCGGCCTTTTGTCCGGTTAATTTACGACTCATCAGCCAAATGTCTCCTGAAAAAACCATCCAGGGAGCTGAAATGGTCCCGAGCAGAACCGGACCTGACTGTTTAATTTTTTGCTGCAAATTCCAGTTCCCGTTTTGATAGGAAAACTGATCCTGATTCATATAACGCCATGAAAATGCAATCCGTTTTTTCCAGATCCAAAAACCAGGTTCAGCCAGATAGTAAGACAAATGTCTGACCGGGTATTCCTTTACCGGACCGGAATAAAAAACTCCCTGGGCTGTTTCGCTGATTCTTCCCCTTAAAAACCAGGTCTGACCAATAAATTCGCCGGAAAGTGAATCTTCAACTGATAAAACCCTGAAAGAAAAGCTCTTCTTTGAAATAAATCTGGCGTCGTAATCATACGTTCTAAGTTGACTCGACAACTGAACATTCAACTGATTTCGTATTTGTCTTCCTAATTTTTCTTTCCAGGTTCCCGCCAGCCTGATAAATTGGTTTCTGAAATTATCACCTGACCGGTCACGGTGAATAAAAACATGATGGGCGAGCTGAAAATCTCCTTCCCATTCAAAATCAGAGTCTGAAGTTCTCTCCCAGAAAAAATTTTGACGGATTCCAGCAGCTACAATGTCATAATCGTCATATCTGTTATTTTCGGGATTAAACAACTGATCTTTTGATACCATTGCACCAGTTTGGGATCTGAAACTGCCGTTCGCAAAACTTACTGACGGATTTAATTTAATCCGTGCGGTTGCCAGATTGCGCTTTTTCAGTTTCTGATCCTGAATTTCTTCATTGTAACCTGTCAATCCGTTGGTGGCTAGAACAGAATATTTTTCATCACCAGAACTAAAAACCAACGGAAATGTAAGCTGCCAGTTCATCAGGTCAGCAGTGGCTGAAATTTCATTTTCGAACCCACCTGACCGAACCTGATAATTCGGATTTGAACTTCCCGCCAGTTCAGATTTTCTGGTTACAGTTCGGTTTGTCCAGGTAGAGCTGAAATCAAAATGCAGCAAATCAAACCAAACCGGTGAAGTCAATTGAAAGCCAAGACGATCTGAAGATTCCTGACGATAATCAAGATTTGGGATACCCAGATTGAACGAACCGGTTAGGTAATCCCTGTTAATCTGATACCGTTGATAGAAAAGTGAAAAACTTTTCGAGTCGGGGTCTCTGATCGTGAATGACAGGTTTTTCCGGTCAAGTTCACGATTTCCGGCAGTTCCGTTAAACCAGGCAAGATCAACATTACCTGTGGCCCACTCTGAAACCGGCAAAATCGACTGATGCCTGAGATCAAAAGCGGGTCCGGTTTCCTGTAAACGGTTTTGTTCAATAAGCCAAAGGCCGTAGCCAGCCTGTGTATTTTGCCAGTCAGTCCGGTAAAAGAGTCCGGCAGTTCCGGCCCACTCCAAAGATCTGCTGAACTTTTTTTCCTGATCGAGAAAAACGCTTACCGTTCTGATGTCTGTAACCACACCAAAAGAATCAACAACCGGGATCTGATTTGAAAAATCCCAGTCAAATTCATCACGCACCTGATGCTGATTGTTTTTATTGATCAGGGTCTGGTATCTGAAAAGTGTCTGGCCTGTTGAGGAAAAAAACGAAACCGGAAGATTTACCTTCAGATCAGCTTTTGCTGTATTCAGAAATTGCTGATACTGATAAGTAACGGGCGGTTGAGATTGAGTTTGGGCGGGAAGAATTTCCGGAAACAGAAAAAAACCAGTAAGAAGAAAAATCAGTACTAATGATTTTCCCGGGTCAGGCATTCCGGCTATCCTGAATTTCACTCTCGGTAAGAATCTTCATCAGGTTTGCCGATTCAGATGCTGAAACTGTTCCTTTTCTGACTGCAACACGAAGTGTTTCTGCTGCAAGAGATTTATAAACCGGTAAAAGATGGGGTAACTGTTCTTCAAGTTCACCCAGGTGGGTTTTTATTGTGGTAACATCACCTCTTGCAACAGGCCCGGTAAGAGCTTGTTCCGGCGTTTGCCAGGTCAGACTTTCAAGCGTTCCCCTGATCAGCGGAGCCATCATTTTAAAAGCATCCTCTTTAGGCAACCCGCACCCGGCCAGAATTTCAGAAGATAAACTTACCAGCGTTACCAGGTAATTACTTGATACAACACAAGCCAGGTGATAAAGTGCTTTTGCCTGTGCCGGGATCTGGATTGGAATTCCTCCCAGATCATGAACCAATTCTTTTATTGACTTTAACAATACGTGATTGGCTTCAACCCCCCAATAAATACCAGAAAACCGCTCAGAACCTTCATTTAAAGTTGGAAATGTCTGAATGGGATGGATTGCTGCCGTTGCTGCACCGAGACGGGCAAGCGGAGCCAGAATTTGTGCTGTATTGGCACCTGAACAATGTACAATAACCGTATTCTGCCAGTCAAAAAATAGAATTTGAGCCAGTTTCTGAATCAATCCGGGAAGAGCCTGATCTGGAACGCAGAGAAAAATCAGGCTGGATTCCCGGTGAAGATCATCAACAGATTTGCTGATATTGACCGGGTGGCAATCAGATGATAACTTCTCTAACCAATCTGAATTATTTGAAATGAGCGAAAAGGGAGAATTCCCAATTTTATGCAAATGCCGGGCAAGGGCAGACCCAAGTCTTCCGGCACCAATAATGGAGATTTTATGCTGTCTGAGAGTAAGTTTTTTGTGCAACACGGCCTGACTGTTTTTGTTTAAGATTGCCTGACTTTGGGAGTTCGGGTATATGCCATCGAAAAATAAGTAACCTGATGGTCACCATTATCCCATTTTTCCAGCTCTGTCTGGGTTTTAAGAATATGAAGGGTTTTATAATTAATCATCTGCGATACTTTTGCTGCAATATGCAGAGGACCAAATGCTCCCGACTGAAATTTGTTTTTCAGATCTCTTGAAAAAAAGTGATCGGTTTTATGTTCCAGCAATTCAACTTTCAGATCTTCGATCAGAACTGAAATTTCATCGACAGGATGGGTCGGGTCGCTGATCATATCCGCACAAATGACAATGAGAACATTCCGGCTGGGCAGAATTTCACCCATAGCATTCGAAAGTTCATCACAAAATTCCTTCGACTGATTTCCGATGACAATGGGGAGAATTTTAAAACCGGGTTCGAGGGCAACCTGAAGAAAAGGAAGCTGAAGTTCGATGAAAGAATCTTTGTTAAAATGCCCTTTATCACTCACGAAAATATCATCATCTTCGTCTGCAAATTCATCACGCATCAAATAATCAATTTTTACACTTCCGAGGGGTGAATGATAGTCATCCCCTGAAAAAATAGAAATAAAATTAAAAAATTCAGTTTCAGAATAGGCAACCAGAACAACCGTATCAACATGTTTGCCAACTACTGTTGAATAGGCTTCGGCATACAAATCTGCGCAGTCTTTAAAACTTCCCTGCGGGACCACGATTAATTTGGGTGATTCAGCAGCCGGTGTTTTTACACGGTTTAATATTTCTGTAACCTGAGCTTTTAATACTTCTGGATCTGAAGGATATAATGTGCCCGCGGCGATGGGTTTGCGGGTCGAGACGGCTTTCATAGTGTGGTTTCCTTTTCTGTCTGTTGGTCTGCCGGGTGGTCTGCCCGGATATTCTATAAATTAAGCAAAATTGGTCTGAAATTGAAATTTAAATCAGAAGGAAGAATATAGAAGTTGGAAGTTAGAAGGAATTACGGGTCACTTATCACAGATTACGGGTTTTAATTCAGGGACAAGTGACAAGGAACGGGGGACGAAAGGTCACTGAGCGGCACTTCGACTTCACACAGTAACCAAGGCGAAGTGCCCTTTCGATCTCGAGTACAAATAACATTTAAAACCCAAATGAAATTTTCTGGACAAGTTTGCAGTTATCAGGTAAAATTGAAATTTGTTCAGATTTTACTGAACTTCGTTAAAAATAAAAACAGGTGCTGAATGTCTATTATCGTTACCAATATTGAAGTAACCCCAAATCCGGATGCATTAAAGTTCGTTACAGACCAGAAATTACTTGAAAAAGGAACACGTTCTTTTTCAGGAAAAACAGCTGCACGGCATGATATTCTGGCTTCTGCACTTTTCGCTCACAGGCATATTGAAACTGTTTTTTACATGGATAAATTCGTCACAGTTTCGAAAAATCCGGATATTTCGTGGTCAATGATCATGGAAGATCTTAAAAAAACGATTGAATCTGTTGACCTTGATGCTCTGCATGCCGGCCATGATCAGCCCGCTGACCCTACATTAACCACCGAAGATGCAATGCTGGACAAAGTTCAGGAAATTCTGAAAGTCAGAGTATTGCCTTACCTCGCAAATGACGGCGGTTCACTTCAGGTTCTTGGCATGGAAGGCTATCAGCTTAAAATCAGGTATCAGGGTGCCTGCGGAAGCTGCCCAAGTTCATCTACCGGAACTCTGAACGCCATTCAAGCCATGCTTCGCCACACCGTTGACCCCAAAATTGAAGTCATTACGGCTTGAAATGCCGGTGACGAGGGACAAGGGTGACTTGGGACGAGGGACAAAAACAGGTTACAAATTACGGGTCACGGGTTACAGCTGAGTTATAAGTTATAAGTTTCAGGAAACCAGAAACTGTCCTTCGACTTCACTCTGGAACCGAGTCGAAGTGTGATCTAATTTTTCATTTATTTCAATTTACAATTTCATGAATTCTGCAAATCCCTTCCTTCGTGGACTCAACGTTCAAATTAATTTCAAATCAGTAACGGCTGCGTCAGTTTCTGAAGCAACAACTGCCGTTTTAAAGGAAGCTGATTCAGTTTTAGTGAACTTGCTTAAGCCGGAATCTAAAAATTTTGAGAACACTTTAAAAGCAATTGATCAGCTTTACAGCACTATTTTCAGAGTTTTTAATCCCATTTATCTGCTTGCAGAAACCCATCCGGATGAAGAAGTCAGAAATAAAAGCAGAGAAAGCATTGAAGTTTTCTCTGAATATCTGAATCAGCTTGCGATAAATGAAGATATTTATGCAGCCGTAAAATCCTTCAATCAAACATTGGAAGCCTCAGGTTTGTCCGGATATAAAAAACGGTATTTAGATGAAACCCTGCTCGGATTTAAAAGATCAGGTTTTGATCTCACCAAAGATGACCGGGAAAAACTGAAATCCATCCGGGTTGAGCTGGATAAACTGAGCCTGGAATTTCAAAAGAATATTGCTGAAAGCACTGATTTTATTGAACTTGAAATCAATGAAACAGAAGGCCTTCCTGCAGATTTCATATCGTCCCGGAAAACTGAATCGGGTAAAATCAAAGTTGATCTGAGTTATCCTTCTTTTCAGCCTTTCATGAAATACAGCAAAAATGAAATCCGCCGTAAAGAATTGTGGCTCAAATACAATAACCGGGCCTTCCCACAAAATCTTGAAATTCTTGACCAGATTTTACTGAAACGGCAAGAGCTGGCCGATCTTCTCGGATACCCGACTTTTGCCCACTATGCTCTTGAAGACAGGATGGCCAAAACACCGGCAACAGTCTGGCAATTTGAAAAAGAATTGGCAGAAACAATCCGCCCGAAGGCAGAACTTGATTATCAGGCTCTTCTTTCCATGAAATCTGAGCTTACCGGCAAGCCGGAGTCACAGATTGTGGAGTGGGAAACGTCATATATTTCCAACCAGATGAAAGAGCGAAAATACGCTGTTGATGATCAGCTTGTTAAACAATATTTTGAGTTAAACTCAGTCATTACCGGGCTTTTCTCAATCAATGGCCGGATTTTAGGTTTGGATTTCAGAGAAGTTGAGAATAAATCGGTTTGGCATGAAGATGTCAGACAATTTGAAGTGATTGATCAGAAATCTGAACAACCAATCGGCACGTTTTATCTTGATTTATTTCCACGGGATAATAAATATTCACACGCAGCCATGTTTCCATTGGTCGGAGGTTGTGAAACTGTTGATGGTTACGAAAAACCTGTTGCAGCATTGGTTTGCAACTTTCCCAAGCCAACAACGGAACAGCCATCACTTCTTCTTTTTTCGGATGTAAATACATTTTTCCATGAATTTGGTCATTTGCTTCACGGCATGGTTACGACTTCGCCACTTCAGGGATTTGCAGGAACCAATGTTTTGATGGATTTCGTTGAAACCCCTTCCCAGTTTTTTGAAAATTTTATTTTTGATTATGATACGGTGACGTCCTTTGCCCGACATCATCAAACCAATGAACCTTTCCCGAAAGAGCTGTTCAAAAAAATTCTTGATGCACGGAATATGGGTTCGGGAATTGCCACCCAGGCACAGATTCTCTACGGCAGTTTTGATTTCACCCTTCATGACGGATTTATTCCCGGCAAAGGGGAAACCACCACGGATGTTCTTAAAAAACTGAAAACAGAACTGACTCTTTTCCCCTATTCTGACGGAAATCATTTTCATGCTGCCTTTGGGCATTTGTCAGGTTATGCAGCCGGTTATTACTCGTACTTGTGGGCAAAAGTTTACGCCCAGGATATCTGGTCAGTTTTTGAAGAAACCGGGGCACTCAATCCTGAAACCGGGAAAAAATTCAGAAAATGGATTCTGGAACCGGGTGGAACTATTGATCCGCTTCAGCTCGTAAGAGAATTTTTGGGAAGAGAACCGAATGCGAAGGCTTTTCTTAAGGATTTGGGTGTTTAGAATTAGTTACAAGTTATGAAGTTATAAGTTAAAAAGACGTTATATGTTGTAAGCTTACGAATGGGGCAAACATTCAATTACTTGCAATTTTTCAAAAAATCCCGGTTATTTATACAAAATTCAAACAATCTCACTATTTAAAACAAGGAAAAGCCTATGTCTTCAAAGATAAGATTTGTAATAAGCTGCGCTTTTTTAATTTTATTATCGGTACAGGTAACAGCCCAGCAAGCCGAAGTTTTACTTCTTGGTGACGGTTCAACTGAAGATAGTCTCTCAGTTGTATTAGCGGAAAAAGGTATAAAATCTGATAAAGCGGGATTGTACTACAATTACAAGGGTGAGAATCTCAATCAATATAAAACGGTCGTTCTACTTAATGGTGCGTTTTTTTCAAACGGTATTGCCGATTCAGTTCAAACCAAACTGGTCAATTTTGTAAAATCCGGCGGATCACTTCTGGTTACTGAATGGATTTTGTGGGGATCATTTAAATTCCCAATACTTCTGGATGCAATTCCGGCTGTTTATAATGGATCGTGGTTTTATGGAACTGAAAAATACAAGCTTCAACCTGATGGTGCTGGTCTGGGTTTTTCAGATTCCCTTGATACACCAACATCCGGGTGGTCATTCAGTGTAACCAAGGCAGATATAAACGTTGCCGAACAGGCTAAAGTCATTTACAAAGGCAGCAGAAGTGGTGATGCTGTCGTTTTTGGAAAATCAGGATTTGGCAGAACTGCTTACTGGAATATGGGTGGGCATTATGGAGGAAAAGCAATCTGGACGCCGGAAATCAGAAATTTAAGTGTGAAAATAGTATCGTGGCTGATCAGCGGATCGGTA
>Ga0209460_1000529_pt1 | contig 33835 bp, 35 predicted proteins | sample EBPBio132013_DNA_FD_185868 | JGI IMG/M metagenome (GOLD analysis project Ga0209460, IMG submission 185868) | Wastewater treatment Type I Accumulibacter community from EBPR Bioreactor in Madison, WI, USA - Reactor 2_5/13/2013_ DNA (SPAdes)... | ecosystem: Engineered > Bioreactor > EBPR >... | reverse complement strand
TTCCGGCGATGCTGGTTTTTGTCGTGGCGTTGGTGATCCTGACGCTGTTGGATGTGAGCGCCCAGACGCGGAACGTCGCCATTTACGTCATCTGGATTGTGCATGTGATGACGGCGGCACGGGCCATTTCCGTGGGCGCGAACGCGATCAGCCGCGAGCATGTGGGCAAGACGTGGGACGCGCTGGTACTGACGGGGGTCAGTGCGCGGCGTATCCTGATTGGGAAGTGGTTGGGCGTGCTGCACCGAATCGCCCCGTGGATGCTGATGCTGGGGGCGCTGCGGCTGGTGATGATCCCCGTTTTTACGATGGCGATGACGAACCGATTTGCCTATTGGGGGCGCGGGGGGTATACCTACTATGGTGCGACTTCTGCGCCGCAAACCGGCCCGATTGAATGGGTGGCGTGGGCGGCTTTCGCCTCCGTGATTTTTACGGTGCTGCTGACGGTGCTGGAAGTGATGGCCTGTACGGCAATCGGCTTGGCGGCGAGCGCGGTCATGCGTAAGGGCTGGACGGCGATGATCGCGGCCTTTTGCATTCGTTTTGCGCCCGTGGTTCTGTTCGGGGCGTTCACGCGCTATGAGGTGGCGACAGGGATGGCGTATCGGGTGCTGCGCTTTCCGTATCTGTCGCTGGCGGACGGTGGAACCGCGCCCTTGTACCTGCTGGCGCTGCCGTATACCTACCGCACGCAGACGGTGCATACGGACGCGCTGCCGAGTATCTTGATGGTCGGGGTGATGCTGGGGAGCATGACGCTGATTTCATTGTTGGTAGTGTGGTGGGCGATCCGGCGGGACGGGGCGTTGGAAGCCGCGAGCCGTTAGGGGATGCGGGTCGGTGGGAAGAAGTGACCCGTTCTTCCCGTAAAAATGTTAAAAGTATACAAAGTTATTGTGCTGCAAGTACGCTTTTCTTAATATTTGAAGAGCAGCTTGTTCACGAGACATCGCTTTCGTGAAAAGTGGCGTATCCATTAAATAGATTTTGATTGCTACAAATTATTAGATTATTGCGACGCAGTTTTATTTTGCAAATCAGTCTATTGATAGTGGGATTGCCACTACCGGGGAAAGCGCAGACGAGTGAATGGATTAGATGCAACACAAATTCAACGTCCGTTGTTACAGGTGGCGCTGGACGGTACTTACGATCAGGCCATGTTCATTTTGGAGCAAGTCGCCCCACTGGTTGACATTATCGAACTCGGTACGCCGCTGGTATACCGCGAGGGAATCGGGGTGGCGAAGCGGGTACGCGATGCATACCCAAGTATTAAGCTGCTAGCCGACCTGAAGATCATGGACGCGGGCGAGGAAGAAGCCAGCATCGCGTTTGATGCCGGCTGCGATTATGTGACGGTTCTGGGCGTGACACAGGATAAGACGATACAAGGTGCGGTGACTGCCGCGAAACGGCATGGCTGCGAAATTGTCGTGGATATGATGCAAACGCCGGAAGCGGTGGAACGCGGACACCTGCTGCTGGCGATGGGCTGTGATTACTTGTGCGTGCATACCGCGTTTGACCAGCAGCAGCACGAAACACCGCTGGCGACCTTGAAGCGGCTGCGGAAAGGCATCCCGAACGCGCCACTGGCGGTAGCGGGGGGTGTTGGCCTGCCGACGATTGACTCGATACTGGTGCATAATCCATTGATCGTGGTGGTCGGCGGCGCGATTACCCGTGCGGCTGATCCAAAGGCCGTGGCGCATCGGTTGCAAGAGCGGATGCTGGCGAGCGTGGGGTAGATGAAAGTTGAAAGTTAAAAGTTAAAAGTTGAAAGTCTAAAGATAAGTCGTCCGCTTTCAGTCACCAGTCGCCAGCTAAAAGGCAAATGCAAGTCGCCAAGAGCTAGTGGAAACGCTGTTTCGCGACAGTCACGGCTTCGACCTCACCGTAACTTCGACTAGTCTTAGTCCGCGATAGCCGTAGGGTCAATGTCAATAAGGTATGCGATGACGGAATTTCAGGATTGGGTTGAGATTGTCACAGGCGAGGTTGCCGCCGCGCTGCGGGGTGTTTCGCCCGATGAAGTGGCAGAACTACAACGCGAGATTATGGGCGCGAAGCGGGTGTTCATCGCGGGGAAAGGGCGTTCCGGTTTATTCATGCGCGCTTTCGCCATGCGGCTGATGCACCTCGGTTTGCATGTGCATGTGGTCGACGAGGTGACGACACCGAGCCTCGTGGCGGGGGATGTGCTGGTGCTGGCTTCGGGGTCAGGCAAGACCGCTTCGATGGTTGGCTATGCAACCAAGTCGCGGGAAATCGGCGCGACGCTGGTGCTGATTACGGCGCATCCTGATTCCCCGGTTGGGCGGCAGGCGGATAAGGTGGTGCATATCCCCGCGCCGAGTACGAAGGTGGAAAGCGGCAACGGGACAACTTCCGCGCAGCCAATGGCGAACTTATTCGAGCAGACGCTGGTGCTGCTGTTGGATATTACGACGATTCAGTTGATGGTGGCGCTGGGCAAGAACGAGGGGCAGATGTTCGCGCGGCACGCGAATTTAGAATAAGTAGCAAGTTACAAGTTTAAAGTGGCAAGTTAAAAGCAGAAATGCGAAGAATTTTTACCACAGAGACACAGAGAAAAGCAAAGAAATACAAATGCAGATTTAACCGCCAAGACGCAGAGATCGCCAAGGAAATCAGAGAAAAGAATGAGGGAGCATGGGTGATGCTCCCTTTTGATTCGCGGGGTTAGATGCGGCCAGCGAGCCAGCGGACGGACTGCTGCCAGAGGCGGGTGTAGCCTTCCCACTGGAGGAACGGTTCGGGGCACCAGTGCGGGCCGATGTCGGATGCCCAACTGAGGGTGCGTCCTTTGCCGTAGGATTGAACGGCGATCATCGGGTCGCTGCCGACGGTGGCGAGCAGGGTTGCGCCTGCTTTGAGCGACGTTTCATTATAGCCGAGCAGGGGCGGCCATTCGCCCGTTACGCCGGCAGTGATGGGGTGGTTCGGTTCCACGACTTTACCGATCACGCCTTCTGGGGTTTCAACACGGTCGTCGAAGGTATAGATGTTGACGGGCAGAATGGTTTCGATGTGCGAACGGTAGTAATGCGCTGCGCCGTTCATGCCGGAGAAGGACATATAACCACCGCACATGGCGAGGCCGCCGCCGTTTTCCACCCATGTTTGCATGAGCTTGAGGCGGTTGGGGACGATGTGACCGGCAGAGGTATCCGGGTGCAAGTTGAAGCTGTTCGCGCCGATGTCGCTGATGAGCAGCACATCGTAATCGGCCAGTTTGTCGATGGTTTGCGGAAATTCGGATTGGGCGATATGACCGGGCATATGACCGAACTGAAATTCATCACCGGAGAGAGCGGCGGCAATATACCCCGTTCCCCGCCCATATTCGCTGCTGGTGAAGTAGTCCCAGCCTTTGACATGAGTGGTGGTGGATACCCACGATTCGCCGACTAATAGTACACGTATAGGAGCCATGCTGAGGTTTCTCTTTCGTTAGTCAAAAATTGATTAATGCACATCCGAGCGTAGGTCAAGCCACGCTAAGGTTTCGGGCGAGAGTTTGTGGTCGAGGGCTGCCGCGTTGGCGGCGTATTCCTCACCGCTGGCGCAGCCGACCAGCGCGTAAATATCAAGCGGCTGGCTCATGACGTAAGCCATCGCCACCTGCGGGATGGACAGGCCGAGTTCCGAGCCAAGCTGCTTCACACGGTCGAGGCGCTGGAAGTTGGATTCACCGCAGTAGCTGGTGACACACAGCGCGTCAAAGTATTCGGTGAAGGTGTCGAGGTTATCGCGGGTGAAACGACCGGAGAAGAAGCCGCCGGCGAGGCTTGACCATGTAAACAGCGGCATATGCGCCTGTTCGTAATACGCACGGGCATCCACATTTTTCGGCCCGCTGATGGTGATGCAGTTCGGCCACGGCGGTTGGTACTGCTCGGCGAGGCTGTAGTTGGGGCTGCTGACGGTGAAACCCTGTAAGCCGTGTTCCTTCGCATAGGCATTGGCCTCTTGAATACGGGCGTGTGACCAGTTTGAGCCACCGAAGGCGTGGATGCGACCTGCCTTGAAATGCTCATTGAGGACTTCGACAATTGGCCCGACCGGAACGGCAGGGTTATCACGATGAAGGACATACACGTCGATGTAGTCGGTTTTGAAGCGGGCAAGTGAGTCGAAAATATCCGAGGTGATGTCGTGCGGGGTGACTCGCTGGCGGTCGATGCTGTGGTGTGCGCCTTTGCCGAGAATGACAATCTTGTCGCGCAGGCCGCGGTCGTTCATCCACTGGCCGAAGGTGCGTTCGTTGTCGCCGCTGCCGTAGGTGTGGGCGGTATCGAAAGTGTTACCACCGAGGGCGTATACATCGTCCAGCAGCTTGAAGCTGTAGTCGAGTTTTGACGAGCCGATGGGAATAGTTCCCTGTACCAGCCGCGAAATCGGTTTATTAATGCCGGGAATGGTGCCGTACTGCATGAGTTATTTTCCTCTCTAAAACCTCACCCCAGCCCCTTTCCAATGCCTTGGAGAGGGGAGTAGGGGAATATTCGGGTTTGATTACTTTTATTTATCAGACGGATACTTGAGACCCCATTGGGCGCGGATGGCATCCATCGTGTGCATAATTTGCAGGGTTTCGTCCAGCGACATGGTTTCACTTTCGATCTTGCCTGCGCGGACGCATTGGGCGACCTCGGCGGCTTCGTGGCTGTAGCCGTTGCCGTCATGCGGCACGTCAAATGTTTGCTCTTTGCCACCCTTATATAGAATGAGCTTATTGGCGTGCCACCAGTCAGGGATGCGGATATAACCGTCCGTGCCGTAGATCAGGGCTTCGTGGGCGGTATTGGTGCGGGTGGCGGTCGAGAGCAGGGCAAGCTGATCTTTGTCGTAGCTGAGGACAATCGCAGCCTGTTCATCCACACCGGTTTCGCCGAGGTGGGCGGCAGAGGCAATCGTGGCAGGTTTGCCGAACAGTAAATAGGCGAGTGACAACGGGTAGATGCCGACATCGAGCAGCGCACCACCACCGAGCGCCAGATTAAACAGGCGGCCTTCTTCGTTGACGCTGGTGCGGAAGCCGAAGTCGGCGTTGAGCATCCGAACGTCGCCAATTGCACCCTCCGCGATGAGCGACTGCGCCTTGATGATGGTGGGCAGGAAACGCGACCACATGGCTTCCATCAGGAATACACCTTTTTCACGGGCAACGGCGATCATCTCCTGCGCTTCGGCGGCGTTGATGGCGAAAGGTTTTTCGCACAGAACAGCTTTACCCGCGTTCAGGCATAGGATGGTGTTTTCTTTGTGGAAGGGATGCGGCGTAGCGATGTAGATGGCATCGACTTCGGGGTCGTTCGCAAGAGCCTCATAGCTGGCATGGCGGTGCGGGATGTTAAATGTGTCGCCAAACTTATCCGCGTTGTGCTGCGTGCGTGATCCGACGGCGATGAGTTGAGCATCCGGCAGAACGGTTAAGCCGGTCGCAAATTTGTGGGCGATACCACCTGCTCCCAAAATTCCCCAGCGAAATGGTGTAGTCAATGTGTGATCTCCCTCTCGTGATTCATGAAGAAGGGCGCACGCTGCGCCCTTACCAAAATGCCTGAGCTAACACTCCCCATAATTTAGCCCTTCAACGCGCCCGCCGCAAGACCACGCACGATATAGCGTTGGAGGAATAAGCCGATGAGCATGACCGGCGTGACCATAATCAGTGAGAGGGCGGACATATACCACCACTCGATTCCTTTGGTGCTTTTCATACCCGCGAGGTAAACCGGCATGGTGATGGCCTCAAAGTTGGTGAGCATGAGGGCGAACAGATACTCATTCCATGCAAAGATAAACGAGAACAGCGCCACCGTAACGAGGCCGGGGGTGCTGAGAGGGATGACGATACGGGCGAAGGTTTGCCAGCGCGTCGCGCCGTCCACACGGGCGCTTTCTTCAAGGTCAATCGGCAAACTGTTGAAGAAGTCGCGCATGATCCACACCGAGAAGGGGATATTGAAAGCGGTATAGGCCAGAATCAGGCCGACGTGGGTATCAATCAACCTGAGGAAGTTGAAGAACAATAGGAAGGGAATGACCACGGCGGCGGGTGGCAAGAATCGCTGTGAGATAATCCAGAAAGCGATGTTGTCATTGCGCCAGCCGAGGCGCGACCAGTAATAGCGGAAGCGCGAGAGGCCGTAGCCCGCCATCGAGCCGAGGATGACTGAGAACACACAGGATGTGAGTCCGGCAATGAGGCTGTTGCGGAAGTAGCGCACCGTTTTGGCCTGCTCATCCACCAGCAGGAACTTCCAATGGTCAGTAGTCGGTTGGTAATCGACAAACGGGATATATCGCGGGACGCGGTTGACATCCAATGGGCGTTTGAAGGACGTTGTAATCATCCAATAGAACGGAAACAAGCAGATGAACGCCCAGATGGTGAGCAGGGTGTAGAGCATGATATTCGTGCCGAGTGAACGTTTTTTCATGGTGGGTTACGTCCCTAACTGCCGGCGGGTTAGGCGGCGCGAGAAAGCCAAAAATAACGTCGCAAAGACGATCACGAGTATAAGCAGCACCAAACCAATCGCTGCCGCGTAGCCATAGTTGCCGTAGCTGAGGGCCGTATCGAACACATACATGACCAGCGACTCGGTCGCTGAACCGGGGCCGCCCCCCGTGACCACATTAATGACATCCACGATTTTGAACATTTCAAGGCTGCGAATAAGGATGGCGGTGAGTGAAATGGGCAGCAGGATGGGAAAGGTGATGCTGCGTAAGAGTCGGAAGCGGGTCGCACCGTCTACACGAGCGGCCTCATAAATTTCTTCAGGGATGGACTGCATACCCGCTAGGAGCAGCAGCGTCATAAAGGGTATCCACTGCCACGAGTCGAGCAGGATAATCGTCCACGGGGCGGTGCTGGTATCCGTCAGCCACGGGATCGAGATGGTCACTTTTTGCCCGACAATGGGCGTAAGGAATGTGCCGATTGTGCGCTGTAACTGTGCTAAAGGCGAGATGCCGGAGTCGAACATCATACGTCCGACATAGCCAGTAGCGACGGGCGTGAGCATCATCGGCAGTAGGAAGATGATGCGGTAAAAACGCTGCCCGCGAAAGTCTTGGTTGAGCATGAGCGCCAGCCCGAAGCCGATCACATATTGGAGCGCGACCCCTGCGACCACATAAAACAGCGTGTTCTTAGCCGCGTTTAGAAGGCGGCTGTCGGTGGGGACACGCGCATAGTTGGCTAAGGAGAGGTCAGCCGGATTGCCGAGGCACAGCGCAGAACCCAATGAAGGTGCTGCTTGCACACCTTGCGCTGCCGTGCGCTGGCAGGTGGTGATGCTCACGCCGAGCGACCAGAGCAGCGGCAGGATGGATAAGATCAGCAAAATAATGACGGCGGGTGATAAAAACAGGCGTTTAAACAGACGATCTTCACCGCTTTCGAGAATCGTCTGGTTTTCCTTTGAAAGGGGCTTAAGATCGGCTAAGTTACCCAAAAGAATAATCCTCAATAATAAAAATTTATACTTTAGTTGCTATCACTATAACCAATGAAGGCGCAGTTGCCCACGCCTTCATGATTTCAAACGTTATCTGTTCGGTGACTGATGTTTATTCAACACCCAACGACTGCTTGTACAGCGTCAGTTGGTTTTCGCGGCCTAGCCGGTCGGTGATGGCATCCCATGTGGCGACGACTTCATCCAGCGCGGTTTGCGGATCAGCCTCGCCGGTGATAGCCTTGGCGATACCAGCATCCAGCGCGTCGAAGTATTCAAACGCCCCCGGAATACGCAGGTCAACAATGGCGTTCGGATCGTCAATGGTCGCCTTGATGGCATCCAGATAATCCTTCGCCGATTCTTCATCAAAGCCCGCACCCGTCCACAGGTCGAGGTTGTCGAACTGGCTCTGGCGCAGCGGGTTCACGCCCGTGCCGCCGGTGACAGCCAGCGTACCCGCAAGGTCTTTGCCAGACAGATACTTGACGTAATCAAACGCGGCATCCTGAACGTCGGAGTCTGCGGCGACCGAGATGACCCAGCCACCGAAGGCGATGAAGGGTGCCTTGTTCACGCCACCTTCAGCATCCACCCATGCGCCGGTGGTGTAGTCCCAATACTTTTCAGCACCGGGGGTAACACCGAAGCCCGCGAGACCCTGAACGACTGAGGCGTTCGGGTCAATGGTGATCGGGCCGACATCGCCCCAATCCAGACCGAAGACCGATTGACCAGCGGGGAACACAGCGCGGACGTTGACCACATCGAAGTTAATCATGTCCGGTGCGGCGCAGCAGTTGTAAATATCAACCCAGTCTTGCAAACCCTGTACCCAACCGGGGTTGTTGACCAACGGCTTCATGTTTTCGTCGAAGAAGAAGTACGGGTTGCCGGGGATCTTGGAGTAACCAGCCGCGCGATCCATCAAGAACCAGAAGCTCTGCGCCTTCTTACGGAGGGCTTCCGCGACACCGGAAATCGGGGCGGTCACACCGGCGGTATCGACTTCGCGACCTTGGAAGAACTCGGCAATCTGCTTATATTGAGTCCATGTTTGGGGTTCATCCAAATCCCAACCGTACTTTTCCTTGAACTCGGCAGCGTAGGGGCTGTTGGGGTTCACGAGGTCTTTGCGGTAGTACATCATGTGGCTGTCACCGTCGAAGGGAACCGCGTAGGTGGTTCCACCCCAGTCGGCGATACGTTCACGGTACAGCGGCAGAATGTCGTCCCATTCAACGGCTTCCTTTACATCATCAGGAATGGGAGACACGTAACCACCACCGGCAATATCGCCCATCCAGTCGGAGGCGTAAATCAGCACGTCGAATTCGCCAGTGCCAGTTTGGAGGGCGGTGATGATCTTGGGATACAGGTCAGCGAAGGCGAAGCGCTGGACTTCGACGGTCGCGCCCGTGGCGGCTGCCCATTCAGCACCGTACTTTTCAGCGGGGCCACCGATGGCCGAGCCTTCCTGCGTGACGACGACAACCTTCTTACCAGCGAAGGGTTGATCCTGCGCGACGACTGGCATGACCGCCAGCGTAAATAGGGCTAAAACAACAACTAAGAGTGCTTTTTTCATCTTTAACCTCAATCTTTATGAAACGAAAACTTTATCGGACAAAGGCTCTTGTTCATTATTGTTTGACGGCAACCTCCTTCACTATGGATTTAGATTGTCGCTGATCGCAATCTGAAATCAGGTATAGAGCAAAACGCTGAATGAAGGTAAATGTGTCCCTTCGGAAATAGGCTTAGGGTCTACAGGGTTGAGGGGCCGCGATGAAATTGTGATGAAGGTGGCTTTTACAGGCTGTTGATGGGTTGGCGTGCCTCCATTCAGCGGCGTTTTCGGGCGTGCGCCGAACCGGAGGATAGCTCAATAGAGAGGCGACAATAAACGGTGTAAATGTTTGCATAAGTGTTGTCAGAAATAATAAGCGGTTGACTAGTTGGCTGCCGGAACACTTGACTGATTCAAGTCTACAGGTCGTTCAATAAATTTATTCTGGTGTCATCGAAAAGCAACTTTGAAATAGTATAAACAAGTTATTTTTCTGTCAAGAAAACACAATTTGGAACCACACGTCCCAGTTTGTCCTGTCGTCTTGTCATGACAAGTTATCCTTGCGATTATATAGAGACTGCCAAAACGTGTCAAATGCTTGTCGTACAGATCAGGCATAAATGGGTGGTTTCGAGTGCTGGTTGTGCCTATAGACCACCGTTGGTTTGACAGTCTATTTTATGAACCTTATAATTCACCTGTCATCTTGTAATGTCAGGATAGAAGTGTGAAATCCCCAATCAATCGCAGCAGTCCAATTCCCTATTATGTCCAAGTGAAGGAACTGCTGCGCGACTGGATTAAGCAGGGTAAATGGAAAACCGGCGACCAGCTCCCCGGTGAGCATGAACTGTGTGCGACCTTTAGCGTCAGCCGCCCTGTCATCCGGCAGGCGTTGAGCGAACTCACCAGCGAAGGCTTGGTGACGCGCGAGAAGGGGAAAGGCACGTTCGTCGCGACCACGAAAATCAAAGAAGGCTTGGTGCAGCGGCTAACCGGTTTTTATCAGGATATGACTACGCAGGGGTATACGCCTGTTACCCATGTCCTACAGCAAGAAGTCGTCCCCGCGACCACCGAAATTGCCAACCACTTGCATTTACAAGTGGGCGAACCTGTCGTGAAAATCGAGCGGCTGCGGTTCATTGAGGACGAGCCGATTGTTCTCGTGACCACTTATATCCCTGAACGGTTATGTCCCGCGCTTGTTCAGGAAGACCTCTCGTATCAATCCCTCTATACGTATCTCGAAGAAAGCTGCGACATCACGATTGCCTATGGGCGGCGGATGGTGGAGGCCGTGCCAGCGAGCAAATATGTCGCCCAACTCCTGAACGTGCGGAAGGGTGCGCCGCTCATTATGTTGGATAGTGTCAGCTTTGCGAGTGATGGCACACCTGTTGAATATTATTTTGCTTACCATCGGGGCGACCGTTCACAGTTTGAGGTGGAACTGGTGCGCGTGGGCAGCGATGCGACGGTTAAAGATGTACTGAACAGCCAGAGTATGGTTACCTCAACGCTCATCAAACCCTCACGCACTAATAAACCGCACGCCAATTAACCTTTTAGGGTGGTCTGAAAGGATAGGCTATAATGCCATTTCGAGTTCTGGTGACGGCGCGGTCTTTCGCCAATACAGCCGGCGCACATCAAGACCTGCTGCGCGAAGGCGGTTGCGAATTAGACCTGCGTGCGCCATCGCACCCTTATCCTGCCGATCAACTGCGCGAGATGATCGCGGGATACGACGGCGTGATCTTAGGGTTGGATGCGTGTGATGCGTCTGTGATTGAACGAGCCGATCAACTGCGGGTAATTTCGCGCTACGGTGTCGGGGTAGACGCGGTTGATTTACAGGCGGCGGCGCGGAAGGGTGTCGTGGTCACTAATACGCCGGGGGCGAATATGCTCGGTGTCAGCGAACTCGCGCTGGGGTTGATCTTCGCGCTGGCCCGACAAATCCCACAGGTCGCAGCTTCGGCGAAGGTGGGCGGATGGACACGGCCTACCGGATGGGAACTGAGCGGCAAGACATTGGGTGTGGTCGGCTTTGGGGCGATTGGTCGTGATGTGGGCAAGAAAGCGGTCGCACTGGGTATGCGTGTGCTGGCCTATGACCCCTTTTGGAGCGGCACGATGGACGGCATAGAAAGCGCCTCATTGGAGCGGTTGATTGCTGAGGCGGATGTGATTACGCTGCACTGTTCGCTGACATCCGATACTGCTAACCTGATAAACGCTGACCGGATTGCCGCCATGAAAACAGGCGCGTGTATCATTAATACTGCCCGTGGTGAGCTGGTGGATGAAGATGCGCTGTACGAGGCGTTGAAGGCGGGTAAGTTGGGTGGGGCGGCGGTGGATGCCTTCCGCACTGAGCCGCCAACCGGCAGCCCACTGCTGACGCTCGATAACTTTATCGCCATCCCGCACTTAGGCGCGACCACCCGCGAGTCGGTACAGCGCATGGCGATGATGGCTTCGCGGAATTTGTTGGCGGTGCTGCGGGGTGAAACGTGTGAAAACGTAGTGCGGGCGATTATGCGAGATTCTTAGCAATGGCGAAGGGTTCGTGCGGTGAAGTTCGTTGCCAGCTTTACATTGCCTTAGATCGCAAGTATTTATTGGCAGAAGATTTTGCTAATCTTATTGGTGAGGCCGTTAAAGTCAGTAAAATCATTGCTGGTTTGGCAGCCGCTGTAGCTCGTAAACGAAACTCTTGAAACTTTCGACTTTTAACTTTTAACACATTATGTCCCGACTTGAGCGTTTTGAAGATTTAATTGTATGGCAGCGGGCGCGAGAACTCACCAAGCTGGTGTATTTCGTCACGCGGCAGGAACACTTTGATTACCCGCTGGCAAATGAAGTACGCCAGATGACGGTTACGTTGGCAGGGAAGATTGCGTCGGCGTTCGAGACACGCGGCAGCAAAAACTCGGTAAGTATGCTGGCACTGGCGAAAGCGGCATGTAATGGTTTTAAGCTGCAAGTGACCGGCCTCTACGAATACGGTCTAATTGCCCCGTTCGAGTACGAGGAATTGATTGTCCGCGCAATTGAGATTCGTGAACTGCTCTTTGAACTCGAATACACCTTTGAGTTCTGGTACCCCGAACAGAATGATTCTTCACAGGAGTAATGACGATGGCTGAGTACATGACCCCCTTTACGACCATGATTAACCTCAACACCGGTGTTATTCCGAACGCGGTCGTGGTGCAGAAGCGCTACCTGCGCGACCTCGAAGGCTTATTTGCCGATTCAATCGCCGAAGACGCGCTGATGATTGACAACCCGCTGCTGTATGAAGTCCACGAGGCGACCGAGAACCCGATGGAAGAAGGGCAGCTCCGGTATTCCACGACGACGATTTACCCCGGCAAAGTGGGCGACGAGTATTTCTTCACCAAAGGGCATTACCACGCCATCGGCAACCGTGCCGAGTTGTATATGGGATTGGCGGGGGATGGCTACCTGCTGTTGATGTCGCCGGACGGTGAGATTAACGTCCAGCATATGACACCGGGCGCGATGAGCTACGTGCCGCCGTTCTGGGCGCATCGTACCATCAACGTCGGCAAGGAAAACTTTGTGTTCTTTGCCTGTTATCCCTCCGACGCGGGTTATGATTACCAGTCGATTGCCGACAAAGGGTTCGCCCAGATTGTCGTGGAGCAAGACGGTAAGCCGGCACTCGTGTCCAACCCGAAGTGGGTGAAGTAGGCTTTACTAATGAGTAGTGGTCAATTGAGATCATAGTTCATACAGGGGATTAATGATGGTGTCTCCAGAACTTGTAGAACAGCTTCAACAACTAAGCCCTGCTGAAAAACTACGCGTCGTGCAAATTTTAGTCAATGATTTGGCCGTTGGTGATACGGATCAAATTTTCACGAATCGTTCTTATGAGATATGGTCGCCTTTTGACTCTGCGGACGCTGCATTAAAACTTCAGCAAATGCTTGATGAGGATAAATAAGTAAACAATGGCTGAAGTGATCACATTTCCATTTATTCAAGTCTCGAATGGGCGAAATGAATTTGCTCAACGTCCCATAATTCCGATCTCCTTATCATTGGGCGCAAATAGAATTTCAGCTATGGCATTGATCGACAGCGGAGCTGATGTAAATGTGCTTCCTTACGATGTCGGACTTCAATTAGGAGCGAATTGGAACGTTCAAAAGATCCAGCTCGAATTATCTGGCAACCTATCACAATTTGAAGCAAAAGGTATCTTGTTATCGATCAACATAGGTTCCTTTGACCCTGTTAAATTGGCGTTTGCGTGGACTCAATCTCGGCAAGCGCCATTAATATTAGGCCAAATGAATTTTTCCGATGAATTTGCAGTATGTTTTCATCGGTTTAGGAACAAAATCGAAATTCAGCCGCGTAGTGGAATCTAAGTAACTTGAAATAATTAAGCAGGGTTTATGAAAAATTATATTTTGGCGCACGATCTCGGCACGACTGGCAACAAAGCAACCCTCTATGACCGCGAAGGGCGGTTGGTGAGCAGCGCGTTTCATGCCTATAACACCCGCTACGATTTTACCGGCTGGGCGGAGCAGAACCCCGAAGATTGGTGGCAGGCGGTGTGTAACTCCACTCGCAAGCTGCTCTCGCAAATCCCTGGTCTCCGCGCCGATGAGGTGGCGTGCATTACGTTTAGCGGGCAGATGATGGGCTGCGTGCCGCTGGATAAACACGCCCGCCCACTGCGGAATGCGATTATTTGGGCGGATCAACGCGCCGTCGCCCAACAGAATTGGCTGGCGGAGCGGATTAATCCCGCCGACGTGTACCGCATCACCGGACACCGCCTCAGCGCCTCGTACTCGCTGCCCAAAATGTTGTGGCTGCGGGATAACCAACCGGACACTTATAAGGCAACCTATAAATTCGTCCACGCTAAAGACTCGATTGTGGCGCGGCTGACAGGCAAATTTGTCACCGAGCCGTCGGATGGGTCGAGCATGAACCTGTACGACCTCGAAAAAGGCACATGGTCGGATCGCATTATCGACGCGGCGGAACTCGACGTGGCACAGTTACCCGATCTGGTACGCTCAATTGATGTGGTGGGTGAACTGCTGCCAGAGGTGGCGGATGAAATCGGGTTAGTCGCCGGTACACCGGTCGTCATCGGCGGCGGTGACGGTTCGTGTGCGGCGGTGGGCGCGGGCGTGTGGCGGGAAGGCGCAGCTTACAACTATATCGGCTCATCCTCGTGGATTGCGCTAACGGCGAAGCAGCCGATTTATGACCCTGACGAAAAAACCTTTACCTTCGGCCACATCGTACCGGATATGTTTATGCCCACAGGAACGATGCAAGCGGCGGGGGCTTCGTACCAGTGGACGCGCGACCAGCTTTGCCCGATTGAAGTGCAGGCGGCGCAGTCGGTGGGGGTCAGCAGCTATGAGATCATCAACCTGAACGCCGAGAAATCGCCGGTCGGGGCGAACGGCCTCATTTATCTGCCGTACCTGATGGGCGAGCGCAGCCCCCGCTGGAACCCCCGCGCACGCGGCGCATTCATCGGCTTGACTATCCGCCACACACGGGCGGATATGGTTCGGGCGGTGCTTGAAGGCGTGACCATGAACCTGCGCGTGATCCTCGATGCGTTCACCAAGCAGGGTGCGAAGATCGAGGCGATGCGCGTCATCGGTGGCGGCTCGCGCGGTCGCTTCTGGAACCGCGTGATGGCCGATATTTACGGCGTACCGGTGCAGCGCCTCGCCATTTTGGAAGAAGCCACTTCGATGGGCGCGGCGGTCGCGGGCGGCGTAGGGGTCGGGTTATATAAAGACTTCTCGATCAGCGAGCAGATGAACCAGATCGCGGAAACGGTGCAGCCTGACCCTGCGGCGCAAAAAGCATATGCGAAAGTTTTCCCGATCTTTGAAGCCTGCTACCAGCAGCTCTTGCCGATTTACGACATGATCGCCGAGAACGAAGGATAGTAGTCAAAATGCACTTCGAGCCGCGAACCTGCCCGACCTTTTATTTTATCGGCGTGACAACTGGTCAGTCGTCGATTAACGCTATCTTCCCGCGCTGGATGGATATTCTTGGGCGGGATGTTCAGCTTGCCGGAATTGATGCACCGCTCCATGCCCCCGCTGAAACCTACCGTGCCATCGTGGAGCATATCAAGCATGACCCGCTGGTACGCGGCGGATTGGTGACAACCCATAAGATCGACCTCTTAGAGGCCACCCGTGACCTGTTTGACGAGCTTGACCCGAATGCCGAATTGTGCGGCGAAGTATCCGCAATTGTAAAGCGCGATGGCAAGCTGATCGGTTATGCCAAAGACCCGATTTCTTCGGGACAGACATGGGAGCATTTTGTTCCGGCGGGGCATTTTGGTCGCACAGGGGCAGAAGTGTTGTGCTTCGGCAGCGGTGGGGCGGCGGTAGCAACCACGGTTTATCTGGCAGGGGCGGCAGACCGACCGAAACACGTTACGCTGGTCGATGTAAGCCGCGAACGGCTGGAACATGCGCGGCATATTCACCAGCAGCTACGGACGGATATTCAGTTTCATTATGGGCTGAACGCCGACCCGTATCAGAATGATATCCTGATGAGCGATTTACCCGCTGCTTCGGTAGTTATTAACGGTACGGGGATGGGTAAGGATTTATCCGGTTCACCCATCACCCCCGCCGGTTTGTTCCCACAGAACGGCTTGGTGTGGGAGTTTAACTACCGCGGCGAACTCACGTTTTTGAAGCAAGCACAACAGCAGGCAACCATGCACAGCCTGACAATCGAGGATGGTTGGGTATACTTCTTAAACGGTTGGACGCAGGTGGTGGCGGAAGTGCTGGGCTTTGCGCTCACACCTGAACTATTTGAGCAAATGGACGCGGCGGCAAAAAGCCAGTAAGGTCAACATGACGAAGCCTGATTGGTGGTATGACGAGTTTCGGCATTTCGCTGTCGATTTTGATGACCCACAGCAGGTCGCGGCATACGACGCGCGGCAGGGAACGAAGCTCGCCGGAGAGCGCGAGTTAGTGAGGCGGCTCGGTATTACCGCTGGTCAGCAGGTGGTGGAGTTCGGCACCGGCACCGGCGCGTTTGCTCAGGCCGCAGCGGAGGTAGGCGCGTCGGTCATTGCAGTGGATATTTCGCCCGCCATGCTAGCCTACGCCGAAAAACGGGCTGCCGAAGCAGGGCTATCCGAACGCACTTCTTTTGTCCGTGAGGGCTTCTTGAGCTACAAGCACAACGGCGCTCCGGCAGATTTCATCGTGACCAAGTACGCCTTTCACCATCTGCCCGACTTTTGGAAAGGCATCGCCCTCAACCAGTTTGCAGCGATGTTGAAGCCCAACGGAAAATTTTACCTTGAGGATGTGGTATTCTCATTTTCACCGGATGCGGTCGAAAGCAGCATTGAGGCGTGGATAGACCGTGTGGGCAGCGGGCAGAGTTTCAGCCGTGCCGACTTTGCGGGGCATGTGCGCGACGAATACAGTACCTACGGCTGGATTTTGGAAGGGCTTATCGAACGCGCGGGGTTTGGGGTGGTAGAACGAGATTACACCGCGCCGACCTACGCGAATTACCTGTGTATGAAGAAGCGTTAACGACGATATAGAAAGGTTTGCACAATGGCTCGTTTTGACCGGATGACGGTTTATAACACGATGATGAATGACGGTGTGCTGCCGTTGTTTAACAGCCCGGATGTTGCGCTGGTGAAAGGGGTGGTGTCGGCGTTGGTGCGCGGTGGCAGCCGCATTATGGAATACACCAATCGCGGCGATTACGCGCTGAACGTTTTTACCGAGTTGATCCAGCACACCAACAAAGCCCAGCCCGATATTATTCTCGGTGTGGGGTCGATTGAAGATGCCGCTACCGCCGCCATTTACATCGCGCAAGGGGCGAACTTCATCGTCGCGCCCGATTTTAATCCCGAAGTGGCGCGGCTGTGCAACCGTCGCAAAATCCCCTACATCCCCGGCTGCGGCAGCGTGAGTGAAATCGCTAACGCCGAGGAATGGGGTGTCGAGATCGTGAAGTTGTTCCCCGCCGAGTCGTTGGGTGGCGCGGATTTTGTGAAGGCGATCCTCGGCCCGCGCCCGTGGACGCGCATTTTGCCAACCGGTGGGGTCAGCCCGGATGAGGCGAACCTGCGCTCATGGTTTGGTGCGGGTGCTGCCTGCGTCGGTATCGGTGGCAAGCTCATTCGTGCGGATTGGCTAAAGGAAGGCAACTTTGCCGCGATGGAAACGCTGGTGCATGATACGCTCGGCCTCATCCAAACCATTCGCAGCGAAAAAGCCGCCAAATGACCGGCTTACTCGAACGGGCAAAAGAACACGGCACACCGCTTGTTGAAGGTGATTTAGCCACGTTCGTTTGGGAAGGTCAGGAAGTGCAGTTGGTGGGCGACTTCAACCACTGGTCGATGAGGCAGGACCCGATTGCGCTGGCGGAAGTTGAGCCAGATGTCTGGGCGGTGTCGGTACAGATTCCGACCGATGCTTACTCTGAGTACCGGTTTATCGCCGATGGTAAGTTTGTTCCTGACCCTTTGAATACCCATCAATCGGACGATGGGATGGGACACACCAACAGCTTTTTCTGGATGCCCAAGGCCGCAGATACACCCTTAGCGCAGGAACAGCCGGACGTGCCGAAGGGCGGGCTGACGCAGCATATTGTCGATGGACAGAACTATGTCGTCGGCAGCCAGCGTACGGTTCACCTGTATCAGCCGCCCGTCGACCAGCCTGTGCCGCTGCTGGTGGTGTTTGATGGCAGCGGCTACCTGCACAAAGCCAAAATCACCACGATTGTCGATAACCTGATTGCTCAAAAGCGCATCCAGCCTATTGCGTTGGCACTGGTTGACCCCGGTGGCGAAGGGCGCGTGGTGGAGTACGCTTGCAGCGACACGACAACCGCCTTCATCATCAAGTGTGTGCTGCCCGCCGCGCAGGAACACCTCAACCTGATCGACATCACCCAGTCGCCGGGGGCGTTCGGCATGATGGGCGCGTCGATGGGCGGGTTAATGTCGCTGTATATCGCCCTGCGTGCGCCGGAAATCTTCGGGCGTGTATTGTGCGAGTCCGGTGCGTTTGGTGCAGACCACCTCTATTATCGGTCGGTGATCTATGACCTCATCCGCTACGCGCCCAAGCCGGACATCAAGATTTGGATGGACGCGGGCATACAGGAATGGTTCATCAAACCGAACCGCGAAATCCTGCCGCTGCTGCAAGAACGTGCCTACGACGTAAACTACGTTGAGCATAACAGCGGGCATAATTACCCCTCGTGGCGTAATATCCTCTGGCAGGGGCTAATCCACCTCTACGGGCAAGCCTAATCAGCAAAAAGGGACACACTCACTGAGGTGTCCCTTTTGTTTTGTGGATAATAAAAGCTTTTACTTCGGGGGCGGGACGACACCGATGGTCAGCAAGATGTTCGCGTAAATCCGCTGCTCGCCGGTCGCGATCACGAGGCAGCAGTCGGGGTCACGCGCCAGATCGTAAAAGGCGAAGCGTCCATTCTTCTTCAGCTCCAAATCCGGCAGCAGCCGGCGGAAGTCCGCGAAGATCGACGGTTCGTCGCCGCTGTCCGGTGTCATCACATCTGCCGCCTCAATCGGGATTGCACCCACCAGCACCTCCAGCACTTCCACCGCGTTCAGCTTGCCATGCGTGAAGTTTAAATAAGCGCGTTTGGCAGCGGGATTTGCCCGCGTGTTGAACGGGTAGTTGCCGTCCGCGATCAGCACCTTGCCGCCGTGACCGGAGCCGCCCAACGCTTCCAAAATCTCAGGGTGTAACAATTGTGTTTTGAGCATCAGAATGTCCTTATTGTGAATAAAGTTCGAGTACTAATTTGGGTTGAGAGGCCAATCCCGAATGCCGATCCAGATAAGCCAAATCGCGAGAATAACGATTATTCCAATTACAAGATAGATCAAGATTCCACCGCACATAAGCCCCATTTCAAAGCGATGTTCGCTGTTCCCGCTGACATGGTTCACAATCCAGTTATAACTCATCGCATTGAAATCGAGCGACGCTGTGAATGCGAGGCCGGAGGTCAACAACAATCCTATCGTCAGCGGGACTCGTTTTATTGAAGCGTTACGGAGTTCCGATGACATAACCTACGCATCCCACGACCCGACTTGCATCCGCCGCCGAATAGCTTTATAGAGGCAAAACAAGCCAATCGCCCCGAAGATCAGCGTCCCCCACGTACGCCCCAGCGCCGAGTAAATCGTCGCCAGCACAACCATCACAATCTCACCTGTCGCCCCTTGTGACGAACTGGAAGTCGATTGGTAGTTGATGACGCTCAGGATGTCCACGAAGAAACACACCGTCAGGAACAAGAGGACACCTGCCAAGATGCCCCAGAACGCCGCCGTCAGTGGTTTCTCGGCTTCGGCCTTCATCTGCGCCTGTCGTTCGGCCTCGCGCTCGGCTTTGGTCTTGCGCGGTCGTTTGGGCTTATCGTCCGGTTCGGGTGCGTCGGTCATAGTTGGGTTCCTTCTCAGTGGGGCGGTCGTGCGCCGCCCCTAATCCGCAAGAACGCAGGCTAGAGCTTCACATCACCGCAGAGATGCACCTCGATACCCATCGCCGCCAGCATCGCCGCTTTGGCCGCCAGCGCCTTATCTGCCGACTCGGCATCCGCACCGTATGCCACGTTGAGGTGGTTGGCCTTGTGCCGCGCCATCATCTGGTCACGACTGACCCCATGTAGAACCGCGTGCATAATCGGCCATTCGGGGCTGGTGTTCTTCCAGCGCCGTTCGGTTTCCTTCTGCGGCAGTTCCACCACCGTCGCCCGTCCGATGTCGGCGTGCAGCGCCCCATCCATCACGTACACACGACTCCACACGATCTCACCCGGTTTGCTGATGCCCCGCAGCGTGCCACCGCCCAAACGGAAGTACATCGGTGACTGGCGCAGGCTGGTCGCACCCGCGTAACCATCAATGAAATGTGAGGCGGGTGCAGCGCCTGAAATCAGAAATACCCACACGTAATCATCCACGCCCTTGCCCTTGAAGTGTTCGCCGTAGCGCAGGTCGTGTAAGGTGGTCGCGGGGTCTAAACCCATCGCGTTCCAGATGCGGTTGGTGACGATCTCATCCACCGCCGCGCCTTCATCGACTTCGTTGAAGTGGGGCAGTGCTTGTCCCGCGAAGAGTTCCTCGCCCGTTGTGGCATGGTACACCGGAGGCCGTTCGACGTTGTTCAGCAGCCCCTCCACCAAGTCGGAGGCCGGAACCATGTCCTTTAGCCCCTGCTGGTACTGGATGCCAATCGCCGCGCAGCCATAATCGTGGGCAATCCGCACCGCCGCGATATACATCTTGCATTGCTCGTGGATTTGCTTGTCGGTCAGTTCGGTGGCTTCCTCCTTGCCCGTGACGAACTTCACCCCACGCTTATCTAACCACTGCCGCACCTTTTTCGCTTCAGCGTCCTTCACCTGCTGCATACCGGCGATCAGTGCCGATTGGCTCAGGCGTTCCTTGTAAATGCCGGTCGGGTTCAGCAGTTCGTCGTCAATGATGGCGTTGTACATGCCCATGCAGCCTTCATCGAAGATGCCGATAATCGCTTTCTCCTGCTGTAACTGTGCCGCGAGGGTTTCACCCAGCGCCCGTTCGGCTTTCGGCAGCTTCGACTTTTTCAGGTCTTGGACGTGGCTGGTGTCGTGGGTGATCTTACCCTTCTTGATCCACTCACGGATGCCGTTGATGAAGAACTCGTCCTTAAAATCGACGCTCCAAATGCTGCTGTAGTTCACGCCCATCTTCGTCAGCGAACCGTTTAGGTTGAGCAAGCCCACCAACCCCGGCCACTGACCGCTCCAATTCGCGACCGTCAGGATCGGCCCGCGGTGGTTGCGTAAACCGGCGAGGACATGATGGCTGTACTGCCACACCGACTCGGCGACGATCAGCTTGGCATCGGGGTGAATATTTTTGAACACATCCATGCCCATGCGCTGGTTCCAGATGAAGCCATGCTTGAGTTCAGGGTCGTAGGCGTGACCACGCTTGACCTTGATGCCTTCTTTCTTGAAGGCGGCGATCACTTTCTTTTCCATGTCCTCCTGCGCCGCCCAACAGGTTTGGTTGGCCGAAAGCCGCAGATCACCGCTGGCGATGAGGATAGCCTCGTCCGTTTTAACGGGTGCGGCCTCCTTAAGCTCTGGTAACGTATAATTTGCCATGAAATACTCCTCGAGCGAAATGAAAAATTCCAATAGTATAACTGTGGATTATACGCAGGTAAGGCAGCTTCACAAAGCATAACGGCCTTATTGGGCGAAGAACCCGAAATCCAGATAGCCGTAACGCTTGCCGTTTTCCGTCACCGTACCGTGATCCTTGAACACAAACACCAGCGGCTCGTGGCGCTTGAACTTCTTTTTTAAGCTGCTCCACTGCGACTTACTCGCGTCTGCTTGCCCCGGTTGCAATACAAAGTAAGCAAGGTCAAACAACAGCCGGTAATGCCCATCGTCAAAAGCAGTCAAATTGTGGAGATATGAATGATCGCTGTGCGAGTCGAGCATCAGGACACGGTGAGCCAGCGTCATCACTTGGTCGCGCGGACGCGGTTTAAAGGTCGGCAGGGACTTCATAGGGTTTCCTTAAACGTCAATAATAGAACCATCATAATTATAATACGCGCCACATGACCCATGCACATTTTTCGCTCGCGTGGTAAACCATGCTATTATTAGGGCGTTTTATAACTGCAATAGAGAATAAGGACACCGATGGGTGATTTATTAGGGGTATTGTCGGTCTTTTTTCTGGTCGCGACCAATGGGTTTTTCGTCGCGGCGGAATTTTCGTTGGTGGGGGCGCGGCGCACACGTATCGCGCAGTTGGCGAGCGAAGGTAACAGTGGAGCGAAGGTCGCACAGAAGGCGATGGAGCACCTCGATGCGTATATCGCTGCTACCCAGTTGGGGATTACGCTGTCTAGTCTCGGCTTGGGGTGGGTAGGCGAACCCGCCATCGGGCATTTGATTGAGCCGCTGCTCGAAAGTCTGCTGCCACACGAGTCGGTCGAAACCGTTGCGCCAGCCGTCTCATTCGCCATTGCCTTCTCAATCGTCACCTTACTCCATATCGTCATGGGTGAACTCGTGCCGAAGTCGATTGCCCTTCAGCGCCCCGAAGCGACCTCGATTGTCGTGGCGCGTCCGGTAACATGGTTCTTGGTCGTGTTCCGCCCGATCATCCATATCATGAATGGCTTGGGGAACGGCATCGTCCGCTTGCTTGGCTTCGAACCATCCGGCGAACACTCGTCGGTGCATTCCGCCGAAGAACTGGAAATGCTCGTCCATTCCAGCCGCGAAGCTGGTTTGCTCCAAGAAAACGAGGAAGTGCTGCTCCGCCGCGTATTCGACTTCAGCGACATCACCGTCGAGGAAATTATGCAGCCGCGTGTGAACGTCGAGGGGCTTTCCAGCGAGGCGACCTTTGGCGAACTGCTGGATATGATGACCGCCAACAAGCACTCGCGTTATCCCGTGTATGAAGAAACGATTGACAACGTGGTCGGCTTGATCTTGTCGAAAGACATCTTGGATATGATTATCCACAAGCCGGATTTGCTCACCAACCGCAGCCAGAAACCGAACTTCAAGCCCTATCTGCGTGAGCCGTTGTTCGTTCCGCAAACGCTGGGTGTTGATATCTTGCTCGAACGGATGCAGGAGTCGAAAACCCATCTCGCCGTCGTCATCGACGAATACGGTGGTATGGCGGGTGTCGCCACGATGGAGGACATCATCGAGCAGTTGGTTGGCGAAGTGCAGGACGAATATGATGACGAAGAAGTCGAGGTCATTCAAGCCGAAGGTCAAGAGATCATCGTTGACGGCATGATGAGCATGACCGAAGCCGTTGAGCGTTTTGGTCAACTGGCAGGCGAGTTTGACTCCACTACGCTCGGTGGTTACATCGCCGAACAGCTTGACCGTATCCCCGAAGTGAACGATACGGTGAGTTTCGGCGGTTATAAGGTATCCGTGAGAGAAATGGATGGGCTGCGCGTGGCGAAGGTGCGCTTTAGCAAACGTCCACAATCAGCAGCCAGCACGGATGCCGGTGCGCCAAATCAGCCGGAAAACTCCGAAACGTAGTACAGGGTGTATAATGCCCTCCGTTGTTGTCCATGCGGAGTTGTAAGTGTATGCGTATTGTTCATTCTGTTTTGATCTTGTGCCTGTCAGCCTTATCCGTGGCTTGTTCGCCCACTTTGGGTCAACCGGTCGCCGTGACTGCCGAAGCCACCATCGGGCTGACAGATACCCCACCGTTACCCACACCCTCAGCCACCGCCGAGCCGGATGCGACCGAAGAAATCCTTGGTGATAATACAATGCCGACCTTGCGCGTCTGGTGGCCGGATTCGCTCGAACCGGCTGGCAACCAGACCGCCGCCCTCATGCTCGCCGATTATATGGAAACCTTCCGCACCACCGTGCCGGATTTGACCCTCGACCTGCGCCTCAAGAAAGCACAGGACATTGGCGGCATTATTCAAACCCTCCGCAGTGCCATCACCGTCGCCCCCGATGCGCTGCCCGATATTACCCTGCTGCGCCGGAGTGACTTCCTCGCTGCCGTCGAAGCCGGCTATTTGCAGCCCATACAAGGTTCGGTGACATCCGCCATTCTGGGTGACTTGTACCCTGCCGCCCTCGACTTGGGGCGTGTCGATGGTGTCCTTTACGGGTTGTCTTATGCCCTTGATGTCGAGCATATCGCCTACCGTCCGGTGGTGCTGAACGGGAACTTCGCCAGCTTTGAGGATGTGTTACAAGATCAGCAAAAATTCGTGTTCCCCGCCGGTGTCACACAGGGTCTAAGCGATGTGCTGCTGCTCCAATACCTCTCCGCCGGTGGCACCATGAACGAACTCGTGCAGGGCAGGCCGAATGCCGAAGCGCTTGAAACCGTCTTGGACTTTTATGAACAAGCCGTCCAAGAAGGCGTGATCGACCGCAGTGTTCTGGATTACGCCCGTTCCGATGACTATCTGTTCCAGCTCGCGCAGGGCAAGTTTGATGCCGGAGTGATTACCTCAAGCCAATATTTAAGCCTGCTCACCAACGGCCAAACCTTGCAAGCCGCGCCCATTCCCCTCGCGGATGGGCAGCCCTCAACCGTCGTCAATGGCTGGATGTGGGTCGTCGTCACCAAAGACCGCGACCAGCAGTTGCTAGCGTTACGCTTTGCCGAGTGGATGATGGATAGCGAACGCTTGGCGGTTTATACCCGTATGGTCAATATGCTGCCCTCGCGCCGCGCAGCCATGCGCTCGTGGGATGGTGGCGACTTCACCGAGCTGGCGAATACACTCCTCGCGAACGCCTACCTGCCTGTCGCAGAAGGTGACAGCGGCACCCTGCGCTCGATGGAGAATGCGCTGGCAGCCGTTATCTCCGGTCAGCGCACCTCCGCCGATGCCGTTCAAGATGTCCTTGAGCAGTTGAACTAAACGATTTTGCTGCTTAAATGAGGTTAAATTCTCAGGAGAAGGTTCACTGTAGGGACGAGATACATCTCGTCCGCGCCACCAACCACACAACCTCATAATTGGCTTGTCATTTTTGGAGGCTGTTTCAAAACCGAGGTGTTGTATTTCCTGTAGGGGAGGGGCTGAGACCCTCCCGAGTATTTGCTCCCCTCGCCCTGAGGGCTGACGGTGGAGTGAGCCTGCGAGCGTACCGTCGTGGGGCTGGGGGTGAGGGTGTTCCTACTGCGACGTAATCCCCGCATCCGCCAGTGCGTTCTTCAACACATCCAGCTTGATCGGCTTCATCAGGTAGCCGTTCGCCCCCGCGTCGGTTGCCTCGGCGGTCATCGGCGGGAAGTGCGCCGAAATCATGATGATCGGTACGGTACGGGTCGCATCGTTCAACCGCAGCTTACGGCAAATATCGAGGCCGTTGTCGTCCGGCAGCATAATGTCGAGCAGCACCAAATCCGGTTCTTCGTAAGCCAGCTTATCCCACGTCTGCCGTGCCGAAAGCGCGGGGATCGCCTCATGCCCGATCAGCCGTAAGAAGGTACTCAGCATCTCGACGGTCAGTTGTTCATCATCGACGACCAGAATTTTTGCCATACTAAAGGATGTCCTTACCGTTGTGGTTAACGCCCAGAGTGTAATAAATTGTGATGTTCGCTGCAGCAGGACAAAAGTCAGCGCCTTCTATTTCAACTTGTGTTCATAAATACGGTGCGTCTTATAAATCGTTGACCCAAAACTAAGCGCGATGCTGACCATATTTTCGTTCACTTCCAATATCCAGCCGGAGTCCGAATGCTGGATTTTTGGATCGTTGAGCAGTGCCATCAATACATAATAATATAGCACCGCATCCACCCCCTTGTTGCGAAAGGTTTCTTTCACACCCATCAGAGGAATCCGTGCCGTGTCGATGATCGGTCGCAGCTTCCAGTGCCACAGCGCCCGCACCAGCGAGACCACCTCTGGCACACCCGGCTTCGGGTTGGCGGCTTTTAGCACTTGGTTGAAGTCCGGCACGCCCATAATGAACCCCGCTGGTTGATCTTCAACAGATGCGAAGAAGGCGAAGCGCGGGTCGAAGAACTGCCCCAAACTTTTCACCAGTGCATCCAGTTCCTTCGGGGTCATCGGCGTGAATCCCCAGTTCTTGTCCCACGCCGCGTTGTAAATGTCCTTAAACAGTTGGAACTCCGCCGTCAGCTTCTTGCTGTCGATCTCCCGCACCGTGATTTTGTTGCGTTTCATCACCGCTTTCGTCAGCCGTTCCAGCCGGTCACTGGTCGCGTGTTCCGCAGCGCCTTGTCGGCTCAGGTGGAAGCTGAACACATCCATCGACTTGGTAAACCCCGCACCCTCGATCAAATCTTTGTAGTACGGGTGGTTATACGGCATCAGCAGCACCGGACGGGTGAAGCCTTCCACCAGCACGCCCACATCCTCGTGTGTCGTAAAGGTTTGCGGCCCGCGTATCGCGTCGTAGCCCTTCGCCGTGACCCATTCCGTCGCCGCTGTCAGCAGTGCCGTCGCTGCCTCTTGGTCGTTAAACACCTCGAACGCGCCAAACCAGCCCACATGCTCCTTGTGGAACTCGTTGTGCCGGTGGTTGATGTAAGCCGCAATCGTGCCAACGATCTGATCCCCGCGCCATGCCGCGAAGTAATCGCCTTCCATATACTCCCAGCTCGGGTTTTTCTTTTGGTCAAGCTGGTCGCGCCGCATCGAAAGCAGCGGTGGAACCCAATTCGGGTCGTCTTTGTAAATCGTCCACGGGAATTCAAAGAAAGCGCGGAAATCTGCCGCGTTCTCGACTTTGCGAACAGTTACCGCTTGTGCCATAGTGCTTTTCCATTCCAGAGTTGGGTAATTTGAACGGTTGGGGAGGCCAAACTGGTCGCCTAAAACGGTCGCAACATAATGTTACCCGCTTTTCGCGCCGCTGCAAGAAAATGCCTTGACAGCCTCTATCCGCTTTGCTACTATTCTGAACATCTTCCGCAGTAGCTCAACGGCAGAGCAACCGGCTGTTAACCGGTAGGTTCCTGGTTCGAAACCAGGCTGCGGAGCATGTCGAACGCCCTGCTTGTGTAGGGCGTTTTGATTCGGTTTTGTGATGAAGGATTTTTCTGGCATGCATACGGTTGCAGCACACAACACCCTCGCCTTTTGGCAAAATCCCGTAGGCGTAACGATCCCCAACGACCCGCTGAAGTTCTTGTATATCACCGACGAAGCCGAGCATATGATGGTATCGTGGCTGGCGAAGCGCGTTTTCGACTATCAGCTTCACCACGCCGGAACGGAACGCCAGTTCACCAAGATGATTATGATCACGATGGGCGCACTCCTGCCCGGTGTCCTCTTGCAGGACTACATCACCCACTGCGCCACCCCCGATATGCCGGATATCGAGTTCGGCACGTTCGGCGTGAAGTGTTACATTGGGCCGGGGCAGCCGCTTGAACACCCTGAAATCGTCCAGCCGCTGTCAATCGACGTGCGCGGTCATACCGTCGGCATGGTCGAAGACCTCATCGACCTCGGTGGCACGGCGCGTTTCGTGCGCGATACCCTCACCTCAGAGAAGTATGGTGCGCGGGATGTGGTCATCATCGCCCCCTATCGCAAAAGTGCCGCTGTCGAGCAAAATGGCGCGATCACCTTTGGCTTCGTTCCCAAAGATACGTGGATTATCACCCCCCGCGAACGGGTGGAAACGATGGTCAAGCGCGTGCCGTTCTGGGCGCGGAACGGCGCGGATAAAGCCACCTGCATCAACAACCTGCGCCACATCGGCTATCCCCAGTACCTCATCGACGACTGGTTCGACACCGCATGGATGCGCGTCGGCCTCTAATCCCTGCTGTACTCCCAAATCGTCTTTTCGTAGGGAATGGTCTTATTCCCTCCTTGTTACTACGGCTATCAGTGGAGTGAGCTTGCGAGTACCGTCGTGGGCTGGAACTTTTCAGATCGCCTCCCCTTTATGGTTTCCCGCGCTAGTGGAGAGCTTGCGAACGTACTGATGTGGGCTAGGGTGGGGTCAAATAGCGAAGTTGGGGGTGAGATTACTTTTACACCACTTTCAGCACCAGCTTCCCCCGCGTCCGGTTGGTCTCACCTTTGCGGTGCGCTTCTGTCGCCTGCGCCAGCGGATACACGCTGTCAATCGTCGCTTTCAGGTATTCCGCCTCGCACAAGGTAGTGATCTCGGCAAGCTGATCCGCATCCCTATGGACAAGAATATCCGCTGTCTGAACACCGTATTGCACCGCCAGTTCAGCCGAAGGGGTCGCCACAATCGAAACTAATCTCCCACCGCGCCTCAAAACCTTAAACGAACGGTCAGCGATGTCCCCGCCCATCGTATCCAGAACCACGTCCACATCCCGCAGCACCTCGTCAAAGCGCGTCGTCGTGTAATCAATCACCTCGTCCACGCCAATACCCTTCAGGTAATCAGTATTCCGCGCCGAGGCCGTGCCAATCACTCGCGCACCTTTCCACGTTGCCAACTGCACCGCCATATGCCCCACGCCGCCCGCTGCCGCGTGAATCAGTACGGTTTCCCCCGCTTGTAAATCACCCGCCTCAAACAGCGCTTGCCACGCCGTCAGCGCCACCAACGGAATCGCCGCCGCTTCAACGTGCGAGAAATGGCGCGGCTTATGAGAGAGGTCGCTAGTAGGGCAGGTCACATATTCTGCGTAAGTGCTGCCCCAATCGGGGAACCGCGCCATTCCGTAAACCGCATCCCCAACTTTGAACGCAGTGACACCCTCACCAACCGCCTCCACCACGCCCGACACATCCCAACCGGGGATCAGCGGCAGTGTCGCCGGAGCTAGCAGTTCGTCACCGCCCCACCGCGACTGCCAATCCGCTGGATTTACCCCCGCCGCGTGAACCCGCACCAACACCTCGCCAGCACTCGCTTCTGGCCTCGGCGCATCCTCATACACCAGCACATCCGCGTCACCAAATCCATGCATTCGTACAGCCTTCATCCGCATCTCTAATCCCCCTTAACCAACTTTTGTAGGTTCGCAAGGCTTGCGCCCGCTTGTTACCCACCACCCCACGCAACCACATCTGTAGGGACAGCAGACAGGCTGTCCGTTGCTACCCTGCCCACAAAGGGCTTCTTACGCTTCGTTCAACCCTACCGACTTTCCGATTATCCCGTTTACGGGGGTTTATTCGACTTGCCAGCGGGTCTATAGTCCCCTTGTGGGGTTATCTGCTGGCAAATGCCTACCCGACAAATCCTTAACTTCCTGCATCCACCTCACCCCACAAACCTACCGTCCGTGTGTAGGGACAGCAGACAGGCTGTCCGCCTCTCCCTCCCCGACATACCCCTTGCCACGTCTTGCCCCTTCAAACTTCTCTTTGCCTTTAACTTGAAACTTGCCACTTATCACTTAAAACTATTTCTTAGGTTTATTTTCGGTTAACCCGACAAACCGTTTTCAAACCCGCCACCAACCCGCTTAACAATCCTGCTCCCTCAAAAAGGTTAACGCCAACCCCGCCTAAAAGCGACTAAATGTTCTGACAAATGTTCGCCCTTTTGCTACTAACCTCTGCTATCCTGTTTGTAGGGAACTGTCTTTGCTCCCTTCCCTGTTACTACGATCAGCGGAGTGAGCCTGTGAACGTGCTGATGTGGGATGGGGATGGGGTCTATCCCACACGCACCTTAACAACCGCATCCATTTGGCGAACCGCCTTGTGCTGGCGGCTGATAGCTGATGACTGGACTTTGCCTTTGACTGTCACCTGTTGACTATCGACTAAAGACTGCCTTTTGCAGCAAACCTTGCTATAGTCCCCTTGCGGGGCAGCAGCGAACCCCCTTCCGCCGCTGCAATAAAACTTCACTTCACAAGATTTGTGTTGTCTTGAACTGATAACTATCAACTGTTGACTGATAACTTGCTATTGCCATTGCTGCCTTTGCCGCTAAATTTGCCAACCGACATTTCCGCCACTGACGACTCTGACGACATTTGCGTCAAAACGAGGATTAACAACTGCAACATTTCTAATTTTTTCAATATTTCAAACGTTTATCCCGACCGGCGCATCGAAAACCGCACCCATCATTAACCAAGCACTGCCTTGAAGCCGAGGGGATACCGCGCCGCCCATTCTTCGCGCAGGATGCCGTAGCCCATACCGTCGTAATACTGCCCGTTGACGATCCGCGCGTTCCGAAAGCGAGCTTCTTCCTTGTAGCCGACCTTCTCAGCCAGCCGCATCATGCCCGCGTTGCCCGACCATGTACGCAGGTCAAGCCGCACGAATAATGGTTGTGCTTGAAGGAGATAATCACTCCACAACCCCAGCGCCTCATAACCGATCCCTTTACGCCAGTGCTGCGGGTCATAAATCACGATACCCACCGCCGGCCAGTTCGTCTCTTCACTAATCCAGTACCACGACACTTGCCCGATCATCACCTTGGAGGCTTTATCCGCGATAATCAACTGTTGGCGTGGCTCCGGCCAATCCGCCACCTCAATCGTGAAGCGCAGGTCGTTCACCAACTCAGGGATTTCATCTTTGCCGGGGCCGGGGTAGTAAGGCGCGTCCAACTGCTTCCATTCATGGTGAGGGAGCAGCCAATGAGAATAACCTTTCAGATCGCCCATTTCCCAATCGCGGAGAATGATTTGGTTGCCGTCAATCTGCATTATGACTCCTCCTTGATCGCTGGGTTATACAGGACACCGACCACTTGGAACCACGGTGGATTATCCGGTGTCGGGTTCTGTTCGAGGGTCATGCCGAGCTTACGCATCACCGCCTGCGAGCCAACATTATCGTACTCGGTCGTCGCGATGATACGCCGCAGGTTCATCTGTTTAAAGCCGTAATCGACCAATGCCTGTGCCGCCTCGGCTGCGTATCCCTTTCGTTGGTGTTCGGGTACTGTCACCCAGAACAAGCCGAACTCCGGCTGCATGAAAAGGTCATCCGTTTCGCCGTGCTGCCGGAACGTGGTCAGCCGTTGGTATGGGCCGAGTGCTTGAGCGAACCCTACCGCCCCCACGAACGCGCCTGTGGCTTTCAAGACGACCGCTCGTTCGCCGTAGGGTGGCTGCCAGAGTCGTGCCAGCGCCACATAATTACGAACTGTCCATTCGAGCCATTCCCGCCGTTCTTCCAGTGGGTCTTCACCAAATCCGGCGTTCATCGCCACGTGCATCGGGAGCAGGTCGTCCATCGTCATCGGTCGCACGAGCAGTCGTTGGGTTTCAAGTACGGGCATCGCAGTAGTAATCGAGGTTTGCCTTTCGTGGAAAACGGTTATTAATGGGTCATATTGTGCCATAAGGCTGCAAATCAATCAATCGTCGCTAAGGCCAGCAGTTCGTCATATTGATCTGTTCCGGGTGCAGCCGGACGAACCGCCAGAAGCTCACCATGCCTTCCCAAGTCACCCGCCCATCCCCCTCGTGCGGTACAACAATGTATAACTGCCGGATGTTCCCGTGAAGTGAAAGCCACGGGCTGAGGTGAGCCGGTCGGTTAATCGAAGCCAGAATGCCATCGGTTGGATACTCTATATAGTAGTGGTTATGTTGTGTGCGTCTCCGGTTGGACTCGCAGCTCAAACCGGTTCCCAGTGATGGTGGTTCGCCGTACTCAGCCAGTAAATCGCCTAAACGCGCCCGCGCACAATTGGTCAAGATAATCTCGTTGATGATCCGTGCCGTCCCCCGCCCGTAAATAAATTGGGCGAAGCATCCGCCTTTCGTCGTCCGGTAGATTTCAAGCTGCCCCTTCGTCGCGTTGTCCACAATCGTATCGCCGAAGCCCGTGAAGATCGCCTCAACCTCGCGGGTGGTTGATTCGCCGAGCGTGATCCCGTACCAGCAGGGCATCCCTTCACCCTCACAACTACTGTGCATCCCGTCCATAACCGCGTGTAGTGGGCGCAGCGTTCCAAGAGTTCTGCTGGTCAAGTTTGCGCCCGTCAGCGCCAGCACCATCACCAGCGTCAGGCGGATGATGAAGCGCGACATGCTCAACACGGGTTATCAACATTGAGTTGGCAGTAGCGCCAGCGTGGGGCGAAACCCTGCCAGTTGTATTGGCTTTCGCGGTAGGGGCGCGGCACGGGGAACATGAACTCCGTCACCTGTGCGTCCGGTCGGAGCGCACCAACGATTTTGACCCGCATCGTCACCTCGCCCTGATAGTACAGCACATCATGGTACTGCCCGATTGCGTCTGGCATCCCGAACGTGTTCAGCCAATCCCCCAAGCGCAGGTTCCGGCATTTAACGATCATCCCATTGACGGTGCGGTACTCGTAAATGAAGTACGTCCCACAGTCGAGGTCGGAGTTCTCAACACTGCGTTTAGACGCTTCGTTGGAAAGGCTGCTGGCAAGGAAATAATTGCGCCCTTCTAGAATATTCCATACGTCGCTGACCCGCGTCTCGTTGACCATTACCCCGTACCAGCAAACATGGTTAGCCTGTTCGCACCCCTCATGAAAACCCCGCAGTGAGGCGTTCGGTGGCTGCTGTTGACCGAACGCCTGCGCCACAAAGCCGAGGCTGCTGGTCGTGACCATCAGATAAATCGAGAGTTTGAGGATGACCTTTAACATCGCATTCTCCTCAACACGAACCGGCTTGACGATACTTATTCGCCGCTGTCTACCAGATATTGTGCGATCAAATGCGCCGTATGCTCGATGCTGCTGGTATGCGTCCGCTCGTAACCGTGCGAAGCGTCAATGCCGGGACCGATCAGCGCCACCTTCGCCGCGCCACCTGCCCGCCAGTATGCCGAACCATCCGAGCCGTAGAACGGATAAATATCCATCTTGTAGGGGATGTTGTTGGCCTTCGCCAGTTCCCGCATCCGCGCCGTGAATGCGTAATGATACGGGCCGGTGCTGTCCTTCGCGCAAATACTCACCGAAAACTCATCGCCGTTCTGCCCATCGCCCAATGCGCCCATGTCAATCGTCAATAACTCATCCAGTTCGGTCGGCCAGTCCGCCGAGCCGCCATGCCCGACTTCCTCGTAATTCGCGATGATAAACGTCGTATCCTGCGCCGGTTGGAGCTTCGCCGCTTTCAAAGCCAACAACGCCCCGTAGATCGCTGCCACCCCCGCCTTATCATCCAAATGCCGTGACCGCAGGAAATTCGTATCCTTCAGTTCGACACGCGGGTCAAGGAAGATGAAGTCGCCAATGTCGATGCCCAGCGCACGGGTATCCGCCGCGTTCTTGGTGATCGCATCCAGTCGGATTTCCATATTGTCCGCCTCGCGCTGGATCGTACCGAGCTTCCCGTTAACGTGCGTGCTGGGGTTGCTCAGGAGCATTGTCCCACGGATGCGCTTGTTATCCGCCGTGCGAACCGTCACCCCTTCGTACTCCACAGCGTTCCATGCGTAACCGCCCAGCAGGGTCGCCTTCAATCGTCCGCTGCCCTTGATCTCCTTGACCATCAACCCCAACGTGTCGATGTGTGCCGTAATCCCGCGCGGGGCGCTGCTCGACTTCCCCTTGAGTTGAGCAATCAACGCGCCTTTTTTGGTACGTTCGACCTTTAACCCGCTAACTTTCAGCTTCTTGAACGCCGCCTCAACGTAATCGATAGCCTCAACCGTATAACCCGTTGGGCTGGGTGTATCGAGTAACCCCGTTAAAAATGTGACGGTTTCGTCAAGATTGATCCGAATATCAGACATGGCATCCTCCAACCTGTATAATGACACGCATACTATAACACTTTGTAACGGAGTGTTGTGTTCAAATTAGGATTAGCCTATGGAACCGCGTCAGCACATTTTAATCGTCGATGACCAAGAAAATATTCGCTCGGCGCTCGGTACGTTTTTAGGGCGGATGGGCTATCAGGTTGATACTGCCTCGACTGGTTTGGAAGCTCTTGCCATCGTCGAGAAGCAGGAACCCGACTTGGTGCTGCTGGATGTCGTGCTGGACGAGCGCGACCAGAGCCAGATGAGCGGTTTGGAAGTCTGTCGCCGTTTACGTTCGCGCGAACACTTCATCCCCATCATCATGCTCACCTCGTACCCCGAATGGCAGGTCGAAAGTTTGGGGCAGGGGGCAATCGCCTTCGTCACCAAGCCGTGGGATAACAACGCCCTCGCCAACCAGATTCGCGCTACCCTCGGCGCTGTCTCGC
>Ga0209460_1000524_pt1 | contig 33887 bp, 28 predicted proteins | sample EBPBio132013_DNA_FD_185868 | JGI IMG/M metagenome (GOLD analysis project Ga0209460, IMG submission 185868) | Wastewater treatment Type I Accumulibacter community from EBPR Bioreactor in Madison, WI, USA - Reactor 2_5/13/2013_ DNA (SPAdes)... | ecosystem: Engineered > Bioreactor > EBPR >... | reverse complement strand
CTGGTAACGCGGGTCAGACGATTGGTAATCAGGGTCAAACATGAATGAACCGGCTTCAGGGTCGGGGCTGTCACCCTTGCTCTGGATCACCGCGACACTCATACCGAGCGCATTGTAAATCGGCCCCATCTGCTGGACACCGAACTTGCTCAGGTAGTCGTTAGGCGTAACCAGATGCACACCGCGACCGGAAAGCGCGTTGAGATACAGCGGCAGGCTGGCGACGAGGGTTTTACCTTCACCGGTCTTCATTTCAGCGATACGCCCTTGATGCAGTACCATACCACCAATCAACTGCACGTCGTAATGGCGCAGGCCGATGGTGCGGCGTGAAGCCTCGCGCACGACGGCATAAGCCTCCACTAATAGTTCATCAAGTGCTTTTTTCAGTTCAGGGAGTTCTTCAATACCTTCGAGGCGCACCTTAAATTCAGCGGTTTTCGCGCGGAGTGCGTCGTCTGAAAGCTGCTTCATCGCCGGTTCAAGCGCGTTAACACGCTCTACGACTTCACGGTAACGGGAAAGCGCACGCTCAACAGGGTCTCCCGCGACCATTTTGACTAGACTTTTAAACATGCTTACCTCAATTTCCAACCCGTTTCAGGTATGGTGCTACGAGTTGGGATTATAACACAATCGGATAAGCAAAGGTTTAGCTCATCATATGAATTGCGTCTACGACAACCCGTAAGGGCGATTATAATACAGGCTATGCTGCATTGAACATTGAACCGCATTAATCTTACGTAAAAATTTTGCGATAGGGAATTGAGAAAATGGCTATCTGTACAGTAAAGGCTACAACTTGAGCTCAATCTTTGTTTTGACCACGCGCGGGCTTGAAACGATCAGCGCGGATGAAATCGCTGCCCTGCCCGACATCACGGTGAGCAGTACCAGCTACCGGCGCATTAATGCCGAGTGTTCCGGTTCACTCGCGCTGCTGCTCAACCTGCGAACGGTCGATGATGTTTATCTGACAGTTGGCAGTTGGGAGGACGTACTGCATACCCGCGATATGCTGGCGCAGTTCAACGCATGGAGCGACCACTTAGAAGTCACGCAAGCAGCGGCACAGATCAACAGTGTGCGCCCGATACCGGAGAAACCCAAATTTTCGGTCAGTGTCAGCTTTATCGGTAAGCGCAACTACACGGCTGATGAGGTAAAAGTCAGTATCGCCGACTCGATCACCTTCAACCACGGGTGGGCATACACGCCGGATGACCGCGACGCGAACCTCAACATTCGCGTGTTTATCGAGCATGAACAGGCAATCGTTGGTGTGCGGCTCGGCACACACGCGCAGCATGAGCGCTTATATAAGATGGTCGAACGCCCCGGTGCGCTCAAGCCAACCGTCGCGGCGGCGATGCTGCGACTGGTGGATGTGCAGGCCGGTCAGCGTTTGCTCGACCCCTGCTGTGGTTCTGGCACGATCTTGATCGAAGCTGCGCTGATGGGTGCTGCCGTGCAGGGCGGCGACAATGACCCCGACGCGATTAATGCGACACGGCAAAACATGAAAGACGCGGCGGTTCAAGGTGAGGTCGAGCAGTGGGACGCGCGGGTGCTGCCCCTGCGGGATAGCAGCGTCCGCCGCATCGTGACCAATTTACCGTGGGGTCGGCAAACGGTGGTGAATGAAGAACTCGGTTCGTTTTACCAGCAGGTGTGCAGCGAACTCGAACGTATCATTCACGAGGAAGGCCGTGTCGCTATCCTGACGAGCGTCCCTCACCTCTTGCAGTTCAACTATTTGCAGCCTGTTCAAACGTTGGAAATCAGCTTGTTCGGGCAGAATCCAATCATCTCGGTATTTGGGCGACCATAGGTTCAATAAAAATCCCCACTCCAACATATTGAAGTGGGGATGAGCAGTGTCGCTTAGTCTACGCGGCTACTCGTTGAACAACGCGCCAACGCTGCGCCCCTGATGCGAGCGCAGGATGACTTCCGCCAACATCGGCGCGACCGAAAGCACTGTCATATTCGGCAGCACTTTGTCGTTGTTAAACGGCACGGTGTTGGTGGTAATGATTTCTTTCAATCCTAAACTGCTGAAATTCTCGAAGGCTTTATCCTTCAACAGCGCGTGGGTGAAGACGAGGTAAACATCCTTCGCTCCGTGCTTGCGGATGGCTTCCACCGCCTTAACAATCGTACCGCCGGTCAGCACTTCGTCATCAACCAGCAGCACATTCTTGCCTTCGATGTCACCAATGACTGCCAGCGCTTCTGCCTGTCCGGTGTTGAAAATACGGCGCTTCTCGACAATCGCCAGCGGCGTATCGAGCTTCTCCGCCCAGTTACGCCCCTTCTTGGCGAAACCGAGGTCAGCCGAACACACGACCAGATCAGGAATATTCTTCTCTTTAACGTAATCACTCAGCAGGTGGAAGGCTGTCAGCGCATCCCCCGGAATGTTGAAGAATCCCTGAATTTGCCCCGCGTGCAGGTCAACCGTCATGTAACGGTCGGCACCCGCGACTTCGATCATGTTCGCCATCAATCGCGCCGTAATCGGCACACGCGGCTGATCTTTCTTATCCGACCGCGTATACGACATATATGGAACGACCAGATTGATACGCCCTGCCGAGTCCCGCTTGAGCGCGTCGATCATAATCAACATTTCCATAATATTATCGTGCAGGGGTGTCGTCATACTTTGGATGAGATACACATCCTGCCCGCGAACACTTTCCTTCAAGCGGATAAAAATGTTCTCGTTTGGAAACACGATCCGTTCATACGCCCCAAGTGGACATTTCAATTGTTCGGCGATCTCGGCAGCGACCGACTGCGAGGCCGAACCCGCAAACAGCATAATACGCCCAAAATGCCCATTCTCTACCGCCCGGTGGGTATCCGTGTCTCGAACATAGGTCGTACCTGGAACTTTTTCCAACACGCCCTCCATAACCTGCACCTCGCACTGTGTCTAAAATTTGAGTGATTGAATATGACAGCGGGTCGCGCTCACGGCAACCCCCACCGCAGGATACTATTTTGCCACGTCTACCGGTCGAAAAGCTAGAAGATGGTTTACGGCGGTCTGTGGATCAATGGCGCGTGACTGCACTTGGCGCACAATATCATCGAGCGCACTTGTCGGAAGTCCGGCAAACAACTGCTTGACCAATGCATCCCGCACGCGGTCAACCAGTTCCATTTGAATATGCTGTGCCTCCAGCCGTTTCATGCGGTCGGCCTCAGCCAAAAAGTGTCGGTGATCTTCAATCGCGGCCAACAGTTCGTCGATCCCTTGACCTTCAGTCGCCACAGTACGCACCACCGGCGGTATCCATATATCCTGCGAATGTTGAGGTTGGAGGGATTCCGATTGGACTAACTTGCCGTGGTGGGTGACCAACTGTTCGCGCGAGGCGGGATGACCGAGTTCGAGCATGGTACGCAGGGCTTTGACGGCACTATCCACGCCGGGCCGGTCAGCCTTATTGACGACCAGCACATCAGCGATTTCGAGGATACCGGCCTTAATCGCCTGCACATCATCGCCTAACCCCGGCGCTTCGATGACCACCGTGGTATAAGCCGCGCGGACAATATCAACTTCGCTCTGCCCTGCGCCGACTGTTTCAACGAGGATGCGGTCAAATCCCGCAGCATCCAGCACACGGATCGCGTCGCGGGTAGCACGCGCCAAACCACCGAGGCTGCCGCGTGTCGCCATACTGCGAATAAAGACACCTTTATCGCCAGAAAGGTCACGCATACGGATGCGGTCGCCGAGGATTGCGCCGCCGGTAAAGGGGCTAGTGGGGTCTACAGCGAGGATAGCGACCGTCTCGCCCTGTTTGCGGTAGGCTTTGGCGAGTTCAGTCACCAGTGAACTTTTGCCGGTCCCCGGTGCGCCCGTCAGCCCAATCACCCACCCATGCCCCGTGTGAGGATAGAGTTCAGCCAGTGCCACGTCAATACCGCTGCGTTCGTTTTCGACAGCCGTCAGCAATCGGGCGAGCGCACGCCGGTCACCGCTGCGTAACGGATCAACCAGTTCAATCATGCCTGCCGCGCACCCATCAACTCGTTTATGCGGGTCACAATTTCTTCGGTACTGGTTCCCGGCCCGAATACGGCGGCAACACCCATCTCTTGCAAACTCTGAATGTCGTCATCAGGGATGATACCGCCGACAATAATTGAGACTTCGTTCAGCCCGTTCGCGTCCATCTCCTGCCGGATGCGTGGGACGAGCGCCATATGTGCGCCACTGAGGATGCTCAGGCCGACAATATCCACATCTTCTTGTAAGGCCGCTTCGGAAATCATTTCAGGGGTTTGCCGGAGGCCGGTATAAATGACTTCCATACCCGCGTCACGCAGCGCACGGGCAATCACCTTCGCACCCCGGTCATGTCCATCTAGTCCGGGCTTCGCAATCAGCACTCGAATTCCACTGGCTGTCATTTGCATTGCTCCTTTCATGAAGGTGTGCGTACCGCATAAAGTTAACCTCATTATAACAGAGTTCAACCCTGCTGAACGCAGACGAACGTCACCTAAATGACAAACAAACCGAAACTTAATTTATTCCCGCACGTGCGTATAAAAGCTGTGTTACAATATCCTAATGTTAAATGTGCGTTTCGGAGGGAATGGATGAGCAGCTTCGCTCCCAAGCAAAGCCAGAATTCTGATGTCGCTGCCAGCCCCATCAGTCCAAATACAAACGCCGTGGCAATACTCAATCGGCTGCCGTTCTACCTAACGATAACTGTCAGCCTCGTCGCCGTAATCCTCCTGTTTGTGTTCCTCAGCAGCGCTATCCAATGGCGGCAAAAACCGTTCTTCGGTGCCATGATGAATCCCTATCTAGCGGTAGATGGGTCACAACCGATTGGCTCGTCTGAATGGGCGGGGTTAAATGCTGGCTTGCAGCGGTTGGATGAAATCACACACATTAACGGTCAGCGCCTATTCGATACACTTGGCGACCACCTCTCAGCACGCACGAACTTCCTAACCATCATGAGCGGCCTCGCGGTCGGCGATACGGTCGAGGTGCAGTTCCAGCGCCCGGACTTGGGCAAAGTGCCACCCAGTTATTGCAGCACGGTACGGGATGGCTTTAGCACATGCAGCCTGAGCTACATGCTGGGCGATCTATCCGATACTGACTTCATCGCCTACTTCATTATTCCGTTCATCGGCGGCCTCATCCTCGTCATTTTGGGCATCGCCGTCGCCTACCTGCGCCCACAGCAGCCCGCCGCGCAGCTCGTCAGCTTGTTCTCGCTCACCTTCGGCGTTTTCATGGCAGGGTTATTCTCGCTCAACAACACCTATACCGCGTTACTGCCGTGGCTGCTCGCTACTTTGGTCATCGGTGCGCCGCTTGGTACGCTGGCTCTGGTGTTTCCGGTGCGGCTGAATGCTGTCTACCGCTATCCGTGGCTCAAGTGGCTGCCCCTCGCCTTTAACATGCCGATTACCCTATTTGGTGTTTCGCTCTTTCTCTCGTCATCCGTCGGCAAAAGTTTCCCCGATGTCTGGCAACCGGGTTTGTTCTACGGTGTGCTGATGCTCATCGTGCTGACAGTCAATCTCGTCCAGCGTCGTGCCAAAGCGACCTCACCAACCATCCGCGACCAAACCAACAGCGTACTCATCGGTATCGCGCTGATGGTTGTGCCGCTGTTCATCTGGATTATCGACGAGGTTCTCCGCAACCTTTTTAATACCCCGATTTTTGGCGTAAACACCTCGGCGACCATGCCCTTCTTCGTCATGCCGTCGCTGGCGTTAGCCTATGCAGTGCTGCAATACCGGCGCGTGAATACCGACCAAATCATCAGTCAGGGCATTACCTACGGCATCATGCTCGTGGCGCTGGTGCTGGGCTATTTCTTGATTGTGTTCGGCGCGAGTTTGTTTACCAATCAGGTGTTGGCGCTGCAAGGCAACCAATTCGTCATCGCGCTGACGATCTTCGTGCTGGCAGTCGCCTTCTTGCCCATACGCAACGTCATGCAGGAGCGCATCAACCGGATTTACTTCCGTAAGCGCACGAACTATCAAGAACACGTCGAAGATTTTGCGGCGCGTCTAACCTCGTTGGAAACCCTTGACCAACTTTTCGAGGCGTTCCGTAACGAATTAGCGCAAACCATCAACCCATCGAGCAGCTTCCTATTTCTGCCAAACCGCCAAGCGGCAGAATTCTCCGCATATGGCAGCCCGAAGCCGGAAACGGATGTCCGGTTTGATAGCAGCAGTTCGTTGATTAAGCTGTTGGACAAGAACGAGCAGGTTTACCTCGAACCGGGTCGCGCATGGCAGCCGGATTTACTGGCGGAAAAGTCACGCTTGGGCATTCTGAAAACGGTTGTGCTTACCCCCATGCGTGGTCGTAGAGAACTGATCGGCTTCGTGGCACTCGGCGCAGCCCGTAACACCAAAGGCGGCTATGGGTTTGAAGAACTCCGCTTCATTCAAAGCCTCACCGCGCAGTTGGCAGTTGCGGTCGAACGCGCCCAAGTCGTTGACTCGCTGGAACGCCGCGTGCGTGAACTGGACGTGCTCAGTCAGGTCAGCCAAGCGGTCAACTTCACCATCTCCTTTGATGATTTGCTCGAACTCATTTACGCGCAAACAGATCGCTTAATCTCCGCGCCCTACTTCTATATCGCGCTGCGCGAACGCGGCATCGACAAAATGTTCTTCGCCTTCTTCCTTGAAAATGACGAGCGTTATACCGACCGTGAAAACCGCCGCTGGCTGATGGGGCGTGATTTGTTCAGCGAAGTGGTGAACACCGGTAAGCCGCTGCGCGTCGAGAATTACGCGGCAGAAATGCAGAAGCGCGGCAGCACCATCATTTACGAAAGCCTCGACCTCAAGGCGTGGATGGGTGTGCCGCTCGAAGCGGGTTCAAGCACCCTCGGCGTGCTGGCGGTGGGGTCAACCGAGGTCGGCAAGAAATATACCGACGATCAACTGCGCGTGTTCAGTGACATCGGCACGTTGGCGGCGACCTCGCTGGAAAAAGCGCGTCTCTTTGCCGAAACAGATTTACGCGCACGGCAGTTGAGCGCCTTGAATGAAATCAGCCAAAAGCTGTCGTCCGAATTGAACGTCGAAAACCTGCTCGAACTGATTACCGAAAGCGCGGCAAACATTCTCAACGCGGAAGCGGGTTCGCTGCTGCTGACGGATGAAAACAGCGACAGCCTTGAGTTTAGGGTGGCAACGGGTGAATCCGGCAAGAAACTGATCGGGCGGAAATTCCCCAAGAACCGTGGCCTCGCGGGTGAAGTGGCGACCACCGGTAAGACGGTAATCGTCAACGATGCCGCGAATGACCCGCGTTGGGGTGGCGAGGCAACCGGCGCATTCAGCACGACCGCCGTTCTCGCGGTGCCGCTGCTGGCGCAGGGTAAAGTCATCGGCGTGCTGGAAGTTCTCAACAAGAAGGAAGGCGGCGTTTATCTACCCGACGACGCGGAACTGTTGACCACTTTTGCAGGTCAGGCCGCCGTCGCCATCGAAAACGCGCGTCTGTTCCAAATGACCGACTTGCAGTTGGGTCAGCGTGTGGCGGAACTACAGGCACTTGAACGTATTGACGTTGAACTCAACCGTTCGCTCGATCTGCAAAAAGTCGCCGACATCACCATGCGCTACGCCATCTCCAACAGCGGCGCGACGGCTGGCGCGTTGGGCTTGGTCGTCGGCGACGATAACCCGCACCTCGAAATCATTTCGATGTCTGGCTATGACCTCGAAGATTACCCGCAAGGCGCGGAAGGCCGCATCTGGCCGCTGGAAGGCGTGGTCAAGCGCGTCATGCGTACCCGCCAGCCCGACCTTGTGACGGATACTAAGATCGACCCGAACTATACGCCCAGCTTACGCGGTTCACTCAGCCAACTCACCATCCCGATGCTTGCCGGTGGTGCCATTAACGCCATCCTCGTGTTGGAAAAAGACAAAGAGCCGCGCCTGAGTCTGGTCGATATGGCCTTTGCCCAGCGCCTCGCTGAACACGCCAGCATCGCCATCACCAACGCGCAGATCAACGCCGAACTCACCCGCGCCAACGAGTCCAAGAGCGAGTTCGTCAGCTTCGTGGCGCACGAACTCAAGACACCCATGACCTCGATGAAGGGCTTCGCCGACCTGTTGGTCAGCGGTATGGCTGGCGAAATGAACGACAACCAGAAGAACTTCCTCAACACCATCCGCTCCAATATCGACCGGATGAACACGCTCGTCAGCGACTTGAACGACGTGACCAAGCTGCAAACTAATAACCTCAGCGTTGAACTCGCGCCCATCGACTTCCGTACGGTCGTCAGCGAAACACTGCGCCCACTCACGCGGCAAATCGAGGAAAAAGAACAGTTACTCACGCTGCGGCTGCCGGAACGCTTGCCGAACATTCTGGCTGACCAGAACCGTCTGATCCAAGTAATGACGAATATGGTGAGCAATGCGTGGAAGTACTCGCCGGAAAACACCGAGATCGTGATCGCCGCCGAAGTCCAAGCCAAGACACTGGATAATAAAGGCCGCGATCAGGGTGCGTCGCTGCATGTCAGCGTCAAAGATGGCGGTATCGGTATGAGTCCCGAAGACTTGGCGAAACTGTTCACCCCCTACTTCCGCAGCGAGAACCCCCTCACCCGCGAGCAACCGGGTACTGGCTTGGGTTTGACCATCACCCGCGGTATCATCCAGCAGCATAAGGGCGAAGTCTGGGTCGAAAGTGAACTCGGCAAAGGCACGACCTTCCACTTCACCATCCCTATAGCGGTCGAAAGCCAACCCGCCGCACAGCCAGAAATGCAGCCCGCGAAGTAGCTTTTCCAACCAACTACTGTAAACAATAATGCCCGCTGTTACGCGGGCATTTGTTTTGCATCCTGCTTTTCTACTGCGCCGGTTTATAGATGGCGGTGTAAGTCGCGTCGCTGTCCCCCGTGACGACGGTGTGCATCTCCTCGCCCCCATCCGACCACGAGTCAAAGCGATACGTCACCCCATCAAGCGTTTGCTCCAACGGTGCGCTCAAGATATTTTCGAAGCCAATGAGCGCCTCGCGGATAAATGGCGTTTGGATCGTTCCCGCCTCGTTGTAACCCAGCACCAGTCCCGGCGGATCAGTCTGGAAAGTCTGCGTAACCTTATCCGGGAAAATCTCGACTGACGCGGTGGAAATCAAGCCGTCCGCATCCGTCACCGAGAGAATGACTTCGTACCACGTCGTCTCGCTGAAATCATGTCCGGTCGTTCCGATGTCAAACGTTGCGGTTTCGCCGCTCACCGCGCCAGTACTCGGATGTACATGGTCGAGGTGATGGAAGACCGTCCTCCAACTGTAGCTGTCGTCCGTCAGCGGCCCATCATCCGTCGCCGTCCCGTGCATGGTGATGGTCTCACCCGCGCGGAAGGTTGCTTGATCGACCGGCTGGTCAATCGCAATCGTCGGCGGTGTTCCAATCACAATCGCAATCGGGTCGGAAAGTGTGACCGCGCTGCCATCCGAAACGGTCAACCGCGCTGAGTATTCACCTGCCTTATCATAGGTATGGCTGACGTTCGCCTCGCTGCCGGTCGTGCCGTCCCCGAAGTCCCAACTGTACATCAGCGCATTGTTGTCGCTGTCACTCGCCGAACTGCTGAAGGCAATCGCTTGTGGGGCGGCTGGCGCACTCTGCCTATCGGCGGCAGCAGACGCAATCGCTGGCGGATGGTTATTCGGGCTGTAGACCACACGCCGCACACTTCCCGGACCTAAGTGGTTGCCGTAGTTATCCAGCGCGATGTCGACGTAATACAACGCCCCATCCGGCCCACTTTCCACATCGACAATATCGCCAATCGGCTGGTCGTTGATGCCATTCGTCGGCAGGAATGGCATATCCTTCGCCACGTTACCGTTCGCATCGAAGGTCAACCGCCGAATCCAGTTCTGGGCATAATCCGCGTAGAAATAGCTGCCTTGATACTCCAGTGGGAACGTTTCGGAACGATACACAAACCCACCAATAATCGAAGCGTCCCGCCCATGATGCTGGTAGCTAAAGATCGGGTTGGTGATACCTTCGGTATTACACACGCCCTCGCAAATCGGCCACCCGTAGTTCGCGCCCGCCTGCCCGACGTTCAGTTCCTCGGTGGCGTTGCTGTCATTCCCGCCCACATCCGAAATGTACATCACATCCGTAACGGGGTCGAATGAAAAACGGAAGGGGTTGCGTAACCCGATTGCCCAGATGGCATCAAGGTTCGGCCCGTCCCCGTCATAAAAAGGATTGTCCTCTGGCACGCTGCCATCCGCGTTCAGGCGCAGCAGCTTACCGTGGTAGGTATCCAGCCGCTGCGACACATTCTCTACCCCCTGCGTCGCGTCACTGTGGAAGCCAACCGCCGCGTACAACTTGCCATCCTTGCCGAAAGCAAGCTGCCCGCCGTGATGCCAGAAGTCGGCGATCTCCAAATCCTCCCAGATCACCTGCTCCGTTTGCAAATCGGTTGTGAAGTCATCGCTGAGGGTAAATCGCGAGATGCGGTCGTGCAGGGGTTGGTCAGCGGTATAAAACACATAGTAGTAGTGGTTCGTAGCAAAGTCAGGATCCAGCACGAAGCCCACGAGGCCGCGTTCACCCTCAGCCGTATTGATATTTTCGAGCGCCAAAACAGGCTGCTTATCGGTCTGCGTACCGCCCGCTTTAACTTGTTTCACATTACCGGTGCGCTCGGTAATATACATATCTCCTTCCGGGCCGAAAGTCACGCTGGTCGGTTCGTATAAATTCAACACTACCGACTGATAATAAAAATCTTTTGGCGGGTTGGTGGGTTCCAGTGCCAACTTCACCTTATCCACAATATCCGTTTTTTTGATGAGGTAGATCGCGCCGCCTACGATGACCGCCATCATCACCAGCAGCCCGCCCAGCAGCAAAATACGTCGTCGCTTCACGGTAAATCTCTTTCAGACTATCAATGAAATATGCGAATGCCCAACTCGCCTGATGTGGCAAATTGAGCAGTAACTATTCACCATATGTATCCCACTCATAACTAACGCATTCCTAACGACTTCGCCTTTCAAACGTGCAAAGATAACAAAAATGCCCGTGTCTCATCAACACGGGCATCTCATCAGGTCATCGTCATCTGCACCAATTAGAAGTGCGGAACCAACTTGGAGGTAATCTTGTCCTTCGGCTGGTAACCGGTAATGCGTTCAACCGCTTCGCCACCCTTAAATAGCATCAGGGTCGGCAAACCCATGACGTTATACCGCATCACGACATCCGGGTTCGCGTCCGCGTCCAGCTTACCAACACGCACTTTACCCTGATATTCTTCCGCGATCTGGTCAACCAACGGACTGAGCATCTTACACGGCGTACACCAATCCGCCCAGAAATCAATCAGCACTGGCTCGGTTGACTCCAGAACTTCTTTCTGGAAATTCGCTTCAGTGATTTCGAAGGTCTTGTCGCTCATCGCCCGTTTTATCCTTTAACTATTTTGACGCTGTTTTCTAGCCATGTTATCATGATGTTCAATGTGCCGCCATGATGAGCATAACTGATTAACAACAGCACGAGATTGACTTTATCCTATGCATATAGACGATCCCCAGCTACCAGAACTTACCCGTCGTCAAGAAGATATTCTCTCGCATATCGTCCGGGCATATACCACAAATCCCGAACCCGTTAGCTCCAAAAGTCTGGCCGAAAATGCCGCGCTCAACGTCAGCAGTGCTACCATCCGCAACGAAATGGCAGTGTTAGAAGAACTCGGTTATGTGATCGCGCCGCACACTTCCGCCGGGCGCGTGCCAACCGAAAATGGCTACCGCTACTTCGTAAAGCGCCTCATTAATAATGGGGATCTGCTGCCTGCTGAACAAACCCATATCGCCGAGACCTTTCAAGATACGCCGCTCGCAACCGAACAGTGGATGCGCCGCGCCGCACTTATCCTAGCCCGTACCGTCAATTCTGCCGCGCTCGTCACACCGCCAATTGCCGAAACCAACCGTTTCAAACACTTGGAAGTCATCTCGATACAGGGTCGCTTGGTGCTGATCGTACTGGTTCTGCACGGCGGCGCGGTTCAACAGCAAATGCACAACCTCAGTGAGCCGATTCCGCAAACGCAGTTGAGCGAAGTCGCCTCGCGCGTCAACACGTTGTTCATGGATTTAAACGCGAACCAAGCGCGGATGAAAAGCATCCAGTTGCAAATGCTCGACCGCGAAATTGCCGATGTCATCGTTGACCTGATGGAGAAGTCGGATAATAACCCGCTGCGTTTCATCTACCGTGAAGGCTTGAGCGAGGTCATGGGCAGCTTCCAGAGCAGCGCTGGCGCACAGCAAGCCGTCCGTGTGTTTGAAGAACGCCCGGTACTCAACATGATTCTCAGCGAGCTTTCCCCGACGATTAACCGTGTCGAAGTCGTCATTGGGGGTGAGGGCCGCTGGTCAGAACTCAACCACGTCAGCATGGTTTTCAGCCGTTATGGCATCCCCGGTCAAATCAGCGGCGCGTTAGGCGTACTCGGCCCCGTCTACATTAATTATGACCGCGCGATCAGCACCGTGCGTTATGTCTCAGAATTGATGACCGACGCGCTGGAACATATCTACGCCAAAGACAAACCCTCCGAAACGACTGACGAAACCCCGACTTCAGAACAATAATAATTGCCGCCGAAACCTTATAAGAAACTCGGCGGCAACTCATACGCTTATCATATAATTGCTTATGCGATTCTGATACAATGTCCGCTATATTAATCATGTCTTACGCGCCAGTCTTGGTGCGTCATTCAGCCTTAAGAGAGGAAAGTAGATAACGTGAGCCAAGAGGAGACGACACAGTTCGCCGCCGAAGACAGCGGCACGCCAAAGCCCGAAGAAGGAACTCCGGTTCCCGATATTAATCTGGCAGAAGTTCTGGCGACCGCGCGTAAAGAAGCTGCCGAATTCAAAGAAGGTTGGCTGCGCGAACGGGCGGATTTTAACAACTATAAGAAGCGTATCGAAACGCAGATGAAAGATATGCGCGATGCAGCTTCGGTTGAAGCCCTGCTGACGCTGCTGCCGATCATCGACGATTTTGAACGCGCAATGGCAAACGTCCCTGCTGAATTGCAGACTAATCCGTGGATTAATGGCGTAGGGGGCATTCACCGTAAATTCCAGAAAGCACTGGAAGATAAAGGTGTGACCGTCCTCGATCCGGTCGGACAAGTTTTCGACCCGACTCGCCATGAAGCCGTGGTCACAGAAGAGAGCAGCGAAGTCGAAAGTGGTCATGTGATCGCCACGCTGCAAAAGGGCTATGCCCGTGGGGAACGCATTCTGCGTCCTGCACTCGTCAAGATCGCAATCTAACATCTGGAAGTGCGCGGGAGTGATGACCTCCCGAAATAATTCGCACCAATCAAACCAAGGAGAGCAATAGATTTTATGGGAAGAATAATCGGTATTGACCTCGGTACAACCAACTCGGTTGTGGCGGTGATGGAAGGCGGCCAGCCTGTGGTTATCCCCTCTGCCGAGGGCAGTAACCTGATCCCATCAGTGGTAGCCACCAATCCCAAAACTGGCGAACGTCTGGTGGGCAAGGTTGCCCGTAATCAGGCGGTCGTAAACCCGGAAAACACGATTTTCTCGGTCAAGCGCTTTATGGGGCGCAAGTTCGCTGACCCACTCGTTCAAGAATCGGTCAAGCGTATCCCCTATAAGGTGAGCGCCGCGCCGAACGGCGATGCGCGCGTCCATATGGGCGGCAAGGAATACAGCCCGCCGGAAGTCTCGGCGATGATCTTGCAGAAGATCAAGGCTGATGCTGAAGCCTACCTCGGCGAAACCGTCGACAAAGCGGTGATTACCGTTCCGGCTTACTTCAACGACGCGCAGCGTAATGCGACCAAAGACGCGGGTAAGATCGCGGGTCTCGAAGTCCTGCGTATTATCAACGAACCGACTGCCTCCAGTCTCGCTTACGGTTTGGGCGAAAAGAAGAATGAAATCATCGCCGTGTATGACCTCGGTGGTGGTACGTTCGATATTTCGATCCTCGAAGTCGGCGACGGCGTGTTCGAAGTTCGCAGCACCAACGGCGATACCTACCTCGGTGGGGATAACTTCGACGAAGCGATCATCGACTATATCTCGGCGGAGTTTAAGCGCGATCAAGGGATTGACCTGCGTGGCGACCGTCAGGCGCTCCAACGCTTGAAGGAAGCGGCTGAGAAGGCCAAGATTGAACTGTCGAGCACCCTCTCGACCGAAATCAACCTGCCCTTCATCACTGCGGATGCCAGTGGGCCGAAGCACTTGAACATGACACTCAGCCGTGCCAAACTCGAAAGCCTGACCGAAAGCCTCATCAAGCGCTCGATTGCGCCTGCGGAAGCCGCGCTCAAGGATGCTGGCCTAAGCAAGAACGAAATCAACAGCGTCATTCTGGTCGGTGGTATGACCCGTATGCCCGCCGTTGTTGAAGCGGTTAAGAGCTTCTTCGGCAAGGAACCGAGCAAGGGTGTGAATCCCGATGAAGTCGTCGCGCTCGGCGCAGCCATTCAGGCCGGTGTGTTGGGCGGCGAAGTCAAGGACATCTTGCTGCTCGACGTGACTCCGCTGTCGTTGGGTGTCGAAACCCTCGGTGGCGTGGCAACCCCGCTCATCGAGCGTAACACCACCATCCCGACCAAGAAGTCGCAGGTGTTCTCGACCGCCGCTGATGGTCAGACGCAGGTGGAAATCCACGTCGTACAGGGCGAACGCCCGATGGCTGCCGACAACAAATCGCTCGGCAAGTTCATCCTCGATGGTATCCCGCCCGCGCCGCGTGGTGTGCCGCAGGTCGAAGTCACCTTTGACATCGACGCGAACGGTATCATCAACGTCAGCGCGACTGACAAGGCGACCGGACGCGCCCAGAAGATCACCATCACCGCCAGCAGCGGCTTGTCCGAAGCTGAAATCGACAAGATGGTGAAGGATGCGGAAGCGCACGCCAGCGAAGACCTGAAGCGTAAGGAACAGGTCGAGGTCAAGAACACGGCTGACAGCACCATCTTCTCGGCAGAAAAGGTCCTCAAGGACTTCGCCGACAAGCTGCCTGAAGATGCTAAGAAGCAGACTCAGGAAAAGATCGACGCGACCCGCAAGGCCGTCGAAGGTGGCGACCTCGAAACCATCAAGGCCGCGACCGAAGCACTCAGCCAGCACATCCAGACGCTTGGTGGCAGCATGTACCAGCAGGGCGCGTCGGAACCCGCTCCGGGTGCTGACCCCAACGCCGCTGGGCAGCAGCAAAAGCCAGCGGGTGAAGATGTGGTCGAAGGTGAATACACCGAAGCCTAACTTCGTCACTGTGTAACTGAACGATAAGCAAACAAACTGGGTAGGGATTGTTCCCTACCCGCTTTTTATTCATATCAACTCTGTTAAAGATGCGATAGCGGTATACTTGTGTGAGACGCTTATTAGCTGGGGATTGAAACAGGTTTATGGCACACGACTACTACGAGTTACTGGGGGTTCCCCGGTCGGCAGGCAAAGACGACATCAAGAAAGCGTTTCGCAAACTCGCCCGTGAATATCATCCCGATGTCAGCGAACATGCTGATGCGGAAGCCCGCTTTAAAGAAATCAACGAGGCTTATGAAGTCCTCTCCGACGATGACAAACGCTCCCGTTATGATCGCTTCGGTGCGGCGGGTGTAAATGGTCAGCCCGGCTTCAACGGTGCGGCTGGCTTCGGCGGCTTTGAAGAAATCTTCGAGGAGTTCTTTAATAATTTCGGTGGTGGTCGTACCGCTGGTCGTCGTCGTGGCCCACGCCCCGGTGCGGATCGCCGTGTCGATGTGCAGGTGACGTTCGAAGAATCGATCTTCGGTGTCGAAAAACAGGTCGAATTTGACCGCCTCGAAGTCTGCGAAACCTGTGAAGGCAACGGCGCACAGCCCGGTACCTCCCCCACCACCTGCCCCGAATGTAAGGGGTCGGGCGAAGTGCGGCGTGTTGACCAAACCTTCCTCGGCGCGATGGTACGCACCTCCACCTGCCCGCGCTGCAACGGTCGCGGTGAAATCAACCCCAGCCCCTGCAAGACCTGTAATGGTCAGGGTGTCATGCGGAAGCGTGCCAACCTCAACGTCACCATTCCCCCCGGTGTCCGCGAAGGGCTGCAAATCCAAATCAAGGGCGAAGGCGACATGGGCGAACGCAGCGCCCCCCACGGCAACCTGTACGTCGTCATTGATGTGAAGCAGCACCAGTACTTCAAGCGCAAGGAAAATGATGTCATTCTGGACATCACCATCAACGTCGCGCAGGCTGCACTTGGCGATAAGGTCAACGTCCCGACGGTCGACGGCGAAGTTGAACTCGTCATCCCTGCTGGCACGCAAACCGGTAAGGTGTTCCGCCTGCGTGGCAAAGGTATCCCCCGCCTCCGCAGCGACGGTTCCAACTCCGGTCGCGGTGACCAGATGGTCTACGTGCAGGTCGGCGTACCCACCAACCTCACCAGCGAGCAGCGCGAACTCTTTGAACAGCTCGCGATGACCTTTGGCCGCGACATCACCCCGCAGCAAAACGGGCGCGGCTTCTTTGACCGCGTGATGGATTTCTTCGGTGGCGAACAGGCATAGGGCTTTCCGGTAAAATTGAGTAAAATAACAGGAGCGTTCAATCGAACGCTTTTGTTTTGCTATAGGTTTACTAAATCTTTTGACTGGTATTGAATTATCCCCTCCCTCGTTTACGGGGGAGGGTTAGGGTGGGGGTTTCATAATGGACTGGATCGAAATCTCGCTGAGTGTCGATGGCGAATCGGCGGAAGCGGTTGCTGAACTCTTACAGCGTTATGGGCATCAGGGTGTCGCTATCGAGCAGGAAGGCATCCTACCCGAACTCTACGACGAAGGTGCGACCCCGCCCCCCACCCGCCTCACCATCCGCGCCTACATACCGGCGGACGAACGTGCCGAGGATGCCAAGCTGCGCCTCGAAACCGCCCTCGGTCACATGAGCATGATGTACCCCATGCCCACGCCCACCTACAAAACCGTCTACGAAACCGATTGGGCGGAAGCGTGGAAAGCCCACTACCACCCCGTCCGCATCGGGCGCAAGCTGTTCATTCGCCCGCTGTGGATACCCGTCGACATGCAGCCCGGCGACATCGAGGTCGCGCTCGACCCCGGTATGGCCTTCGGCACCGGTACACACCCGACTACACAACTGTGTATGGAAGCACTGGAAGACCTCGTGCAGCCGAATATCAACATTCTTGATCTGGGCTGCGGCTCCGGCATTCTGGCGATTACCGCTGCCAAGCTCGGCGCAAAGCACATCCTCGGCCTCGACATTGATCCTATCGCCGTCAAGGTCACGCAGGAGAACATCGAGCAAAACGGCGTTGCTGATAAGATCACCGTGCAGGAAGGCAGCCTCGAAAACGTCATCACCTCCGCCCGCCGCTTTGACCTGATCGTCGTCAACATCCTCGCCCGTATCATCATCATGATGTGCGACCAGCACCTCGGCGACACCGTGCGCCCCGGCGGCCTCGCCATCTTCAGCGGCCTGACGCTCGAACAAGCCGACGATGTGGAAGCAGCCCTGCGTAAAACCGGCCTCGAACCCTATAAGCGCCGTGTCCAAGCCGACGGCGATTGGGTCGTCATCGAAGCCCGCCGCCCCAACAACTAATAACGATACTGCATCATTTTCTAGCATCGGGTTCCCCTCGTACTGAGGTCATGAGTGACTGAGCTTGCCGCAAGGTAGCTAATGAGGGGCTAGGGGTGAGGGTATATGCCAACCGCCTACTTCCGCTTCCACGACTCGCTCAATTTCTTCCTCCCGCGTGACCAGAAGGATCGGCTCATCACCCATCCCTATGACCATCGCGGCTCGGTCAAAGACATGATCGAATCGCTCGGCGTGCCACACCCCGAAATCGAGATGATCGCCATCAATGGGCGTTCGGTCGACTTCAACACCATCGTTCAGCACGGCGCGTCCATCAACGTCTACCCAGCCTCAGCCGTGCCGGAAATCCGCGCCCGTACCATTCTACGCGATCCGTACCCTACCCGTCCGGCCTTCATCCTCGACCAGCACTTGGGTCGCCTCGCCGCTTACCTCCGCATGATGGGCTTCGACACCCTCTACCGCAACGACTACCACGACGAGGAACTCGCGCAGGTCTCGCATGACGAAACCCGCATCCTGCTCACCCGCGACATCGGCTTGCTCAAGCGCGGCGTAGTCATCTACGGCTACTACATCCGCGAAACCAACCGCCACCGCCAGCTTGCGGAAATCACCCATCGCTACAACCTCAAAGAACAGGTCGTTCCCTTCAGTCGGTGTATGAAGTGTAATGGCCTCGTTGAACCGGTTGAGCGCGACCAAATCGCCGACCAGCTTCCTGAAGGCACTGCCCGCTACTACGACACCTTTCACCGCTGCACGGCCTGCGGTCAAATCTACTGGCGCGGCGCACACTACCAGCGGATGCAATCCTTACTCGATGAAGTCTTAAAGGATACAGAGTAACTATGCTAACCATCGACATTGAAACCGCCCGCCGTTTCATCCTCGGTAAGCAGGGGTTGTGGCCCGGTCGCCGTTGGCGCGGCATCAGCGGTGCCGAACAATCCATGCGCGAAATGGAATACCTCCAGCTTGACCCCCTGCAAATCATCGCCCGCAGCCACGACATCACTCTGAACAGCCGCGTGCTCGACTACACACCCGGCATGTGGGAAGACGTGACCTACCAGCAGCGCAAATTCTTCGATTGGGGCGGCTGGCTGGCTGCTCGCCCGATGGATGAACTCCCCCATTGGCGCGTCATCATGCGGCGTGAACGGGATACCAACGCCCGCTTGCGCGATACCGCCGAGAACCATGCCGAAGCCGTGGCTGAGATGCGGGCTATTTTGCGCGAACGGGATGTCGTCACGAACCGCGACTTCGAAATGGCCTCCCGCACCCGAACCGAGAGCTATCGGGGGCGCAAGGACAGTGCGCTGGCGTTGTACTACCTGTGGCGAACGGGCGAGGTAATGACGCACCACCGTGACCGCTTCGAACGGGTATACGCCCTCACCGAAAATGTTGCACCCGCCCACCTCATTTATGAGAGCAGCGATGCCGAAGCCGACCGCTACATCATCAAGAAAGAAATCAGCTTCAGCGGCCTCTCACGCATCAAGCGTACCGCCGAGTCGTTCCAGCGCGGCGACCCGGATCTGGCGGCGAAGTCGATGTTGAAACACATGGTGGATGACGGCGACCTCATCGAAGTGCAGATTGAGGGTTGGAAGGCGGTACACCACGCCGTCGGCAGCGACATCGACCTCCTCAACGAACTCAGCGCCGGTCGGATACCCGCCGCATGGACTCCCCTCGAAACCACCACGACCGAAGAAACCCTGTTCCTCGCCCCGCTCGACCAGGTTTCCGCGCGTGGGCGGGCGAAGGTGTTGTTCGGCTTCGACTACATTTGGGAAGTCTATAAGAAGGAAGAACTGCGGAAGTTCGGCTACTATGCCCTGCCCATCCTCTGGGGTGACCGGCTCGTCGGGCGCTTCGACAGCAAGTTCGATAAAACCGCCGGTACGTTTATCATTCTCGGCTTCTGGTTGGAAGATCAAACCCTCGCCAAGGATGAGGCATTTGCCGAAGCCCTCGCCCGTGGTTTCGCCCGTTTCGTGGCCTTCCTCGGTGCCAAAAAGATCGACGCGAAAGCCATCAGCGACACCGCCCTCCGCAAGCGCATTACCGCGCTCAATAAGGGGCGTTAGTGCGGATTACAAAATGAGCGATACTGATTGTTTAAAAGGTCGATTTCTAATGTAGGGATGAGGCGTGCCTCATCCGTGTCTCCAACCACAACCATTAATTTTCTCTTTGAGGAGGGGATGAGACCCTCCCGCATTTCCTCTGTTCGCCAAACGTTCAGCTTAGTCCAAGAGGCATCTGACTATGCGTAACCCTTTTTCCCGTATCTTCCAAATGCTTCTCTTACTCATCGCCCTGCTGCCCTCCACACTCGCCGCCCAAAATTCTCCAACTGATCTACTTGCCTATACGACTACTGTAGATGGTAACACCCAACTCATGCTGTATGACACAGCCACCGAGCAAACAAGAATTGTGGTCGAAAATATCAGTGGATTTGAATTTCACTCAAGTGGAAAAGTAGCATATACCGTAACAACCCAAAATCCCTCAGCGCTATATGTGCTGGATGCCCTTGCTCCAAATGCCACCCCGATCAGCATCAGCCAAAGCACCACCGGACAATATATGGTATGGAATTGGAGTCGTGATGGCAAATATTTAGCTTACGAAGTGCGAACAGATCAGGATTATTCAATTTTCATTTGGGATGGCGAAAGCTCGGTCGAAATCTCACAAGAACCGGTATCCAGATTTGGGAGTACTTACTGGTACGAAACTTCTTGGAGTCAGGATAATAAACTGGCTTTTACAGTAGCCGATTCAACATCTGGAAATACTGAAATATTCGTTTGGGATGGCACAAAGATCTTCAACGTTAGCCAAAATCAGCTTAGGCGGAATAGTTCACCCCATTGGTCAGCAGACGGACGTTTAGCGTTCTTGTCGGGCGAAAACGTAAGCTATGGTAAATATGACATATTAGTGTGGGATGGCAAATCGTTCAAAAACGGCTTACCAGACAGGGATACATTTATTCATCTCAGCTCAGAACTAATTAACTACCTTTCACGTCCTCATTGGAATGATGACGGAGATTTAGAATTTTTCGGATGGGGCGAAAACGATAAGCAAGGAAGAATCTATGTATGGGATGGAGAAGATATCGTCGGTTCGACCTATAGAATGACTGCCGATGACAAATTTATCTACTGGAGTCCTAACGGCCAATGGGCAAATGTTGTAACAACCGCACTTTATCGTACCACCTCATTTCTAACGTTAGTAGACAAGAATAATGAAGTGGTATTAGAAGTAGAAGCGGAATATATGATTTGGAGTGCCAACAGCCTCTTGGCATTTTGTAGTTGGGAACCACAATTGGGCTGGGTTTTATCGATCTGGGATGGAAAAACAATTACCAAAATTGCAGAACAGCGGAGAGACTTTGTCGTCCAATGGCTTGGCGGCTCGTCTATAGCTTGCTCAAATGGCTAAACTGCAACTAGCAGCAATGCTTTTTTTCGTCCTACAGCACTATCGACCGGTAACTATAAACTTTGTCACTCTTTGCATTAAACTTGAAACTTGCCGCTTGGAACTTATTACTACTTAGGTTTATTTTCGGTTAACCCGACAAACCGTTTACTAACCATCCACCAACCGTCTTAACAATTCCGCTCCCTCAAAAGGTTGGTGCCAACACCGCGAAAAAGCGACCAAATGGTCTGACAAATGTTCACCCTTTTGTATTCCATATCGGCTATCCTATTCAAAGGGCTGATTGTAGGGATGAGGCGTGCCTCATCCACGCTCCCAACCACACGCACCTTAACAACCGTATCCCCCCTTTGACTGTCACCTGTGGACTGTAGACTGATGACTCATCTGCGCCGCTTTTGCTGCTTTTGCCGCATATTGTGAATTTTTAATCACAGCAGGACTGCGGAAGGACACAAAACAGACTGTCGCAATTGCAGTATTCGCAGCATTTCGCATTTGCTCCCCTAAAAGTCGCAATAACAGTTCTAATATTTGCAACAAATGCAATATTTTGAACATTTTCAACTTTATGGCACTTGTATAGATGATGATGGCGGTACAGCGCCGCCGCCACTGCCGCCATAAACGATTGACGTTCTGTATTTCTTGGCGGCTAACGAATCGTATTTGCATTTGACTAATGTTTGTCGACTTTAGACTATTTAGCAATCTTGGCGGCGGCAGTCAAAAGCACACTTTTTGCCAACTTTGCCAAAAACCAGCCGAAGATGATTATCGTTGGCACAGGAATTGCCATTTGCCATTGGCGAAATTGCTGCCAACTTTGCCAACTAACCATGACGACACGCAGACAATATCCTTGGCAACCAGTATTTGTATTAAGCAGGAGACTGGCGACTAATATCTGTTGACTAATAGCTATTTTGCAGCAAACGTTGCAGCAGCGAGACCTAACAGTGCCGCTGCAAATAAAATGAGCAGATGTCACCGACGACTACGACGACATTTCCGACATTTGAGGGAAAAACAATGAGCTTTACGCCGACAAAAACGACACTTCCGACATTAAACTTGGCGTTTTGCATTGAACTTGACACGTGCAACTTATCACTTGAAACTTCTAAACCATTTGCCGGAGGACGAACACGCCCCAACCAAAATACCGACGCGAATAACGCATGTACGCCCGCTTATCCTGTGCGATCCACTGCGCCAGCGCGGGCGCATCATTATCATGGGGGTTCTCACGCAGCCAATTGCTCACCGCCATCCACTGCCCCGCCGCGTAGCGGTCCCACGTCTCGGTATCAGAAAGCACCATCTCGATCAGCTCCAACCCGCACAGGTCGAAGCGGTCGAGCGTACCTTCGAGCGTCACAAACTCCTCGGTGCCTACGCCGAGTTCTTGATAGGCATCTACGGGAGGCAGGTCAATCCAATAGGGTTCACCGACCAAGATCAGGCTGTTCTCGTTCCGCAGTCCCATCTTCATCAGTTCGAGGATGCCCACCAACCCGCCACCGACCCAGCTTGCGCCGAGGCAGCTCACCACGTCAAAGTGGTAGTATTCGTCATCCGGCTTAATGAAGTCCGAGCCATCCGCCCGAACAAACTGCACCTGCTCGGCCACGCCCAACTCGGATGCCCGCTGCTGGGCCGTTTCCAGAAAGGTCGCGCTCGTATCCACGCCCACGCCGGTAATGCCGAAGGTTTGCGCCCAACGGGAGAGCATCTCGCCCTTTCCACACGCCAAATCCAGCATCCGCACACCCGGTTGCATTCCACACAAATAACCGAGGAGCATCAACTTGTCATCACTCATCGGGTTCAGAATACGGTGGTTCGTCTCAGAAATTTCATGGAAACGCGCCGGCATAAAAAATCACTCGCTTTGTTGAAGCCAATATTGGTACGCCCGTTCAACCCGTTTCTGGTGGTCAAAGTGCCAATCGGTCACTGTGCGGTGGTCGTAATAACCCACGATGGGTGTCTCATGGGAAGGGGTCAGCGTCCCACCAAGAACTGTACACAAAAACACGATGGCGTATAAGGTGTTCGGCTGTCCGTATTCCCCCGGCAGTACGCTGAACACATCGACCAACGACCCGACTTCAACTTCCAAGCCGGTTTCCTCGCGCACTTCGCGTTTGAGGTTCTCGCGCGGGGTCTGGTTCACCTCGCAAAATCCGGCGGGTAAGCCCCAGCGCCCGTTATCCGACCGCTTGACCAGCAAGACCTCACCCTTCTCGTTGAAGATGCCTGCCGCGCAGCCGACTTTCGGGGTCACGTAACCGATTTCACGCCGGAAACGCTCGCCGATTTCGGCTTCGGGCAAACCGGTTATGCTGGCATATTCGGTCACTGCCAACCGCATCAGCCGTTCGTAGCGTTCGCGGTCGTAAGGGTCTTGCGCGTAATTCAGTCCAAGTTGTGCAATCGACCGGAGTTCGTCTAACAGCGCCGCGATATTCATTTAGAGCATCACCTTGCCGCCGTCGACGTTGATCGACTGTCCTGTCAAATAGCGCGAGGCATCCGAACTGAGGAACAGCACCAGCCCAACGACATCTTCCGGTATTCCCAGCCGCCCCTGTGGAATATCTTCCAGCCACTTTTTTATCTGGGCTTCGTTCTGCCGGAGGTGGGTCGTCATCTCGGTTTCGATCACGCCGGGGCAAACCGCGTTCACGCGAATGCCGTAGGCCGCGAACTCCCGCGCACACTCGCGCGTCAGCCCGATCAAGCCCGCTTTACTCGCCACATAGCCCGACCGGAGCGCAATCGGAATGTTATGCCCGGCAATCGAGGCAATGTTGATAATCACACCTTCGCCGCGCACCCGCATAATCCGACCTGCGCTGCGGCTGGTGTAGAAGGCCGCGTTCAAGTTGGTATCAATGGCGTTGTGCCAATCGGCATCGCTCATTTCGAAGATCGAAGCACGGGGTTCTACACCCGCGTTATTCACCACGATATCCAACCGCCCGAAGTCGGCGACGACTTTATCCACCATCTTCTCGACGGCTGCCGAGTCGCGCACATCCGCTACATAGGGGTTGGCATCCCCCGCCAGTATCCCCGCCGTCAGGGTGGCACTCGGCGCGTCAATATCATTCACCGCGACGGCAGCGCCGCTGTCCGCCAGCCCCTGTGCAATCGCCTTACCAATGCCACGCCCTGCGCCGGTTACCAGCGCGACCTTACCCTTCAAATTCACGCTGAACATCGTTGTTGTGTGTCCTTGTTGATGTCGATAAAAGGAGAAGTATGCAAAAACACTTGACTTACTTTATCGAAAAATCGCCGTAAAACCCTCTACCATTTAGGTGTGGGGAATAAGGCGCATCGGTTTGCCCATTAAGCGGCAAAAACGCTATACTTCTTCTATGATCAGAACATATAAGTATCGCCTGTATCCAACCAAACCACAAGAGCAGCGCCTGTTTCAAGTGCTGGCTGTCTGCCGTCACTGGCATAATATGTGTCTTGAAGAACGCAAGTTGGCGTATGAACTTGAGGGTCGCACCGTCAGCAAAAACGAACAGATCATTCGCAGTAGGCAGTATCGACAAACTTTCCCACAGGCAAAGGTTGTCTTTTCACAAACGCTGCAACAGGTAGCGATTAATCTGGACAAAGCCTTTCAAGCCTTCTTTCGACGAATTAAAGCTGGCGAGACACCCGGCTATCCGCGTTTTAAAGGGCATAACCGCTTCAACAGTTTTGTGTTTCCACAATTTGGGGTTGGTGCTCGACTAGACGGCAACCACCGACTACGCTTGTTTGAAATCGGGCGTGTACGAGTGCGTTGGCATCGAGAAATACATGATAACGGGACGATCAAGACCTGCCGCATTAAATATGAGGCCGGACAGTGGTATGTCTCCTCGCGGTCGAACTGCCTGATGCGGTTGAACTACCTAAGACTGGGCATGTCATCGGACTGGATATGGGCATCTCGGCACTACTCACTACATCGGAAGGCGAGAAAGTTGAGAACCCGAACTACTATCGTCTTGGACAACAGCGCCTGCGCGTTCTAAGCCGTGCGCTGGCACGAAAGCAGAAAGGTGGCAAAAACCGCCGTAAAGCACTTAAGCGTGTCCAGCGTCAGCACAGGCATGTTGGCAACCAACGCAGCGACTATCTACACAAGCTGAGTACCGCACTGGTGAGAAGCTGTGACGGCGTGGCGCTTGAAGATTTGGCGATCCACAACATGGTTCGTAACCACCACTTGAGTAAAAGCATTCTGGATGCGGGTTGGGCCATTTTCAAACAATATCTCACGTACAAGGCTGGAAGTGCTGGTCGTGAGATACGGTTTGTGAACCCTGCCTATACCTCCAAATATTGTTCTAACTGTGGTACAGCGTTCCAAGATTTCAGTCTTTCGACCCGCTGGGTCAAGTGCGCGTGTGGCCTCAGTTTGGATAGAGACCACAATGCCGCCATCAACATTTTAGTCAAAGCAGGGTGGGACGCACCCTTAATCGCTCACGTAAGCCATGAGGCTATGCGTCGGATTAGAAGCCCTCAGCATTAGCTGCGGGGAGCTGTCACACCACTCAGCGAATTTTAATGGCGCTGCTTGACGAGGAATGTTATAATCATTCGTGACGTTTAGCACAAATTGAATGTTGTAAACGATGGCTTATCAACGACTAACAAATTTCCTCGAAAAACTCGAACAAGCCGGTGAACTGGTTCGCGTCAAAACACCTGTCAGCGCCGATTTGGAAATCACCGAAATCACCGACCGGATTTCCAAACTCCCCCACAACCGCAACAAGGCTATTCTTTTTGAAAAGGTCGAGGGCAGCAGCTTCCCGCTTGTCATCAACCTCTACGGCAACCCGCAGCGCATGGCGTGGGCGATGGGCGTGGAAGACCTCGAAGAACTCAACCAGCGCCTCGCGAAATTGATCGACCTCAAGCTGCCGAAAGGTATGGGGCCGATGATGAACCGCGGCATGGAAGTGTTTGATGCCCTGCGGCGTATCGGCCTCGGCCCCAGCAAGACCAACAAAGCGCCTGTGCAAGAAGTGGTTATCACGGACAAGCCGGATGTGAACATCCTGCCGATCTTGAAGTGCTGGCCGGATGACGGTGGCAAATATATTACGCTTACCTCGGTCATTACCCGCGACCCCGGCACTGGTACGCGCAACGTGGGCATGTACCGCGTGCAGGTGTATGACGGGCAAACGCTCGGCCTGCACTGGCAGCGGCACAAGGGCGGCAAGGAACACCAAGAGGCGGGGAAAATCCGCAACCAGCAGAAGATTCCGGTGGCAATTGTCCTCGGTGGTGATCCGGCGGCGATGTGGTGCGGCTCGGCTCCCCTGCCGCCCGGTATCGACGAGTTCCTGCTGGCGAACTGGCTGCGCGGCAAGCCCACGCCGTTCGTCAAATGTGTCTCGCAAGATTTGGAAGTGCCTGCCAACGCCGAGATCGTGATCGAGGGTTGGTTTGACCCGAACGAACACCGCACCGAAGGCCCGTTCGGCGACCACACGGGTTTCTATACACCACCTGATCTGTTTCCGGTCATGCATGTCACTGCCATCACCCACCGTAAGGATGCGGTTTACCCGACGACAATTGTGGGCAAGCCGCCGATGGAAGACCTGTGGATGGGCAAGGCGACCGAGCGTTTGTTCCTGCCGCTGATGAAGCTGTTCATGGGCGAAATCGTGGACTACGCCATGCCCGCCGAAGGGGTGTTCCATAACCTCGTCATCATCAGCATCAAGAAGCGTTTCCCCGGCCACGCGCAGAAGATTATGTACGGGCTGTGGGGCTTGGGGCTGATGATGCTCTCGAAAGCCTTCATCATCGTGGATGCCGATGTCGATGTGCATGATGTCAAGGCGGTCGCGAAAGAGGTTATTACAAACGTCAACTGGCGGCGCGATGTGACGATTGTGGACGGCGCAGTTGACCAGCTTGACCATTCCTCGCGCGAGGATTCGTACGGCGGCAAGATCGGGATTGATGCCACGCGCTCGACCAAAGCCGAGCATATGACTCCATATCCCGTACCCGCGCCCATTCCGGCTGACCAACTGAGCGCGCTGGTGGGTACCAAGTGGTGTGAAACGCACCAAACGATTTTGGTGGCGCTGGACAAAAAGCAGCACAACCCCAAAGAAACCATGCGAAAAATCTGGGCGCTTTGCCCTGATTACAATCTGGTTATCCTCGACGACTTCGCCGATGTGAACAACCTTTCAGACGCGGCATGGCGCACGCTGGGCAACACCGATTGGAACCGCGACGTGCTGTTCAGCAAGGACGGCATCGACCATTACGCGAGCAGCGAACTCCCGCGCAGTTTCATCGGCATTGACGCGACCAGCAAGACCGCCGAAGATGGTCACCCGCGCGGTTGGCCTGTGGAAATACTCATGTCGCCGGAAGTCGTGAAGAAGGTTGACGAACGCTGGGCGGCCTATGGATTAGGCGGGTAACGCCTACACTCACGTTGTTATTGATCTGTAGGGGCGGTTTGCCCGGTTAAACGGGGCAAGTTGATACGGGTAGTCCGTTCCTACAGTCAATATTTAAACCGGTAGCAAACGATTATGGCGCGTAAATTCCAACGCCGGACTGAAAATTTTACCTGTGAACACTGCGGTGAGCCTGTCACCGGTGATGGATACACGAACCACTGTCCAAGCTGCCTGTGGAGCAAACACGTTGACGTGAACCCCGGCGACCGTGCGGCGGACTGTGGGGGGTTGATGGAGCCGGTGGGCGCGGAGCAAAAGGGCAGCGAGATTATCATCGTTCACCGCTGCGTGGTCTGCCACTACAGCAAGCGCAACCGTGCCGCCGCTGATGACGATTTTGACCTCTTAATAGAGCTTGTATCGATGGGGAACCCATTTTAGAATCGGGAACACCGTTCATAGAAAAGGCAGCGTCATGACGCAGGCAGCAGCCAATCCAACGAATAACGACACACTACTCACCAAGATCAAGGTCTTTCTTGATCTCATTAAGTTTGAGCACACCATTTTCGCCCTGCCCTTCGCTTATCTGGGCACGGTTCTGGCGGCAGGTGGCTTACCGACCTTCCACCAGTTCTTCTGGGTGACGCTGGCGATGGCCTCCGCGCGGACGCTGGCGTTCGCCATCAACCGCTTGGCTGACCGGCGCTTCGATGCCACTAACCCGCGCACCGCCAAACGCCCATCCGTCACAGGCCGCCTCAGTTCCCAACTCATTATTATTTTCGCGGTCATTTCGCTGGTCGTGCTGGCGGTTAGTGCCGCGCTGCTCAGTCCGCTGGCGCTGATTCTGTTCCCCGGCGCGTTGGTCTTCCTGCTCGGCTACTCGTATACCAAACGCTTTACGGCGCTGTGTCATTGGGTGCTGGGCTTCACCGACGGACTGGCGGCGATTGGCGGCTGGATTGCGGTGCGCGGCAGCATCTTCACGGCGGACGACCTCCCCGCGTGGCTGCTGATGTTCGCGGTTACGTTCTGGATCGGCGGCTTCGACCTGATTTATGCCTGCCAAGATGTCGAGCATGACAAGCAAGAGGGCTTATATTCGTGGCCGAGCCGCTACGGCATCGCCAGCGCGTTATTCATGGCGAAGGCTAACCACGTACTGACGATCCTCGTGCTGATCGTCCTCGGCCTCACCTATCCGTTGGGTTGGCCGTACTGGATTGGTGTCGCGATTGCGGCGGCTTTACTCGCGTATGAGAACAGCCTCGTAAAGCCTAACGACCTTTCCAAGATGAACCAAGCCTTCTTCCAGATGAACTCGTATGTGGCAGTGACGCTGTTCGTCGGCACATTCCTCGCGTTGGTCATCTAAATATGGGGCAGAAGATCATCCTGATCGGGCCGATTAGTGCGGGAAAAACGACGATTGGTGAGTTGTTATCCAAGCGGCTGAAATTAGAATGGGTGCAGTTGGACGAAATCCGCTGGCCTTACTACGACGAAATTGGCTACGACAATGAAGTGACCAAGCAGCGACATGAGCAGGGCGGTATTGAGGCGGTCGTCAATTATTGGAAGCCGTTTGAAGCCCACAGTGTCGAACGGGTGCTGGCGGACTACGACGACTGCGTGATCGACTTCGGCGGGGGGCAGTCGGTTTATGAGGATGAGGTACTATTCGCGCGGGTACAAAAAGCACTGGAACCGTACCCGAACGTGGTTCTCCTGCTGCCGTCACCGGATTTAGACGAGTCTGTCAAAATCCTGAACAGCCGCATCCCGCTGGATGACCCGAATATCCTGCCCTTTCTATACCAACTGAACACCCATTTTGTGAAGCATCCATCGAACCTCACGCTGGCGAAAATAACGGTATATACCAACGGGCGCACACCCGACCAAACCTGCGATGACATCATCGAAAGGCTCAAGTGATATCGATGCGTAAAAAATGGCGTTCAATCGTTGTAAACCAGCAACCGTATAAATGGTATGTTGAAGATGTAACCATGTATGGTAACCTGCGGCGAAACCAACTGGAATTACGTTTACGCCTATCAGGTGAGCACAAAAATTCTACTCGATGTGTTGTAAACTTCACTCAACCGCAGGAAAGTTTGGATGAACTAATAATTACTCCAAGTGTAGTAGCAGAATGTATAAATCACGCTCTAAAAAATGGGTGGGATTTTGAAAACACCAGCGAAATTCTTCATATAGAAAACGGTTTTGAGATATGGCAAAACGTTACGGCAGCACAAAGGCCGTAAACATAATTCACATGGCTAAGTTTCGTAGACAGCAAAAGAGTTAAAGTTTATGGCACACCTCAAGGGCAGCGAACGGGCTGCGTACGTCAAGAATATGTTCGGGCGCATCGCCGGTCGCTATAACCTGATGAACCGCCTGATGACGGGCGGGCAGGATATGAAGTGGCGGCGTTTCGTCGTCAAACAAGCACAGCTCAAAACGGGCGACAAGCTGCTCGACCTCGCCACCGGCACGGGGGACATCGCCTTCGAGGCGCTGAAGTCGGTCAGCAGTTTGCAGGTCGTGGGGGGTGATTTCGCGCTGCCGATGATGCAGGTCGGGCAAACGCTGCCGATGGGTAAGCAAGTCGGCTGGACGGGCGCGGATGCCCTCAACCTGCCCTTCGCCGAAAACGCCTTCAACGCCATCACCGCTGGCTATCTGACGCGCAATGTCATTGACCTGCCGCGTATGTTTGCTGAACAGCTACGGGTGCTGAAACCCGGTGGCCGCCTCGTGCTGCTGGACAGTTCGCCCCCGAAAAACAATATCTTCAAACCGTTCATCGAAATCCATCTGCGCTTTATCATCCCCTTGCTCGGTCGGATTGTAGCTGGCAAAAACGGCGCGGATGCATACCAGTATTTACCGAGTTCGACCCAAGCCTTCAAAACACCGGAAGAACTGGCAGCGATGATGACCAAAGCCGGTGTGCGTAACGTGCAGTTCCGCACGTTTATGCTCGGCACAATGGCGGTTCACTGGGGCGAGAAATAACCCCCATAAGCTAGGGAACTTCTAAAGCGGATTTAGCGTCATCATGAGTGTTGTCGGTTTCAACCATCACAGAGAGGACACAGCGAATGAAAAAACAACTCGGTTTAGTTGCCTTAAGTGTTATAAGCCTGTCGCTCCCTTTTAACGCCGCTTACGCCCAAACGGCGGACTGCGCGATTGATGTACAGCCTATCGTCGCGACCCTGATTGAAGCCCAAACGGCAGCCGCTTCTGGCGACCAAGATGCCGCCCTCCAACAGCTCGCCGATGCGAAAACCGCCATCGAAACGTTGGAAGCGGGCTGCACTGCCGAACCACTCCCACCCCCCGAACTGAGTGAAACGTTTACCGCGCCGGACGACTCGTTCACCTTCAGCTATCCCGCTGGCTGGGTCGCGGGTCAATTCGTTTTAACGTTGGACAGCTTCGGAAACGGTGGCCGCGCCATCATCGGCAGTAACGAAACCGCCTTAGACATGCTGACGCAAACCATCGACAACACCAAACTTGAACCTGAAGAACAAGCCGCGATGATTATCGCCGGTTCGCCAAGTACGGTACTCTACAGCCTCGGCATCTACGACTCGACCGTTGAACAACCTGACCTGTCTACGCTTGAAGCCCTAACCGACTACATTCAATTGGCAATTAAAGATGGGCCGTTGTTCAAAGAAATTGCCGACCCGGTATATGAGGGGCAAACGGCATCCTTCACCATCGCGGATACCGAGTTTGATGGCATGGTGCTGGTCAGCCAGCTTGACACGGATAAGTTTGCCTTTACCCTGCTGATTGGCGATACCGGCACACAGGCTGCGGTCAACAGTGTCGCGCAAGCCATACACAGCACCATTCAATAATCACCCGATATGAGACGTTTCACCCGATGGCTGTATATTATCCTGATTGCAGCCCCCATCACCTTGCTGTTGGGCGTGGTTAACGTCCGCCTGTACTACACGGCCTACACGCCCGACCACAGTGACGTTGTACCACAGCTCGCCTTCATCAAGGAACAACTGCTCACCGGCACCGGCGAGGAAATGCAGGGGTTCTTCCCAGAAGGCTATTTTTTCTCCTATACGCTCTATGGGTTAGCGTGGGTCGATGTGGGGCTGCAAGATACGGCTCAACAGGCTAAAGCCCTCGACGAAGCACGTTGGGCGCTGCAAGCTCTAGAGTCCGATAAGGGTACGGGCGTATTCTCCGCCAGTTTAACCCCGCCCTACGGCGTATTTTACGCGGGTTGGAGTAACTGGCTGCGCGGCGGCATCCTCAAACTGCAAACGCCGGAAGAACGCGATCCGGCGGAGGTTGAGCGCTTCCAAAACGAGTTAACCGCCCTCGCCGCAGCCTTTGATGCCAACGACAGCCCTTTCCTGCAAGCCTACCCCGGTCAAGCGTGGCCTGTAGATAGCACCGTCGCGGTGGCCGCGCTGCACCTGCACGACACCCTATTTGAGCCGCAGTTCGAGGCGATCATCAGCCGGTGGGTGGCGCTGGCGAAAACCAAGCTCGACCCCACAACCGGCTTACTGCCGCACCGCGTCTCTGCCTCCACAGGCGATTTACTCGACGGCACACGCGGTTCATCGCAAAGTGTCATCCAGCGCTTCTTACCGGAAATCGATCCCACTTGGGCAGCAGCGCAGTATCCCTTATTCCGCCAGCAGTTCGCGTCCACCATCCTCGGCATACCCGGCATACGTGAATACCCGATTGGCACGGACGGCATCGGCGATGTGGATTCCGGCCCACTGATCGGCGGTATGAGTCTGTCAGCTTCGGTCGTCACAGTGGCCGCCGCGCGGGTCGAGGGTGACAACGAACTGGCGGATGCCCTGCTCAACGTGGGCGAAGCGCTGGGAATGCCGGTCAGCTTGGGTAACAGCAAGCGATACGCGCTCGGTGTACTGCCGATTGGCGATGCGTTCCTCGCGTGGGCGAAAAGCGCCTCGCCGTGGACGTTTATTCCACAGCCGCCAACATTACCCGAATTAATCGCCAGTTGGTGGCGACTGCCCATTCATATCCTGTCATTGGTCATCATCACAGGGCTGTGGTGGAAAACGCGGCGAAGTCGGCAGGCTCGGCATGTTGGAATTTGAAGACTATCAGGCATTTGAGGGCTAAACACAACATGGCACAGCGGCTCATCATTGGCATCTCCGGCGCATCTGGTGTCATTTACGGCATTCGGATGTTAGAAGCGCTGGCACAGGATAAGACCATTGAAACGCATCTGATCATGAGTCCGGCGGCGAAGGCTACGATCTCGCAGGAAACCGATTGGAAAGTGACCGATGTCGAAAAGCTGGCGAGTGTCATCCATAAGCCGGGGGATGTCGGTGCGAGTATCGCCAGCGGGTCATTCGAGACAATGGGTATGATCGTCGCGCCGTGCAGCATCAAGTCGCTTTCAGCCATCGCCAACAGCTTTGATGCGGATTTGCTCACCCGCGCGGCTGATGTGCAGTTGAAGGAAGGCCGTCCTGTGCTGCTGCTGGTGCGCGAAACACCGCTGCACAAAGGTCACCTGCGGCTGATGTTGCAAGCAGCGGAAAATGGCGCGGTTATTATGCCCCCTGCGCCCGCCTTTTATGGTAAGCCGCAAACCGTCGATGATATTGTCAACAGTACCGTCGGGCGGGCGCTGGCTCGAATTGGCATCCAAAACACGTTATACTTCGAGTGGCTTGGGATGAGTAAGGAGAGGCCACCAACCGATGAGTGAACCCGACATTCGCCCCATCATCCATGAATTCCTTGAAACGCAGTCCACCTTAGCCTTATCCACGGTGAACGCGGCGGGCAAGCCTGAAACCGCGCCTGTTTTTTATGTCTCGGATGATCGCTTTAACCTGTACTGGTTATCCGCTACGCACGTCCACCACAGCGTCAATCTCGCGGCGCATCCGCAGGTTTCCGGCTGCATCTACCCGACGATCTGGGAATGGCAAGAAATCGTGGGCTTGCAAATACGGGGTACAGCCTCCGTCATCAACGACGAACGGCTGCGCGAACAAATCCTGCTGCTTTACCTGCGAAAGTTCAAACTCCCACCAGCCTTTGACGCGGCCATCGCTGCCAGCACCTTGTACATGCTCCAGCCGACGTGGATACGCTGGGTCAATAACAGTGTGACGTTCGGCTACAAAGCGGAGATTGATCTCACCCAGCCGTAAGTA
>Ga0209460_1000521_pt1 | contig 34006 bp, 30 predicted proteins | sample EBPBio132013_DNA_FD_185868 | JGI IMG/M metagenome (GOLD analysis project Ga0209460, IMG submission 185868) | Wastewater treatment Type I Accumulibacter community from EBPR Bioreactor in Madison, WI, USA - Reactor 2_5/13/2013_ DNA (SPAdes)... | ecosystem: Engineered > Bioreactor > EBPR >... | reverse complement strand
GGGCAATTTCCGCTTCCATCACCGCACGCATGGCGATCTGTTCGGTGATACGGCGGTCAAGAATTTCCGGCGGTGTGTTCTCCCCCAACAGCAAGCCTATGGGAATGATCAATGCGCCACCCACCACAATCGGCGGCGCGGCGCTGATCTGGCGTTCCTGAGCGAGCTGCGCCTTGCGCTGTTTCAGGCGCTCCGCCAGCCGATCCGCCCGTTCTTGGGCGCGCTGGCTGTTCAAGTGGGCATTGATGCGACCCGCGTGTTCTGCTGCCCGCAGTTCGGCGGCGCGTAAGTCCCAATAGTTGATTTCTTTGGTCAGTCGCTCTTGCACCGCTGCTTCGGTCTTGTCGATCAATTCAATGCGGCGCTGGCGCACGCGCTCTAAATGGCGTGGAACAAGATTTTCGACTGCATACGCCGTAGCACGCTTTTCGAGGTTTTCGCCCCTCAGCCACTCTTGTTCAAGCAGCTCATTCAACTGTGCAATTTCGTCAGCATCAGCCGGTCGGTAATCGAGATACGGCGCGCCGCCCGCCTCGCGCACCTCTCCCGCGTTGTCGATCTCGACAAAATGTACCTCACGCGAAATCACGCGCCTTTCGCCGCTCTTGGCGGGGATCGAATCTTGGATCGCCTGATCAAGATAGAACAGCACACGCGCTTCATGTCCCGGATCGGTTTCGTCGATCAAGATGCCCCCACGTTTAAGGGTTTCGCGTTCACGCTCCAACATTAGCCCAATCGTCGCATCCAGAAGGGGATGACCGGGGCAGACAAACGTCGCCGGGAGCTTGTCCGAGAGATGAATCAGCGATTTCTCGAAACAAACACGCTCGTATTTGGTTGAGATTGTCCCTAAGCCGCGATCTTTCGCCCAATTCCGAATGACCGCCGGGACATTGTTGATCGTATAGCGTCCGCTTTCGCGCTCATACAGCGTGCCGCCTAGAAACGCGAAGGATTGCAGGAAAAATGCTTTGATATAGTGCGGCTGCAAACGTCGGGCGGAGGCGCGTTCCATATCTTCGCGGATACGCATAATTTGTGTCGTGTCCATGCTCGTTTGCGCTAATGACCCCCGCTCAAGCAGGTCACGCACGCGGTCACGGTCAAGCGCATTATCGACCGCGTGTTCCAGCCGGGCGCGAACATCGGGATCATCACCGTATCGCACGGCTTCGACCAACAGCTTACGCAACGAGGTGTCTTGAAACAACTCGCCCAGCACATCGAACACCTGCCCATCAAGGGCGCTGCGCTCCGCTTCCAGCTTCTTGAGCAAGCGTTGATAAACCGCACCTTCACGAGTTTCACCTGCCACGAGATTCCACAAATGGCAGACTTCGGTCTGTCCAATGCGGTGAATCCGCCCGAAGCGCTGCTCCAGTCGGTTGGGATTCCACGGCAGATCGTAATTGACCATCAGGTGCGCCCGCTGAAGGTTGATACCCTCGCCCGCCGCATCAGTTGCCAACAGGATGAACACATCCGGGTTGTTGCGAAACTGGTCTTCGACCGTGCGACGCGCATCTCTGCTCATCCCACCGTGTATGCACACAATCGGCTCCGTGCGTCCAATGAGTGTTTTGAGGCGTTCCTCAAGATAACTGAGTGTGTCGCGGTGTTCGGTGAAGATGACGAGCTTACGCTGCCCGCGCGCCGGATCGCGCATCTCCGGCGTATCTTGCAACAGGCGCAGTAGTTCCATCCATTTGCGATCTGTACCGCTGCGGCGCAGTTTCAGCGCCAACGCTTCCAACGCACGCAAGCTCACTATTTCGGCTTCCAGTTCGACAACGGTGCGGGCGGCGGTGGCGCTGTCCACCAGTTCCGACTCGATCCGTTCGCTTTCCGCGTCCGGGGCATCATCGAAGTCGTCCCAGTCTTCCTCGTTGAAGGTCATGCCCTCGTCCTGCAACGTCAGCGCACGTTCGCGCTGCGCCTCTTTGAGCCGCTTTTCCAGCCGTTCGCGGCGGCGCTTCAGTGACAGATAGATCGCTTCCGGGGATGAAGCCAAGCGGCGCTGTAGGATGGTCAGCGCAAAACCAACCGTGCCTTTCCGTCCATCATTTTCAAACTGATCGGCACGATTAAACTCCTGACGGACATATTCGGTGACGGCATCATAGAGCGTGCTTTCCTCGGTCGAAAGCTGATAGTTGACGGTGTACGCTCTGCGTTCGGGAAACAGCGGCTTGCCGTCGAACTTGAGCAGTTTCTCCTTCACCATGCGCCGCATCAGGTCAGAGACATCGACCCGATGCACACCATCGCGGAAACGCCCCTCGAAACGGTCGGCATCCAGCAATGCCAGAAAAAGCTGGAAATCTTCTTCTTTGCCGTTGTGGGGCGTCGCCGTCATCAATAGGAAATGACGGGTGATGTCCCCCAGCAGCTTGCCCAACCGGTAGCGCTTCGTCTCTTTGAGATCGCCACCAAAAAATGACGCGGACATTTTGTGGGCTTCGTCGCAGACCACCAAATCCCAATCCGTCTGCTGCAAGCGTGCCTGAAGTTCATCGCTGCGGCTTACCTGGTCAAGCCGGACGATGATTAAGTCCTGTTCGGCAAAAGGATTGCCACTGCGTGCTGTTTCGACCATCTCGCGGGTGAGGATGGTGAAATCCAGTTGGAATTTCGCCCACATCTCATCCTGCCATTGCTCAGTCAAGCTGCCGGGCGCGCAGATCAGGCAGCGGCGCACATCCCCACGCACAACCAGTTCGCGGATCAACAGTCCCGCCATAATCGTCTTGCCTGCACCGGGATCATCTGCCAGCAGGTAGCGCAGCGGCTGCCGTGTCAGCATCTCGTCGTAAACCGCAGTGATCTGGTGCGGCAGGGGATCAATCAAGGAGGTGTGTACCGCAAGCACAGGATCAAACAGGTGAGCTAGGTGGATGCGATAGGCTTCAGAGACAAGGCGAAGCAGCACACCATCGACATCAAACGCCCACAAGCGCTCGGCTTCAACAAGTTCAAGCTGTGCTTCGTTCTCGCGGAATAACAACTGTTGACCGAGGGTACCATCTGAATGGCGAAACACGACCTCGACAGCATTTGCGCCATGCGGTTGCACGGCAATTAAGGTGACGATTTGTTCCGGCAAAATGCCGCGAATCTGTGTACCCTGTCTCAGTTGTTCAAGGGTTGCCATAATGTCTCAATAGATTCGATAGGTGAGATGCAGATACTTAGCCATCTTTTCACTTGATTATAACTCGTGCATACGGCGCAGTTTAGTGAAGATGAGTTGTGAGATCAATTCGGCTGGTATCGCAAAATAAAAACTGGCTGGTTTAACGTCCCAGCCAAGACGAAGTTGTTAAGTTGCACAGCGGTAAATCTTGTTCAATTCACGATGCCCGACCAATCGCAAATACTGGACATGACTCTTGGGGAGTTGAAGACGCTGCATCAGCTTTTTGCAGCTCTCGTAAGCCGCCATGCTTTGAAGCGTTGCCACCATTCGCAGATTGCCGTCCGCCTCGTAGCGATCAACCAAGCGAAGCAGTGGTGCCTCAATCCCAGCACGATAGCGATCTTGCCAAGTCTCTTTGGTCGGTGCGAACAACTCCAGCTTCTCACAAAGTTCACTCCGCATCGGCTTGACCACGCTCGTCAGCCACCAGCATTTCTTCGTGCCGCCCTTGCCTGCAATCGCGGCAGCGTCATCCGGTCCAACCTCGGTCGTGATGTAATAGAGTGCGGCGAGGTGAGGCAAGCTGTCAATATACTTCTCGGCAGTCTCCCCGATGGCACGTTCGAGGTCAAGTCGGAGGTCAATCGCTTCCGCGTACTCAGCGTAGCCGCTGCTGTGACCGTGATCGAACCCGTCGATGACGAATTCATCCGGGTCGCCGCTGCGTATGGCGAGATCATCGAGGTAAACCTCGTGGCGATACACCTTGCGGAAAATCTGCGGATTAGTGCGGTTCAAGAGCAGCTTCAGCGCACCGCCTTTGTCCACACCTGCCAATAGGGTCGTGTCGGCGCTCAACTCCATCCACAGCCGCATAAAGGCATGGGCGACAAGATCGGGAATGTCGATGTCCGCATTGCCGTAGTAGCGCAGCAAGCGGTTGAAGTTCGGAGTGAGATCGGCGTAAATCTCATCGAAAGTACGCTCTCCTGCCCATCCGGTGGCATAGTGGGCAACACGGGGATAAGGACGAATACCAAACGAATTCTTCAAGTCAGACATGATGACAACTCCCACACATGCTGGAATCCGTCCAGCGCGTCGAGCGCAACCGCTCGCCACACGCGGGACAGCGCAGGGAAGGAGCCTGTCAAACAAAAAAGCCGACCCTAATAGGTCAGCTTCTTGTCAGTTTGGTTCTGGGCGGCTTTTTAGGCAGGTAGTTCGGTGGTCACGTCCCAAAGGGATGGGGGCAGCGTACTGCCTGCCGGTGTTTGATAGGAAGGGTCACGCGCTGTAAAGTCGCCGCGTCGGCGGTTGTGCGAGGAAACTCCATGTGGAGACTGTCACAGTGTCACAACTGTCACAGATCGCAATCAGTCTTTTTTGTGAATGCGCTGATACCCCCATGATCTTTTGCGTTTCAAATGAAAATGATGTTTCTGAAGCTGTGACACCTGTTACAACCTGTGACAGGCGCTCTCCAAGAATCAAAAGAGACTGTCACAGTGTCACAACTGTCACAGTCTCTTTTATGCGGACTCTCACGTTCTAAATGCGGTTAGGTTGTCACAGCGTCACAGTCGTCACAAGTCAGGAAATCGGCTTTCAACTGCCAGAAGCGTGTGGGCAGTCCCCGCACACGGCGCTGCACCGTCAGATTGTTCACGCCGGGGATCAGCCAACCATCCTCGCGTAACTGCTTGCCGATGTCGGTCGCGCTGAATTTCATCGAACCGCCGCGCGCCACTTCCTGAAAGGCGATGTCCGGCAGCAGCAGGACATGCGGCTCGTCCATATAACCGATGATCGTCACACCCGGTCGTGGTTCTTCCGGGTGCTGCATACTGCTGGCGAACATCACGCGACCGCTGGCGACAAGCTGTGTCAGCTTATCGAGGAACACTCGTCCAGCACGCTCCTGCTGCACCGCCTTGACGGTCTCGACGATAGCATCCTGCCATATGGGTAAGCCGTCGTCCGAATCGCGCTCACTGAGAAAATCGCGCAGCATTTGGTACACGCTCGCCAGCACCGCCCAATTGTTGACCATCCGCCCCGTGTTCGCCTGCCGCCCTAGCTTCGCCTGTAGCTGATCCTGATAGCCTGCCGAGTTGCTCTCGTAGCGTTCTGCGAGGTTGGGCATGAACGTTCCGGCGTCCGCTTGTCGGGCAATCCACTGCACGAATGCCGCTGTGAAGGCGGGCAGATGGACGCGCAGCGTCTCCGCTTGCCTAAGTTTGACGCCGCCTGGATCGCGCTTTTCCCACGGCGGCACTTCCAAGACCAACATACGGGAGAGAATAGAGGCTTCGCCTTCAATCGTCGTTTCCCCCGTCGAGAGCAGCAGCCCACGACAAGGGCGCTCTTGCCGCAACTTCGCCTCACGGGTCAAGCGTCCGCGCCCCATCCCGCGTGAGTAGCTTTGCAAAAAGCGGGTGAATGTGCGTTCGTCGGCGTAGCAGGTTTTGTAATCGTCCACCCAGTAGAGCGCATCTGCCAAGGTGTAACCGAGCGCCTCGACGGTATTCACAGTATCTCCCCACTGCGCGGGCGGCGTGTCGCGGGTGAAGTGCCCATAGAAACTGGTCATCAGCGCGGCGATCTCACTCTTGCCGCTACCGGTCGTACCAACGAGGTGTAGAGCAGGCTTGGGTGCAGCAGTTGGAAAGAAACGCTGCACGACCGGGAGCAGTGAAAAGGCGATCAGGGTCGATGCGAGTTCTTTCGGAAATACGGCAACGGCGGCACGAAATGCCTTTAACCCATCCTCCCACGACGATGATCTCAGCCCATAATCGCGTAAGCGGCTTTCGAGCGCGACCTCTGGCGGATTGCTCACCATGCCCTCGCTGTTCACCGTCACACCGGGCGTAACAAACGCCACTTGGTCGTTGAGGGTTGTCCAGCCGATGAAGCGATAGGTTTGACGGCGTGGTACTTCGCCTGATAACTTCAAAATCGCGGGTGCAAGATGTTTGTGCATCCCGGCACGCGGGGAGAATACACCGCCTGCCTTCCCTGCAATGAACCGCGCCAGCGCATTCGGATCGCCAAACAGTTCGTCAGGCACATCGATAGTCGTGGAATAGGTGCTGTTCATGAGCTGCAAGCGCATTTGTCGGTCGATCTGCCCATCATCATCGACCTGCATCATCCATTCCAAAACGCGCCCCGTCCAATCGGCGACGGTCAACCGAGATAATCCGCGTTCGTTCTCTTTCTCGTAGACCATGCCACCGTCCCGCTCGGCGTAGCGCTCTGCGCCTTCGCCGTGAGGTGCTGCGGATCGCTCGCGGCGGGCTTCGCGGTACATGCGATCCAAGTCGGCAACCTTCAACCCCTCGCCGCACACGGACTTGAGCCGATGGCGCGTTTCCGCCCATTCGACCGGATTCATTCCGGCACATGCCTGCACAGTTTCGGCAATCTGCGCGAAGCTGGGGCGCTCCTGAACCTCGTTTTGGTGACTATAGCGGCTGACAAGCCGCTCCACTTGATCGCGCGGACTCGGAATGGGTTCACGCGGCGGACGGCTGTAGACACTCTTGATGGTCGCCACCGCCTCGCGTTCGCTGCATCCATCAGCGACGTAGCGCGGGACAAGCTGTGCCTCAGCATCCGACTGCGAATGCCCCGCATCGCGCAGTTGACAGGCAGCAGCGAACAATTCATTGTTGCGATGATGCTCCGGCGCGCCCGATATGAGATAGTCCTCAGTGCGCCTGGGCAGCGGGTGATGTCCGTTCCCATTGAGTGTGATCACATTTAAGCTGCCGATCCGCTCGACCTGCGGCTGGTTTTCCAACCAAGCAAAATTAGTGAGCGGATAGCGGCGATCCGGGTGCAGTTCGACCACAGTGACCAGCACGCCTCCACGTTCAGGTTTAGTGTTCACACTGTTTGGGAGTCTCATTACGGAAGCGACCGACTTGACATACTGCGGATCACCGCCGAGCACGCTGAACAAGCCGCGCAGCATACCCGCTGCCTGCTTGCGGCTGTCCTTATCGAGCGTTACCGGTTTGGCAAGCAACCAATAGGCGTGCAATCCGCCGCCGCTGTCGATGATCGCTGATGGCAACGGGTTGAACGTGTGCAGTTTATCCAGCGCCGCCGCCCGGCGCACCGCATCATCATCACAGTCGAGATCAACCCATAACGCGGGCAGCAGCGCCGCCGCTTCGGCTTTGCCCTGCTTGTCCCCGCGCAAACACGGCGCGAAGTACAATCCATAGCCGTCCTCGCGGTTCAATGCAGTTCCGCGATTGAGCGCATTGGTCAGGGTGCGCTTGTCCCCAACTTTGCTCCAAAACGAGCGAGCATCCCCGGTCGTCGGATGGATGCAGCGCAGTTCGAAGTACAGCTCGTCCGATGCGCCGTTGTACAGGGCGCGGAGAAAATCACGCCACTCCGGTCTGTTGCCGGAGGCGTCAGTTTGTGCAATACTCATGTTCATTCCTTTAGATGACACAGGGGTTTGAAGCGCAACGTTTGGCGACGGTAGGCGCTCCATTCCCCTGTGTGCTTTTCGGCTAAAAGTCGATGTCGAAATCCGGTGTTCGGTCACGTTCCGGCGGTGAGAAATCCAACCGGCGCACGTCGGAGAAGAAGGCTTCCCGCTCCGCCCCGCTCATCTCGTTAATGCCATCAGCAAGCTGGCGCAGCGCGACGAAATCACCGCCGATCTCACTATGCAAGAGCCGCGCCAATAGTTCCGCCTCGTCGTGTTTCAACCCACCGATCAACGGACGAAACTCCACACCGTCCTCAACCGTCCTGTAGTAGCCCGTCGCGCTGATCTGCTCGTCGGTGCGCCGCGCCCCTACCCAGAAGTCAAACACGCCGTTGTCTATCTCAACCGCCCCGTGAGCGGGCTGCTCCGTGCTCGCCAACTGCGCCGCGCGTGCCGCTGCTAGATCGTCATAGCGTCGTTCCCAGTCGGGACCGACATAGCGTTCCATCTGATCAGCAACCTGCTGTTCGGTCAGGTTGTGCAGAATAGCGATGTGATCGACAGACTTGTTCCGGTTGAAATACAGCGGCACACGCTCCCCTAAGCCGTCGTCGTAATACGTCCCCGGCAGCACGACATGCGTGTGTGGATCGTGTCGTCCGGGTGACTGCGGATCGTCGGTTTGACGGTGATGTGTGACAAATGAGTATTCGAGTCCGCCGTCGATGCCGCGTTGGTCAAAGAACGCTTCTGTGGTCTGCACCGTCAGTTCGCGGACGAACTGCTCTCGACGCTCCGGCGCGACCATCGCCATGAGATCAGGATTGACGTTGTAGACGAGGCTGAACAGCAGCACATGCTTACTCTGCAATGCCTCGCAGTGCTGTGCGATCTCCGTGACCGAGCCTCCCATACCGTGATCCTCCCAGCGCTCCCGCCCGACGGCGTAGCGTGCCGCCTCATCACGGCTCTCGCGATAAGTCAGATAGTGCAGCAGCCCTTTCGTCCGCTTCTCCTCGTTCGCAGTCGGCTTCTTGTACTGCACGTTGGCGACGCACATCTGCTTGCGATCCATCTGTTACCCTCCCGTCCGGCGGCGGGTCACGCTCTCGACAAACGCGGCAAACTGCGCCCGCAAGTCCTCAAGTTTCTCGTCGAGTGCGTCGATCTTGCCTTCAAGGTCTTTGGCGATGGCTTTGCGCGATCCGACTAGATCAGGCTGGTGCTGGAGGTAGAAGCCAACCGCCTCGCGCACAAGAGCGGAGCGGTTGGTCGTCTCGCCCTTGCGGCTGCGCGTGCGCTGAATCTCGTCTAGGCGGCTGGACTGATCCGGTGTCAGCCCAACACTGAAGCGGGGTTTGGTTTTGTCTTTGCGAGTCATGTGTCCTCCTTTATCAGCTGTTCGATGTCCGCGCGCAGTCCCGGCGTGGGACGAAAACGGAAATACAGCCGCGTCAGACGCTCCGGCGCGGCACTGCCCATCTGCGCCCGCACAGCACCCGCATTCTTCATCCGCTGCACTTCGACCGTCAGTTTGCCGAAGTCGCGGATGACGACTTCACCGTTCGGCTGCGCCAGTTCCGCACGCCAGACCTCGACCAGCACCTCCAGCACCTCTGCAATCTGGCGCTGTGTCATATCGGGAAAGCGCCGTGCAACCTGCTCAATAACCTGTCGATGGTTCATCATTCCTGCCTTTCTGGTTCACAAACGAACCGGTTCACGTTGACCGCGAAATTGGCGCGGGGTGTGGCGTGTAGACGGTACAGGTACCGTCTACACGTTCGGCGGGTGCTCTGCACCGCCGAACCGGTGCTGCCGCCGCGAGGCGCTGCACCGAAGCCCTGCGGCGATTGAGCAGCCAGCGTTTTAGCTGGCTTGCTACGGGAGAGGCATAGGGGGCGCGTCCAAACATGGACGACGACAAGCGAACGCGCCCCCTGCCTCGAACCGGAGCGTCGCGCCCGCCATACGGATCATCCCCGCACTGCGGAGGACGACGGCTGCTCTCCATTTCTTGCAATGCAAACTGTCTTACCATCCGGCTTTCCCCATCTTGGCTTTGCGGCGCGCCAGCGCATCATTCGACAGGTTGTTGTCTGACATCTCTGGCACAGGCTGCGCCACGCTGATCGGTATTGGATTGACGGTAATCCGTCCAAGCAGTCCTTCCAGATAGGCGGGCATGTCGTTCAAAGCCCCTCGAATCCACGCGGTATCGTCTAGGACTTGCAGCACGACGCTTCCATCAACTGCCACTTTTGGTCGGCGTGCCTCATACAACGACAGCCCCTTCACATAGCCGCGCAGCAGGTCACGGATCACCTCACTGCGTTCGCCGTCCTGCATCCCCTCCCACCATTCCAGAATGTCGCGGTCAGTGTCGAAGAACGCTTTGAAGGCGATCAACTTGTGTTCCCGCTTGGGTGGTCGCTTCTGGCTCATACCCCCTCGTTTTCCGGTTTTACCGCCGTCAAACCGCTCGTTTAACTGGTAAAACCCGCTCATGACGCACGCTCCGCGAACCGGGCGTAATTCAAATAGCCCTGTGCGTTGGCAAGCTGCGCGTTCTTGACCAACTGCGTTTGTGGATAGGCACTCATGACTTCGCGCAGCACCAATTCCGCCCCACCGCCTGACAGATAGACCACATCGACGGTCGTCCCGGCTTTCCACTTCTCACTGAGTAAATTCAGTGTTGCGCTGCGGAGCGGGGCAAGGGCTTCTTCCACTTCCTCCCGATAATCGACCCGTTCACCGCTGGCGCGAAACAACCCGGTACGCAGCACATCCTCAACAATCTTGAACGGCATCTTCTGGCGATAGTCCCGCTCCAATGCCTCCGCGATTCGCTCCTGTGCCGTGAACACACCGCTCTCCACGCTCCCGCTTTCGGCGTCGATGTACTCACCGTCGTCGTCGAGGGCAACGTCAACCGTGTACGTTCCCACATCGCAAACACCCGTCCGCATATAGGTATGAGATGAATTCAAATCACCTCCTTCAGTGAGCGTCCGCGAATAAATCGTCCCGTAAGGCTGCGGCATGACCATCACTTCGGTCACATTGGCGATGACCTCCGCCGCGTCGGTCTTGATCAGGTGCGTTCCCATCAGCGACTTCTTGAGTTCAGCAGCATCGCGCATGTGGTCGCACGGCAAGCCAGTGGCAATTCGAATGTGAACGGCATCGCGGTTTCCCATCCCCTGAAGCAGCTTGCCAATCGCTACCTTCGCCAACCGCAGTCGGAAGGCGTTGCCCATCGTCGCTTCGTTGGCAGTGCGTCCGCGCAGCCGGAGCAGTTCACCGGGTGGAAGCTGCGCCAGTGCCAGATCGCCCACGAACCACATGCCTTCGTCATCGCTGATTTGATCCCCCGGATGCCGCTGCGCGATCTCCGCCTGCTGGAATTTGATCTCACGGGCATGACCCGCGACCGACGGGAAGGTGATGACAGTGTCGCTGGTCACGGCTTTGACGACGCCATAGCCGATGTCCAGCCCGATGGTGATCACGCCGTTCGGCGCAACCGAAATGAGGGTGTTTCGACGCTTACTCATCTTGATCTCCTGAATCGACAACAGCCTGTTCATCCGACGATTCGTCGGATCCGGCTGTAGAACCAACGGAATTGGGGAGGGTGCTGGCGATCTGGCGCAGACAGCGGGCAAGATAGCGCGAGCGGTCGTTGTGTCCGCGCCCATCCTCGGCAAGCTGGATGTATTCGAGTGCCAAATCGAGCGACACCCGGAACTGCTCCGCCAGCGGGAGCGTGTTCAGCGTTTCCAGATCGGTTGGCGGTGGGTGCAGCCGCTTGACCTCCGCGAACGCCCACAGCAATGTGTCGCGGTCACGGGAAGCGCCGTAAGGCATGTGCAGCTCCACATCTCCCGCTTCGGTGCTGACCGTGTGCAGGATCAATCCAAGCGGGAGCAGCGCAGAATGCTGCTGCCATCGCCTGACCTGCCAGCGCTCCTCGGTGGGGAGCGCCTCGACTACGTAAATCGACAAATTCTCCTGTTTCATGGGGTATCTCCTGAATGCGAAGAAGCCGACTCCCCGGAATGGGGATCGGCTTCAGGACGAACAAATTTAGGTAGAGAACGGTTCTCAAACGCGCGGGCGACTTCGCTCAGGTCGAATGGACGCAACTCTTGTCGAGTTACTGCTCCATCAACAGATGTCGATTTTCTTGCAGGGGAAAGCGCGGCTGGTGTTCGAGAACTGCCCGATCCGCGTAGTCTTTTCGCAGCGGCAGGGAATGAATGTCTTTCACGAAGATGCCGCCTTTCAGCATCTCAACCAGCAGCACCGCGACATCATCGCCGCCCTGCCCCGTTTCCACTACGTCCTCGATATTCAGGATGAAGGTCTCTGGTATCTGTACAACCGCCCGGCTGCCGGAGAAATTGCCCGCTTCCAAACCACTTAAGGTGTGAGGAATGGAGGATCCATGTCTAAAAAAACCACTGAAAGTCCTTTTCAAGCGCTCGAACAGGAAGCCTACCACGCCTTCCGCGAATGGCCGATCTGGTTGGTACTGCGCGAGCGAGAACTGGATGGACATCTCGACGCGAACAAACCGGCAGAACCAGCGGCAGGCACTGCGGGGACTGGTGCAGCACTTACAAAATCGCGCGACCATTCGCCGCTGGATAAACGAGGAAAATAACCGATGAAACTGGTGATTGTTGAATCCCCGGCGAAGTCCAAAAAGATCGCTGGATTTCTAGGGGCAGGCTGGCGTGTAGAAGCCTGTCTGGGACATGTCCGTGACCTGCCTGAAGCCGAACTCGGCGTGGATGTGGCCGCCGATTTCCGCCCGACCTATGAAATACTGCCGGGTAAAGGCAACGTAGTCAAGAAACTGCTGAAAGCCATCCGGGAGGCTGAAGCAGTCTATGTCGCGACCGACCCGGATCGCGAAGGTGAAGCGATTGCCTGGCATCTACTCAAGCTGGCGAGCGTGCCGAAAGATAAGCCGGTCTATCGTGCGTTGTTTCACGCCATCACCCAGGATGCGGTTCGCGAAGCGGTTGCCCATCCCCGTGCGCTGGACATCCAACTCGTCGAAGCCCAGCAGGCGCGGCGGATCGTGGATCGTCTGGTCGGTTATCTAGCCTCGCCGCTGGCGGCTAAAGCACTGGATGGGAAGTTTTCCGCGGGGCGGGTGCAGAGTGTCTGCCTGCGGTTGGTGGTCGAACGCGAACGTGAAATTGAGAGCTTCAAGCCGGAAACTTATTGGACACTGGCGCTCCAATTGGCGGCTGATGGCACGGAATTCACCGCGAAACTGCATCGAGTCAAAGATACCGACAGCACCTTCAAGTCTCGTGAACCGCTGGACAAGCTGGTCACCCTACTCAATGGTGCTCAGGTCTGGGTGAGCAAGGCTGGACGCACGGTGAAGGCCCGCAGTCCGCTGCCACCTTTTACAACCTCCTCGCTTCAACAGGCCGCCTCCAAGGGACTGGGACTGTCCCCCGAAAAGACGATGGCTCTGGCTCAAACCCTTTATGAGCAGGGTTGGATCACCTATATGCGGACAGATGGGGTGTCGGTCGCGCCGGAAGCGCAAACCGAAGCACGGGAATACATCGCCCGTGAACACGGGGGGGATTATCTGCCACCTGAACCACCCGCCTACACCGTAAAGACCGCCAACGCGCAGGAAGCCCACGAAGCCATCCGTCCGACAGATATCAATCGTCTGCCCCAAGCTATGGATGGTGATGGCGCAGCGCTGTATGCTCTCATCTGGAAACGCTTCATTGCGTCGCAGATGTCCCCTGCCCTCTACACCATCACGGGAGCGGTCATTTACACGGGAAAAATTCAGGGTCAGCCCTTCCCCATCGAGTTTCGGGCACAAGGACGGTCACTGCTGTTCGATGGTTTCCTCAAGGTCTACGAAGAACCGCCGGGCGAGAGCGCAACAGAGGATGAAGAAAATGAAACACTCCCACCGCTGAAAGATAACCAGTTCCTGAAGCTGGTCGCGCCGCAGGTGGAGGAACACCAGACTCGCTCTCCTGCCCGTTATACCGAAGCCGCGTTGGTGCAGGCGCTCGAACAGCGCGGCATTGGCCGCCCGTCAACTTATGCCAGCATGGTCAAGCACATACAGCAGTCGCTGGAATTTGCGTCTCCTGCTTGAATTCTTCCGTGTCCTGCCAGCGAACGTGCTTGCTGTATTTGCGCTGTCCGGTGTAGCCCGCGAACCAACGTCCAGCCCCGAAATGATAGGCGTAACGTTCCTGAAGGTTGCGCCACGTCACTCCATCGAACGCTTTCAGTAAATCCACCTGGTCAGTGCTGCTCTCCACCATCTGCCGCAGACGGTCTAACTCATCCAGCGACCAGGAGAAGTTGCGGCGCGGCGGTTTAATCACCTCTGATGACTCGCTGCCATCCCGCCAGCACACCGTCACGCGGCGGTGAATCATGTCCATCTTGGACACGACAATCCGCAGGGCGAATGCGTCGAACAATTCCCGCCGCGAGATGCGCGGTACGTCGTTCCAACGGGCAATCACCGTTTCCAGCACCGGACGCGCTTCCAGCAGCACCTGTTGGTGGCGGTTATCCTGCTGCAATTCCTCCTGTTCCCGCCGCAGTCGTGCAATGTCTTGCTCGTGGGTGGCATAGCTGGCTTCCATCTGCCTGACCAGTTCCGGCAGTGCCACCACTTTGAGATTCTCGACAATCCCAGTCTGAGCGCGTTGGGCGGCTTGAATAGCGTTTTCGATGCGGCGAACATCAACATGACTGGTCTGGTGGGTGCTTTCCAGTGCCCGCTGCCAGACTTCTTCATCCAGTGTCGTCGCTTCCAGTCGTTCCAGCAGCATCCGGTCAACCGCGCTGTCCACCGGCTCACTGGCAAGGGTCATGTAGGTGCGTTTGTAGCCATCCGTCAGATAGTAATAGTACGCCGGACCTTCCGCATCGTAGTTGGTCGTCATGCGGCGCAGCGGTTCGTCAGGAATGTCCGGTGAGAGTACAACACCCGTGTAAGTTGGCGGCTCTAGAGGACGGTCTGCTTTATCATGGCGGGTCAGCGAACGATAGGGCTGGTAATCGGGGTTCGGATCACCGTTGAAATCGACAGGTGAGAGCCTGTTGAAAGCATACATGAACCTATCCAGTGGCACAATTGCCTCGTGATTGTGCCTCCTGACTAGCACCCCCTGATGCGCCCAGTGACCGATATAAGCCGCATTCCGCAGCAGTTCGCCCAGCGATGCCATCGACAGCATCAAGCCGCTGGTGAAGCGGGAACGCTTGCGGATATTGGTATACAGCGCAAATCCGTCGGGAAGGGTGATCTGATTGAACTCCGGGATGAATGGTCCATGCTGCTCGATGTGTTCCCAGGTGCGCTTGAGATTGCCTTGATGCTGCTTGAATAACTCGAACCACTTCACCACTACATCAGCATATGGTTCGCAGCGCACGTAACGATGGCGATCCGGGTTGCGTTCGCCAGTGGGCAGATGCGTGCGTTTGTCCACCATGTAACCCAGCAGCGTCTTACTACCTGCCCACTGTCCGCCCTGCATCATGAACTGGCGACTTTTCAGCAGCCTGCCGTTGATGTGGAATTCGAGATAATCCGCCGCTCGCTGCGCCTGTTCGCGGAACATCTGCATGTGGTAGCGTCCCTGCATCGGGTGGGCGAAGTCATATACAAAAGTGGGCGTGAGAACCTGCACGTTGCTGCGCTTGCAGGCATCAATGAAGATGTTAGTTTCGATCTGGGTCAGGTCGCGGAAAAAGCGATCCACATCCTGCGCCGCGCACAGTCCGATTTCGCCGTTCTGAATCAGGCTGTAGAGATACGACATGCCCGGACGCTCCATAATCTTCTTGGTACCGCTGATGCCGGCATCCATGTCAATCATGATAATCTGGTCGCGCTGCCAGCCCTGCCGCTGCAAATGCTCGACCATATCCACCGTTTGGAGGGTGGTCGAAATGTTGCCAATCTGACCTTCTGACGACTGGCGATAGTAAACCGCTACCGGGCGACCCAGCGGCAGCGACTGTGATTTATACGGGTCAATCGGTTGTCGGGGGCGCTGGTAGCGCGGCATACAACTTCATTCCTTTCCCAGAAATCAGAAACGCCCCATACTTGTGAGTGACCTTTGCACGCAAAGGCGGAATCTCGACAGGTATGAGGCGCAATTATTGTAGTAAAATGCCCTCAGCCCTGCGATGTGTTAGCCGCACTCGCCGGGTCAGCCAGATCATCGAGTTCCACCTCGGTGGTCTGGCGCAACACACCTTCAGTGTACCGCTTTTCATCCAGACGTGCAATAATCCTGAGCAGCGAGCGGTAAACCGTTTCCAGATTCACTCCCGGCTGGTTATTCAGCTGTAGGTTTGCTTCATGTGTAGTGGGTTCAGCCTTCAACCCGATCTCCTTGTTGAGCCTTGCGGTGATATGCCACCGCTTCCAGTATGAAGTGCCGCGCCATATACGAGTCGGGCAGTTTAAGCTCCTTCGCCAGTGCTTCGATCTCGGCACGTTCCCTGTCCGTCAGCCGCATCGCAAAGATTCTTTTGCGTGTCACCTGCCGAACGGGTAAGGTTGGGATGGTAGGTTTCTCCATTAGTCGTACCCCTTCGTTTTACTCCTGTGGTTTGAGCGTATCACATTGACCCTTTGCGAACTCTGTATTTTTCCAGTTTCGGATTAGCAATCTTGCGAAGGTATCTGGAATTTTTCAGCTTCCGTGCAAGGTAATCAAAAAGCTGACTGCTCAGGGTGTGGTGTGGTACGCCCATGTTTTACCTATGCAGCCAGCTTATCAAAGTCGAGTCGTCAGACCTGTGTAAATTTGGCAAATCTGCTCGTCGATTTTGGCAAATCGCCCGTTAAATTTACTGGTCATTTATGAAGGCACAAAAGAAATTCTCAAACCAACTGGTGGGCATCTGAGTTGGAGGCAAAAGCGGCTGTTTATCGGGAGCGTGGCCCAATGAATCGATCTCCATTGAAGTGGATCATGTGATCGGGCAGCTCACTGAGCCAGACTTCGGTTTCCCAGGCGATTTCGCTGAGGAAACTGCGGAAGGTAATCAGGTCGGGAAAGGCACTCACATAAATCAGCCCTGCCGGACAGTTGGTAAGCATTTCATCGAGTTCAACGCGGCGTTTAGGTGTCACCGGTCCGTGCGACGTGACTGCCTCTATGAGGTACAACCAACTGCGCTGCTCATCGTACAGAATCACATCTGGCAGTTTGTCATGTCTGGTCAGTGGAATATTCAGCTTGTTGAAAGCCACGTCATCAATCAACAGGGATTTGTTCGCAGTATCGCCCAGATAAAGCAATTTTGCTCCCGGTGCGAAACGCGGGCCAAACACCTCAACAAGGGCAATTTGCAGTTCATTGTGTTTTCCGGGCGAGAGATGATATTCCTTACCCTGATAAGTCAGCGGGATAAGCTGAAGTTCCCGTTTACGCTCGTACAGCTCGATAAGCGACTGCTGAACATTCAAGAATTCTGTGACTGCTTCAGTCCAATCCGGGGTGTTATATTGACGAATAGTGCGGATAGCCGCATCTGTCAAGGCGTAGTGGGTGCGCGGACTGTTGGTCGCCAGCCCTGGCTCATCCGGGTTGCGATCTACGATACATGCCTGCTCAAACTGATGGATAACCTGACGGCGCACCGTCTCGCGGGTGTTCTCAGCATAAACTCGCCCAAAACGGCTGCTCATTGCCTGCATCATATCGTGAATACGCAAGCTCTGACGTTTGGCATCGCTCCAGGGTGTGTTGTCATCCAACTGCGCCAGCACCAGCAGGGTGAGCGCAGCAATTTCTGTTTGTTGAGCAGAGGGTAGTTGTAATGCGGCGAGAACCGCCTGGGCTTCGGTGATTTTGCTCATACCACTCTCGTTTCGCGGAGGATGGGAAAGTCAGTCGGCACCAGCAGGTAAGTTTGAAGGGTCTGAACGACAATCGCATCCAGATCGACAGCAGGCACTTCTTTCATGACCGCCTGACCAATGGCAGTAATGACCTGAAGCGGTGGCAAGGGCAAAGCCCGCAGTTCGGTGGCATTGACCTGAGTGTTCCCATTCGAGATACGAAAGTAACGGTCAATCAGACCACTGTTGAGTAATGCCGATAAACCGATAACTTCTGCCTTGCTCATTTCCCCATCACAGCGGTAAATGAAGTTCAGATGATTTTCCAGCCCAATTAATTCATAATCAAACTGATCTGCTAGGTAGGGCGCAGCAACCAGTCGGCGCTGTTCTTCTTTGGTACTGAAGCGGCGCAGCAGTACATAATTGGTATTCTCGACCAGCAGAGTTCTTGTGCCGGATATATTCAGGATGTGCTGTGGTTTGCGAAAACCGTGATTCAGCGGCCAGGTGATTTGTTGCGATGTAATGTGCTGCATCCACAGAAGCGGAACAACTAGTATACCATTTGGCTCGTTAATAAGATATTCCTCAGCACGAAATGGCACCACAGGACCCGTTGAAATCGCCAGACCATATGCATGAAATGAACCTGTCCAGTGATCTACCACTGCGAGAATCGTCTCATCAAGGTCTGAAGTTGGCAAACGGAGCAGCCCCAACGAACTGATAAATTGTGCCTTCGTGATCTGTCGTGCTCTGACCCCGTTAATGAGTTCATCCAAAGTTGCCGATGACGAAATCTTGACCTGTGAATCGCTCATTTCATTTTGTGGCGTGAAGGTGATAACCAGATTTTCCTGCAACACCTCGTCTTGGCTAAACGCATCGCTGCGCGATTCAAACAGATGGACGTGCTGCACAGTCACCCAGTCTAAGAATTCCTGACGAAAGCGAGTGAAGTAGTTGCCAGAGCAGAAGCTGCGCGGCACGATGAAACAGGCAGTACCATCGTGGAGCATCCTGGCTGCCAATCCCATGAACAGTGTATAGATGTTGGTGTGACCGCTGAGTACATCCTCTGTTTGCCGACGACGTTTATCATCAGGATTGATCTTGAAATAGGGCGGATTAGCGATGATGTGCTGATAACGGCTATGACCGACAGGGTTATCAAGTAAGCTAGGACGCAAAAATTGCAGTCCATTCAGTATGAAATCAGTGTGAAACAGACTGAGATGAACCTGAATACCCTGTTCTGCCGCGCAGACCACCGCCTCATTCAGAATTGACTGTGCAGCAGTAAATAATTCATCATCCAGTTCAAAACCATCTATCGAGACTTCAATCGGCTTATTTTCCGCAATCAACCGCTCAATAATCGCACAAAGTAACGTCCCTGATCCCATCGCCGGATCAAGAATGTGATCGCCATCTTGAATTGTTCCAGGTTGTTCCGCCATAAACCGTGCCAGCGGTTCTGGGGTAAGAAACTGCCCATGCGTTTTACGAGAGTGACTGGAACGCCGGGCAAGAATTCCCTGTCCTATTTCAAGACTTCGCTGTGTGAATGAATGAGCCATCTATCTATGCCAGCCTTTACCATTTCATCTTGAGTATACCTGATTTTCGAGTGTTTGACTGAGGGAAATGGAATGAATGTTCGCAAAAATATATGGCTGGCGATTGCTCACCAGCCAATAAACAGAAACGTTTCAGCCAGTCGTGTTGACAAACCTGAAAACTACGATACACTATGCAAAACGATTTGCAAAACGATTTGCGTGATTTCTAGATATGACCAACATCAAAGAAGTTGCTAAACATGCCGGGGTTTCCATTACTACGGTTTCACACGTCTTAAACCACCCTGAACGGGTGTCCAAAGAGATGCAGAAGCGGGTACTGCAAGCAATTGACGATCTCAAGTATCAACCAACCCCCCACGCCCAAAGCCTGCGCACTGGGCGGACAAACCTTGTCGGACTGCTGATCCCCGACATATGTAATCCTTTTTATCCAGAGCTTGTGAAGGTTATCCAGGTCGAGCTTGGTCAGACGGGAATGGATACCCTGATCTACAACACTGATGTTCCTGGTGGAATGTCAGCCACGCACATTGCTCATTACCTGAATCAAATCGCACAAAAACGCCTTGATGCAGTCATCATTGCTGGGGAAGCTTTGACAGGAAACGAGGAATTACTGACGATGTTGGACTTACCCGCAGTTTACATTGGGCACCTCAATCAATCACTGATTGATTACGTCACAATCGATGATTACGCTGCCGCCTATGATGCGACGCGCTACTTAATTGAAAAAGGACATCGGCGCATCGGACATATCAGTGGAGAACCCCGGTTCTTTTCAGGTCGCGCCCGCCAGCAGGGATATGAGCAAGCACTCCGAGATCATGGGTTGCCAGTGGATGCCAGCTTAATTTATGAAGGAACCTATTTACGCCCTGCCGGACGATCTGGCATTCGATATTTGCTTAATTTAGCACAGCCTCCCACCGCTGTGTTTATTGCTAACTCACTGATGGCGCTGGCAGCTCTGGCAACTCTATACGACATGAATCTGCAAGTGCCTGATGATGTTGCTCTGATGACTTTTGATGAAATTGCCGAGATGGAAGATGTGCGCCCAAAGCTGACAACAATTGATTACAACCCGCACACACTGGGTGAGGTTGCTGTCAGACTGCTGCTTGAGAGACTAGAGGGAAACGGAACTACATCGCCACAGGCTATCCGCGTTCCCTACACCCTATTGAAGCGAGACTCTGCATGACTCACACCTAATCAGACGATGCAGTCTCGTACGGTATCCATTAGAGCCAATTAGAGAAAGGCAAACCCCATCGAGCAGGAATCCTCAAAACAAGCAACCGTTGAGATAGCAGTTCTCCATGAAGTTTATTGCGCCTAAGGAGATAAGTCCATGTTTGCAAACTTCACTGCAAGACACTTCCGTGTCATCCTGATTCTAGGACTAGTGCTTCTATCACTCTCGACAGTGGTAAATGCACAAGATGACGTGCCACGTGAACGCACACTGATCTTCGAGAACATCAGTGAACGCGTGACATCGCCGGAAAATTATAACCCATTCCTACCCAGCACCCTGCTCCATGCAGGTTTGCAGCAGGTAGGCTTGGAATCGTTGTTTTACTATAACTATGAGACAGGCGAAATGATGCCCTGGCTCGCCGAGAGCTACGAATACAATGAAGACTTCACGGTAGCTACAATCCGCCTGCGAGACGGTGTAACCTGGAGCGATGGTGAAGCTTTCACCGCAGACGATGTGGTTTTCACCTTAAACATGCTCAAGGAAAATGCCCCTGCGCTCGGCGGCTGGTCGGTTGATGCCCAGACCTGGGTCGCTGATGTGCAAGCAGTTGATTCGCTGACCGTGAGCATCACACTCACTGGCACAAACCCGCGTTATGTTTTCAATGCATTCGGCGTGCGTATCTACGGTGTGACGTTCATTCTGCCTAAGCACATCTGGGAAGGGCAGGACCCGGTGACTTTCAGCAACTTTGACCTGGAAAAAGGCTGGCCCATCTCAACCAGTCCTTACCAATTGGTCGCTTCCACCACCACCGAAACGGTGTGGGATCGCCGCGATAACTGGTGGGGCGCTGCGACAGGCTTCCATGAACTACCTGCACCGGAGCGCATCATCTTCCAAACGGCTGGCAGCGAAGAACGCCGCGCTGCCATGGCAACGAACAATGAACTGGATACGTTGTGGCTGATGGGGCGCAGCACTTTTGAAACCGTGATGGCGCAGAACTCCGATGTTTCGAGTTGGTATGCCGAGCCGCCTTATGCCTATCTGGATCCGTGCCCGCGTCACCTGACCGTTAACGCTATGGTGCCCCCGTTTGACAATCCCGATGTGCGTTGGGCAATCAGCTATGCCATCGACCGCGATGTAGTCGTGGACATTGGCTGGGAAGGCTTAACCGCAGTCGGTCAATGGATTATGCCGGACTACGGGCCGCTGAAACCCTACATTGAAAACGCCGCGGACTTGTTTGCGCAGTATCCCACCTTGGAATACAACCTCGATAAAGTCAACGATCTGATGACAGGCGCTGGCTTTACAAAAGGTGGTGATGATCTGTGGGTGGATGCCGGCGGTCAGCGCGTGACAATGGACATTGTCATTCGTCAGGGTGAAGCCGACCAGGTCAAAATGGCACCAGTGGTTGCGGAACTGCTGCGTCGCGCCGGGTTCGACGCAACTTTCACGCTCCAGGATATTGCAGCATTTAGCGACACCCTGAACAATGGGCGTGCGGGTGCGTGGTTGGATGTAGCCTGTGGTGCTGTTGCGGATCCCTACGTAACGCTTGATAACTACCACAGTCGCCATGCGCGCCCCATTGGTGAGATAGCAACTGGTATGCGATCACGTTGGAGCAACGCAGCATATGACGAGATTGTTGATCAGATGGCCGTCACAAGCTCAGATGATCCTGCAATGCTGGATCTGTTCAATGATGCTCTTGCCATTTGGTTGCCTGAACTCCCAACGATCACACTGACTCAAGCTTCACTGCTCTCATCATTCAACAGCCATTACTGGACAAACTGGCCTGACGAGAACAACAACTACGTTCATCCCGGTCACTGGTGGGCAACGGCATTGATTCTGGTCATGAATGTTGAGCCAACCCAGTAGTTCAGCAACACAATGGGGGAGGAGGAGAGACTAGAGAGTCGGATTCCTAGTCTCTCCATGGTTCGACCCTAAGACGCACTCTAGCACAGGGGGTGAGTTTCATCCCCCACCCAAACCGTGTGTGCCACCCATAAAGTCAGAAGTTAGGGATTGTACTATGAAGAGCCGTTATTTAGTACGACGCATTGGCATGTTTTTTGCAGTCATTATCGTTGCTGCGACATTGAATTTTGCCATTCCCCGTTTGGCACCGGGTGACCCAATTGGGGCTGTCTTGGAAGTGTTGATCTCCCGCGGGCAGGCGGTGGATGGTGTTGAGAGTATCATCGCTTCCTACCGGGAACGCTTTGGACTGAACGATCCTATCGCAACCCAATATCTGCGCTATATTACCAATTCGCTAACCCTTGACCTAGGGTACTCAGTAACATTCTTTCCACAGAAAGTCGAAGACACGTTGATGGACGCACTGCCGTGGACGATCGGGCTGCTGGCAGTCTCCACGCTCATCGCGTTTGGATTAGGCACATTTCTGGGTGCTCTGGTAGCGTGGCCTCGCGCACCGCGTGCTCTCCAGGGGCTGGTTCCATTATTGATGCCGCTTTCTGCTGTACCCTACTATTTGCTTGCACTCATCCTGATCTATGTACTCGCATTTACCCTGAAAATCTTCCCACTTGGTGGTGCTTATACCCCAGCTACTAAAGCAGAGGTTTCTGTGGGCTATGTTCTTGACATTATCAACCATGCAGTATTGCCTGCCCTGTCGATCGTACTTGCCCAGGTAGGTTTCTGGGCACTAGGGATGCGAGGGACGATGGTCACTGTGGTGGGTGAAGACTATCTCGCTCTGGCCGAAGCCAAAGGACTTTCCAATCGGCGCATCTTTTTCAGTTATGCGATGCGTAATGCACTCCTGCCGCAGGTTACCTCCCTAGCAATTGCATTGGGGGGCGTGGTGTCAGGATCGGTACTGGTAGAGGTCGTTTTTAACTATCCAGGTATCGGCTGGTTGCTCTACAACGCGCTACAGAGTTCGGATTACTTTGTCGTTCAGGGTGTATCCTTTTTTCTCGTACTCAGCGTTGCTCTGGCTGTCCTCATCGTAGATCTGGTTTACCCGCGGCTGGATCCTCGCATTTCGCGGTAGTTACGGGAGAAAGTACAGCATGTTAAAGCATAGAATTCGTTCTATTTTGAAGTATGCGATTCATAACCCTAAGCTGGTTACTGGTGTGTGTTTGCTGCTTGGACTGGTATTGATTGGTGCCGTTGGCCCCTGGTTCGTCGACTCGGAGAAGGCACGTCCAATTTCTGTTCCAACGAATAAGCAGCCATCTGCGCAGTACCCCCTTGGCACCGACAGCGGTGGGCGCGATGTGCTGTCAGTGATGGTCGTAGCCACACCACAAACGCTCCGGATGGGTATTATGGCAGGCTTGGTCGGTGTCCTGATAGGAACCTCACTTGGTCTCATAAGCGCTTACTATGGCGGATTAGCAGACACTTTGATCAGTGGAGTCACAGACACGATGCTGACCATTCCTCCTCTGGCGGTGCTGTTGGTGGTGGCAGCGTCGTTTCGTGCGTTGAACATCGAAATGATGGCATTGATTATCGCGTCGCTATCGTGGATGAACAGCACCCGGGCGCTTCGTGCACAAGTTCTTTCACTGAAGGAACTGCCCTACATCCACATGTCGCGGCTTTCCGGGCTAAGTGATATTCGTATCATTGCCGAGGAAATCCTTCCCAATATTCTACCGCTGGCGGCTGCTCATTTCGTGGGCGCAGTTTCTGGTGCCATTCTTGCCGGGATCGGGCTGGAAGTACTGGGGCTTGGCCCACAGGATACTCCGACCCTGGGAATGACGATTTATTGGGCGATGCTCTACTCAGCTTTGATTCGTGGCATGTGGTGGTGGTGGATGCCGCCGATCCTCGTCCTCATCGTCCTTTTCATTGGATTGTTTCTAATCAGTACTGCGTTGGATGAGTTTGCGAACCCGAGGCTGAGAAAAGCGCAATGACACCACGACCAGTTCTACAAGTTGAAAATATGAGGGTCTGTTACCGGAAACAGGGGAGAGCGCTTGCAGCCGTCGATGGGGTGAGTTTTGAGCTTTATGAAGGAGAGCGGCTGGGTATCATTGGCGAGTCGGGTTCTGGAAAGTCGACATTAGCATGGGCGCTCATGAGGCTGCATAAACCCCCTACGACCACCGAAGCCGAAGGCGTTGTATTGAATGGGGTGAATCTGCTGGCGCTAAATGATGAACAAATGCGCCAAACGCGCTGGAGTCAGATTTCGCTCATTCCGCAGGGGGCAATGAACTCACTCAATCCCGTCATGAAGATTCGTCATCAAATGGCAGATGCAATCAAATCCCATGAAAGTGGCTGGTCTAGCAATCGGATTACTGACCATATTGGATCACTCCTGGGTCGAGTGGGTTTACCCGCGAGCGTAGCAGATATGTATCCTCACGAATTGAGTGGAGGCATGAAGCAGCGGGTTTGTATTGCTCTCGGTATTGTGCTTGAACCAAAGGTAATCATTGCTGATGAACCGACCAGCGCACTGGATGTCGTGGTGCAGAGGGTGGTGATTCAGACCATGAACGAAGTACAACAGCAACTTAAGTCCGCCATGATTATTATCGGTCACGATATGGGCTTGATGGCGCAATGTGTGGATCGCTTAGCCGTGATGTACGCAGGAAGAATTGTCGAGATTGCACCAGTTCGCTCCTTTTTCCGTGATCCGCAGCACCCCTACAGCCGCTTGCTCATCTCTTCGCTGCCGTCGCCAGAAGAAAAACGTGAACTAAAGGGGATTCCAGGGATGCAACCATCCCTACTTGATCTGCCTTCCGGGTGTGCCTTTCATCCACGTTGCCCGCTGGCCTATGAACACTGTACGCGAACAACGCCCGACCTACACAAGGTTGATGAACAGCGCGCTGCCGCCTGTCATCTGGCGAAGGAGTACACGGCATGAACCACAACCTACTTGATGTTCACAATGTAACGATGCACTTCGGCGGAAATTCGCGCAATCGCGGCGGTGTAGTTGCGTTAGAGAATTTTACCCTTAGCATTCCGTCAGACGAGGCAAAGATCATCACGATTGCGGGAGAAAGTGGCAGTGGCAAGACGACTCTAGCGCGTCTCATTCTGGGGATTATTCAGCCGACGGGGGGCGAAATCCTGTACAGAGGCAAGATTTTGCCCCAGATGAGCCATGAGGAACGCCAAGAATATCGCCGGGAAGTCCAGGCGATATTTCAGGATCCATTTGCGGTGTATAACCCGTTTTATCCAATTGATCGGCTACTGGCAGTCCCCCTGCGTTCTTTCGGACTGGCACACAACCGTGCCGAGGCGCGCCGGTTAATCGAAGCTGCCCTCGAGCAAGTGGGACTACGCCCGAACGAAGTACTCGGACGTTATCCTCACCAACTCAGTGGAGGGCAGCGGCAGCGCATAGTGGTTGCAAGGAGCTTGCTGCTGAAACCGCGATTAATCATCGCGGATGAACCTGTTTCAATGATTGATGCCTCGCTGCGCGCCAATATCCTGGAAAATCTTAAGCAGTTGCGCGATAAGTTTGGTATTTCCCTACTGTACATTACTCATGACTTGGCGACTGCTCATCAGATCAGTGATGAGTTATACGTGCTTTATCAAGGACGTGTTGCCGAGCATGGCGATTCAACAGCCGTCATCAAAACTCCGAAGCATCCTTACACGCAATTATTGGTTAGTTCTATTCCTCGTCCAGACCCGGATCATCCCTGGGTAGGCAGGGTAGAAATTCCATTGAATGAAACAACTGTCATTAAGGATCGCACAGGCTGTCTGTTCAAAGAGCGCTGCGCCCACGCCCTGCCTGCTTGTCACCTGCAACCACCGCAATTTGTAGTTGCCACAGGACAATCGGTTGCCTGTCACCTTAATGCTGAATCCGAAGCCCCGACAGGTCGATCCAAGCGGTAATGATGCATCTATTTTGCATGATGAGTTAATCAAGAAAGCAGAGTAATCATGTCAGCATTCAATGGTCTGGGATTATATATGGGTAATCTGTATCGCCTATCTAGCGCCAAATCCCGCTCAATCAGTGCAGAGAATTTTACGGGAGAAAAAGGCAAGGGCGGTATGGCAAACGAAGGTACGGGCAAACGAGCTGCCCGCGAACTCGGGCACGGTTGGAAAATCTCACCCTCTGTAGTGATTAAAGCAGGGACTACCTTCACACTAGCCGAGATCGAGGGTCCCGGCGCGATTCAGCAAATCTGGATGACTCCCACTGGCAACTGGCGACATTCCATCCTTCGCTTCTACTGGGATGAGTCACCTACTCCTTCCGTAGAGTGCCCTGTAGGCGATTTCTTCGCCTCCGGCTGGGGAGAGTTTGCCCAAATCAGTTCCCTGGCAGTCTGTGTCAATCCCGGCTCCGCTTTTAACTGCTACTGGGAAATGCCCTTCCGCAAACACTGTCGCATTACCATGAGCAACATTAGCGAAGATGACATGACGCTATATTACCAAATAAACTACTCACTAACCGAGGTGCCGGAAGATGCGGCATACTTCCACGCACAGTTCCGCCGTGTAAACCCGCTGCCCTTCAAGGAAGTCTACACGATTCTGGACGGCGTAAGAGGACAAGGGCAGTATGTGGGAACCTACCTCGCTTGGGGATCAAACAATAACCTGTGGTGGGGCGAAGGAGAAATCAAATTCTACATGGATGGCGATGAATTCCCGACGATTTGCGGCACGGGCACTGAAGACTACTTCTGTGGCTCCTACAATTTTGACCCCAGTCCCAAGCACGATCAGGGATATGTTACCTACACCACACCCTATGCCGGTTTCCATCAAGTAATCCGACCCAGTTCAGATTATCGCACACAAATGCGTATGGGGATGTACCGCTGGCATATTATCGATCCGATTCGCTTTGAACAAGATCTTCGCGTGACGATCCAAGCACTTGGATGGGGGCACAATCATCGTCATTTGCCACTGCAGGATGATATTGCTTCGGTGGCTTATTGGTATCAAACACTACCCAATGTGCCGTTCCCAATGCTACCTGATAGAGACTACCTTGATGTAATCTGAGCAGTGTATTCCTAAATTGGGGGAAATGTTTGGTAGAGGCCTCACATGCCTATGGATTGCCAGTCACCACGATTGAGTTGGATAGCTTCACCAGTGAAGCTATCCAACTGCTCATCGGACTTGGGTGATTATTTCATGATTGGCAAACACTACCGATTCTCGAAGAGGTGACCCATTGCCCTACCTCTAGCGGTTAAGAACGCGATGTTTTCAGAGCTATTCAAAGCTCAGCTCTACATCGCTGTCTGAATTTCTCGTACAAGCGGATTTTGGTTCGCAATCGCATCTGTACCTTTCTCCGAATGCGCTGCCCACCTAGAGTAATCGAAGCTACATAGCCTTTGCCCTCCTCGCAGCTGACCTGCACCTTGCCAATTCCGGGGATGTCCACCCATTCCCCGCTGGCGATTTCCTCTGCCAATGCCTCCAGATACCTTTCTACCGCCTCGCGGACGAGGGCTTTGGTCAGGCTGCGGCGCTGCCGGGCAACATGAGCAATTCGTTGGGTGTGGTTCACGGTTGTTCTCCTCAAAATCCGTGACAAACGTGACATGGTGACAACGTGACTCCGTGACAAAATCAATCTGTCACCGAGTCACGAGTCCCCTTTGTCACCAGCGTCACCAAATCACTGGACTGACGAATATTCGATGGCGGTGTAAGCCTCCGCCCCGTTAATGCGGGCTTCGACCACCAGCCCGGCTTTGACCAGTTCCTGTGCCACCTGCCGCCCAACTTTGGCGGTGACGTGCATCTGGCGGTACAGATCGCGCAGTTCGATGCCCTGCTGCCCCTTCGCCCGAATAATGTTCAGCATCCGTTCCTGCTGGCGACGTTCGATGGTCGCTTCCCCACTGCGGTCAAGCTGCTCCAGCAGGCGGTGAGCGCTGCCGCGCCAACCCTCAGCCAATGCCTGCGCCGCGTGCCAGTGGTCAACGGTGACAGTCGGTGTTTCATCCGAGGTTTTAAGCCAGTCCAACGCCGCGAACAGCTCTGCCAGCTTGAACGCCTGAACATGCATCCGCCCATACACCCCTTTCAACCTGTCGTCCAGTTCGGTGTCCTGCCCCGGATCACACTTGCGGCGCAGCCAGTCGCCGTACTGCTGGCACTGCTCCCAACACTGAACGTTCAATCGCAAAGCGCCGGGTGCTGACAAACCCATTTCGGTAGTCTGCGGGGCGGGCAGACGCTCATGCAGGCTGCGAAGATCGTCCACCAGCGCCTGCGGTACCGAGCGGTAAACTTTCGCTGCGGGTCGCTCGGCATAGTTGGGTTCGGGCGTAAGCAGCGCGAAACGGATGAGCAAACCGTTGTCCCAATCGCCCATGCTGACCGCACAGGACAAACTGGCAGGAGTTGTCACGCCCAGAATGGAGAGTGCCGCGCTCTCGACGATGTTCAGTCCGGTCTGGGTGTCCTTATCGAAGTAATCCGGGCAGTCGTAAAGCTCCATCAGCAGGTCTTTCATCCCTGCCATGTAATCCCGTTTGTTGATTGCTCCAAACAACCCGGCTACCTCGTCCTTGAGTAATCCGCGCTGCGCTGCAAATGGCTGTCCTTTGGTTAATCGTTCCTGCTGCACCTTCGGCAGCTTATCGAAATTGGTGGGCATCCGCCCTGCCAGCGCTTCCTGAAAGCGTTCCGGTGAACCCGGTGTCGGCATCAACATATGCGGGATTGCCGCGCGTGCCACCTGCTCCGCCAGCTTGTAGGCAGTGGACTTGCGGTAGAAGGTCGTTCCCGCGACCAGCATCAGGTACAGGTTGGGGTAAATCTTCACCCCCCACGGTGCTTCGCCGTAGAGCCTGCGTCCCACCGCTGTCGCCAGCAGCCAGAGTCCGGCTGCCTGATGAAAGATCATCGGGGTTTGATTGCCTGTTGTTCCCGACCAGTCCATATACTGCTGCAACCAGTCGGGCAGTTTGTAATCCATTGGTGCGGGTGGTGGATCTTTCGGCTTATCAGGGGCAGGTTTGCGCTTCACCGTCGGCTGTGGGCGTTCGACCAGTCCGCCAAGCTGATCCGGGTCGATGTTGAGAATCTCGCAGACCTCTTTCGCCAGCATCGTCCCGCACACATAACAGTGTCCGTAGCCCGTCTGTGTGTTGAAACCGAAGGACGGATTTCTGTCGCCGTTTTTGTGCCGCTCCGGGTGAATACAGCTTCCATGCAGCCAGTCGCCATGCTGCTTGAAACCCTGCCCTGCCAGTACCCGCGCAATCATGTCAAGCGTACGCGGGTTCAGCGGCGCATCGCCTGTCGGAAAGTTCATGCGGGTCGGTGGCTGCCACTCGCGCAGCGGCTGGCGTGGTTTGAACGCTTCAATCCACCCACCTAATTCTGTCAGATCAGGGACGCGCATAATGTCCAATGCTCGTTCCACCCGATACGGCTGCCCGGTAGTTGGATGGATGCTCGGCGGCGCGACCACCTGCCGTCCCTCTCCACACAGTTCCAGATTGCCGATGGGTGTTCCCATCGCTTTAACGCTCGACGGTAAGCTGTTGGCATAGAAGTAGACATGCTTCCCGACACCGCCACCACTGGCGACAGTGTAGGTTTCCGCGAGTGCCGGAAAGGTCGCGGCAAAGGCGGGATACCCGGCTGCACCGTCCAGGTCGAGAACCACCAGATTGTCCGATACTTTCCCGCAGACAATACCGATGTTCTTCAGTATTTCGGCACTACCCCATGCCCGAATCGTCTCCGGTGAAGCAGCTGCCTGCTGATACTCCGTCCACGTCGTTAAGGCGGGACGCTTTCCGTTTAATGGGATGATGCTCAACCCGAGCGCGGCATATGCCAGCGCTGCGGATAAGGTGGTTTCTTCCTGTGACGCTTGTACGATGGGCGGCTGTTGTGAGGCTTTCATCGGGCTATTTTCCTTATACATAGGTATCTCATTCGTGTTTTACAAATCGTTGGACAGTACGCCCGGATTGATGTATCCTCAGATTGCTGAAGTCTGTTGGATACATCGTTCCAGCCGCGCCGCCAGTGGGTTTACTCTGCTGGCGGTTTGGTCTTCTGCTGTAGAGCTTGCTCCACCACCATATGAATGGCGCTCTCGGTGGCGATCCCGGCACCGATGGCATCCTCCAATAGTTCTGTTAGGTCATAGGGTTCCTTCTTCACCCGCTCGTACAGCATGTGCATGACCTGGACATTGATCCATAGACTGATCACCGTCAACCGTTCAACGTAATCCACCCGGCGCTGGAACATCTTCGTGAAGTGTTTGCGGCTGCCGATCAGGTCTTCCTGATCATCGAGATAGGCTCGGAGTGCAGCGCGTACTACCTCGGCTTTTGGCTCGTCGCGCTGGCTGGCGATCTGCTCCAGCCGGTTCTCCATCGCCCCGGTGATATGCACCGTCAGGCGATTGGTGTATTGAGATTTGGTGTTGTCAGACATATTTCCTCGGTTTTGTGTTTTCATTCGGACGAAATCGCGGATTTCGGACGGGCGGGACACGGTGAACCGTGACGCGCCATGCTTTTCAGCGATGGTGGGCTGCGTCCACACCGGCGCTGACGCATCATGCGGACGCATGGTGCGTGAAGCCCCTCCGGCGCATGAGGAGCAAGTTGATTAAACTTGCCACCCCGACAACGTGGTGGGTGTGGTGTCCCGCCTGTCCTACACACTCGTGTAGACAGGTTCGCCGCAGGCGGGACACCTGCGATTGGCACGAAGCCAATCGCCTGCTCTTTGCGGCACACAGGTTGAGGTAAGACGGATAAGGTCGCCATACTACAGGTCAATCTCCGGTGTCTGTCGGACAATTGGCTCGGTGTTCTCCATCTCAGATATGATGGTGGGCTGGTCTTGTTCGACTTCGGGCAGCAATCGCCACTCCTGCCCAATCGTGCGGTCAAGTACCTGCTCGAACTCCCGCCGGGCAATGTGATGCAGGTTGTCTTCACGGTTCAGTCCACCTCGATCTGTACAGACATGTTGACGATCTACGCGGTGTGATTCCCGTTCGCCAACGCTGTTCTCGACAGTTCCAGCCACAAACACATGGGTATGAAGGTTCTGCAAGCCGTAGTCATCATCGGTATCGCGGTCATGGGTCACGAAGCTGTACTCCGGGATATTCAGTCCCCGTGCCGCAAACCAGCTCTCAATCGTGCGCTCCGTCACCTCGCGGACAAGTTCCTGCCGCAGTTCTTCCGGGACCAGCGCCATCAGGTCAGGGGCAGGGGCAATAACCATGTGGTGCGCCAGCACATACGGACCGGACAGTTTCCCCGCGTTCTCATACACCTCGCGCCAGCCGCTGCCCAAGCCGCAGTCTGTCCAGCTGTCACTCAAATCCACCGGGCGATGGTCAGGGCTTTCACGGTAGGACACATACTTCAGCAGCTTCTTCAAGCCCTTGTAGCCACCTTTCGATGGCTTTTGATACTTCCAGTTGGGGATGATGCTTGGTTTCACAAATGCCTCACTTCCGCTACAATAGTCTTTGACAGCGGGAGGGAAGGATCGCATCCTTTATGGATGCCAGAGGGTAATGCTGACCACGCCCAGGCACCGTCCACGAAAACACGATCAGGCGTGGACATTACTCCTGCTGTCGCCCTCGTTGGCTCGTTACAAGACTTGTTAACCATCAATCCAGCTCCTTGTTGACACAAAATGAGTACGAAACGGCTTTTGCCGCTGATATTTGGCGGATTGGCGACAACGGTTGCTGCAATACAGCCTGCGTCGTCCAGCGTAGTAAGCCGACTTCGGCAGCGGTTCCCCACACACCCTACACCGTCCAGCTTCTATCTCTCGTTTGGGTGGGGATGTGTTCCGTTCCCGTTGGCGCTCAGGGCTAAAGGGTGCTGTTCAATCACCTCATTTGGTTCAACCGGACTGACCTGTATCTCAGGCATTGGCTGTTCATACCAGCTGTCAGCTTGCAATTCGCGGTAGATCAGTGCGCGCCAGTCAGCGGTACTCAAGCCTTCCAATGCCTCACGACGGCGGCTGTTCGCTTTCCGTAAGGCATCTCTGAGCGCATTGGCGTAGAACTGCAGCCACTGGTTGTGGGCTTCCGGGTTGATCGTCGCTCGCTGCCAGTCGTTGACCGCTTCCTGATAGGCGCGTTCGTTGGCGTGGCGTAGCTCGATGGCTTCCAGCATTTGCTCCTTCAGCACATACGCAGTGGAAAGCACCAGCAGCGGCGGGGCAATCGCTTCCAGCCAGGCGAACGGACTGGTGGTATGACCAGGCAGCGCCACCTGCACATTCCCGACCAGCGCAATCGCGGTGGCAATCCCCATGCTGGCATACAGGAGGCGTCTTGCATTTGCGGTTGTTCCCAGCGTTGCCAGCGCCAGCGAGAACACTACCTGTCCCACCTCAGCCGTTAGCACTGTAGCAATCCCAACAGCGATCATTGCCAGTTCATACGGTACGGCTGCACCGAAGGTCGATGAACCAATGACATACAACCGAATGGCGGACGGGGTGAAGGCTGCCAGCAGCAGCGCGATACACAGTCCGGTGATGAGCTTCGTCACCAGCGGTGGATAGCGATGAGCGACATGGTGGTTGTAGTGGTCGCGCTGCGGGCGTTCCCCAATATCACGCATCACTGCTTCCTCAGCTGCGGCATGAGCAAGCTGGCGTTCTTCCTGTGTCAGCGGTTTGATCTGGACGAGCATGGTTCATCTCCTTCACCTATGAATCAAAAGAAGCCGAATCCCCGGCATTGGGGTCGGCTTCAGAACGAACAAATTTATTGGGTTGGCAGCGTGTAAAAGCGTCAGCTACGTCGCTGAGTTCAAAGGGGCGTAAATTCTCGTCATTCCCGCTTGTACAAAACGGTGAAGGACAAGGGCTATGTCATGCTTAGCCAGAAACGGCTCGTACCCACCGAGAACGGTATCGCGCTGCGCGATTTTCTGATGATGCACTTCGCCGACGTGCTGGCTTACGACTACACGGCCCGTCTGGAAGATCAGCTTGATCAGATTGCATCAGGGCGTATTACCCGACTGGAAGTGCTGAAAGCCTTCTGGGAGACATTCAATCCGCAGGTGGTAAACGCGGTTGAGTCTGCTTTGGCTCAGGCCCATTCCCGGTTTATACCGAAGCCGCTGACCCTGCGGCCCGCGGAGGAATAAGCGCATGAGCGACTTTGACGCGATGCCGGAACCACCGCCGCTTGATTACGACTGGATGCCGCCCCCGCCGGACGAAGCCTACTTTATGCCAGACGATCCGTTCCCTGATGAGCTGTTCAGCAGCGCACCGCCTGATAACAACTACATTCCGGTCGATGATCCTTGGTTGCCAGAAGACGACCGCTTTGTACCTCAGGACACCCAGCACCTGCCCGATGTCCCATCCCTCTCACAGGATGGCTTACAGGGTTTCGAACTGCCTGAACCGGCGGATGAAGGCTGGGGCTGGCACGACGCCCGTCTGATTGGAGTGGAGCGCGATAGCGATGATGGCACGCGCTATGAGATTGGCGCAATCGACGTGTACGCCAACCTCAACACGGGAGATTTGGGCGGCAGCTACCTGCCGGTAGCCTCGTTTGAAGATGTGGATGTGGCCGCCGCCTTTTACCACAACCTTCAGGAACAGATTCATGACGAGGGGCTGCCCGCCTATCAAGTGCCGGAGTTCGCGGAAGCCCGCGCTGCCGAGATGAACGTCGAACCGGAGCGCTGGCGTGGGGCGAGTC
>Ga0209460_1000520_pt1 | contig 34118 bp, 24 predicted proteins | sample EBPBio132013_DNA_FD_185868 | JGI IMG/M metagenome (GOLD analysis project Ga0209460, IMG submission 185868) | Wastewater treatment Type I Accumulibacter community from EBPR Bioreactor in Madison, WI, USA - Reactor 2_5/13/2013_ DNA (SPAdes)... | ecosystem: Engineered > Bioreactor > EBPR >... | reverse complement strand
AAATGGAACAAACCTATTCACAACTGGAATCAGATTTTAGCTCAATTATCCATTATTTTTAGTGATCGGGTAAAACTCAATTTATGACTCTGACACAGTTATTGGAACATTCCCAAAAATTTGCCTTGCAAATTTTTCACTCAGGCTGACATTTGTTTATTCCGTGCCCGTAAAACCTAAATCGTACCCCTTATCCACTTACCACTTGTAACTTATCACCCCGAAGCTAGTTCGGGATCTTCGCTGCTCTCGACTTAACACTAGTCTCAATAGTACTCATATGAATAAGTCACCATTTCAGTGGGCTCGTTCAGAACGGGATCAAACTTAACCCATTGGGTTTTGTTACCTTTGTTATCATAGGTAAAGGTTTCTTTGTCATAGGCAGTGCCTCTGCCAAGCATGTCTTTCCGGGTGACAAGTCCGTTGCCGTTGTAAAAATTAACGGCCTGGGTTTCAACTTTTCCATCAGGGAGTTCACGGCTGGTGCTCATCAGGTTGCCTGCTTTATCATAACGGAATCTGACCTGATAATTCAACTCTCCATTGGGGTTATAACACTCTTCAATGGTTTTCTTGCCCAGTTCATTATACTGCCAGGCAATAATTTGCCGGATGCTGCCGCCGGTGAAATATTCGAACTTTTCAGTTACCTTACCGGCTTTGTTGAACTTGAGAACTTCACGTTCAGTTAACTGTCCGTCTGCTTCAATGGTTTTCTTTTCCATCCGCTGACCACCTTCAGTATAGTCATAAGTGGTTTTCCAGAGAACAATACCATCACCGCCAAAGTAAACCGTCTCCCCGACTTTTCCATCAGCGTTATATCTGACCATTTCGGCATTTTTAACATTTCCGAGGGCATCGTACTCAGTATCCTTGATGTGACGCCCTTTTTCGTCATACTTCAGAACGATCCGGCTTTCAAGGCGTTTTTCAGAGTTGTAAAAACGGGTCTCAAGCAATCTGTGCAGATAGTCATAAATAAAGGAAGTATGAGATTTCATATTTCCATAGTCATCAAAAATACGTTGTGAAACCAGATTGCCGTGCACATCAAATTCCTGCTTTTCGAGAATCTTTCCACCCGGATCAGGTTCACCAAAATTATACTTGTGCTGCGAAATGACCAGTGTTTTCAATGAACCACTGGAAGCGCTTTCTTGTTTTGTGAGAGGGATGGTTGAGCAGGAAGAAAGGGTGAAAAAAGTGGCCAGGAGGAACCCGGCGGAAAGTGAAGTGTTCATAAAAACCTCCGAGGGGGCAATAGCAAAACAAAATTACAACAATAAAAGGGAAGGAAAATTGACACAGATTACAAAATCAGGTAAAAAACCAACCGTTTAACCAAATGATAACCAGATATCTGAAAATCCGGAGTCCAAATACAATCAGGATAAAAGTTTGAATCCTGATCTGAAAGTAACCGGCGGCAAGGGTAACCGGGTCACCTATAACCGGCAAGACAGAAAGAAATAATGTCCACGTTCCATATTTGGCAAACCAGGGCTCCGATTTGTTTACAGCAGAACGAACTGTTTCAGAATGGGTTGTAAGATTTCTGGCCCATTTTCCAACAACATAATTGGCTGAAACCCCAAGACAATTACCAACCGATGCTGCGAAAAAACCGGTCCAAAGTGCCTGACCTGTGTAGATCCAGAGCTGGAGCATGAGCTCAGAAGAAAACGGCAACAGGGTTGCACTTAAAAAACTTCCGGTTAACAATCCAATCCAGCCGTAATTTGCAATTAATTCGGTAACCCAGTCCGGATTAATGAGAATTAAAGAAAAAATCGACATCAGGTCCATAACTTTTTATGTAAACATCCGTAGAAAAAAAGTTTAATTCAATGCCTAAAGATTTTTATGACATCTTTTTGCATTTGTAAATAAAATTCGCAATCACACCAAAATAAGTTAACACAATCGTCAAAACTCAACCATGAGGATTTCATGCTACGTTATTTAGCTGTTTTTATTTTATCCTTCCCGGTTCTGGCAGCAGCCCAGGAAGAAACCCGGTTGCTCAGGTTTCCGGCCATACACGGCAATCAGGTCGTTTTTACCTATGCAGGTGACCTGTATACGGTTTCATCTGAAGGCGGAACGGCCCGTAAACTCACCACGGATTCCGGTGTCGAACTGTTTGCCCGTTTTTCACCAGACGGAAAGTTGATTGCTTTTACCGGACAGTATGATGGCAACACTGAAGTTTATGTAATTCCTGCTGAAGGCGGAATTCCAAAAAGAATTACCATCACTGCAACCTTGGATCGGGATGATCTGGGTGACCGGATGGGTCCCAATAATATCGTTATGGACTGGAAGTCAGACAACAAGTCTATTCTGTTCCGTTCCCGGATGAGTGAGCCGAATGATTTTAAAGGTCAGCTCTTTCTTGCAAACCTTTCCGGTGAAGTTGTTGAGCAACTCCCGTTACCCCGTGGCGGATTTGGTACCTTTTCGCCCGACAATCAAAAACTTGCCTATAACCGCATCTTCAGAGAATTCAGAACCTGGAAACGGTATCGTGGCGGCATGGCTGATGATGTCTGGATCTATGACTTCAAAACCAAAGAAACCATTAACATAACCGATAACCCTTCACAGGATATTTTCCCGATGTGGAGAGGTGACAAAATCTATTACATCTCTGACCGGGATGAAAACAAACGGTATAATCTTTTTGCCTATGATGTAAAAACGAAAGAAACCCGGAAACTTACCAATTTCAAAGATTTCGATATCAAATTTCCTTCAGCCGGAAACCAATCGGTTATTTTCGAAAATGGCGGTTATCTCTACACGGTTGATTTTGCAACGGAATCACTGAAAAAGCTGACCGTTAAAATTCAGGATGATCTTGATATTCAGCGGAACGGTATTGTTGATGTCAGCAAAAATGTGACGAATTTTGAAATTTCACCGGATGGAAACCGTGCACTTTTGGGTGCCCGCGGCGATGTTTTTACCGTTCCGGCAAAATATGGAGTTACACGTAACCTGACTCAAACTTCCGGCGTTCATGAGCGGAACTCGAAATGGTCACCAGACGGTAAGTGGATTGCTTATGTGTCTGATGCAACCGGTGAAGATGAAATTTATATGGTTTCTCAGGATGGAAAAGGTGCAGCTGTTCAACTCACAAAGAATTCAGAAAATTATAAATATGAACTTCGCTGGTCACCAGACAGCAAAAAAATTCTCTGGTCAGACAGAATGCAGCGCCTCAGGTTTGTGGATGTTGAATCGAAATCGATTAAGGAAGTTGCCAGTTCGCCGGTTTGGGAAATAACTGAGTTTGACTGGTCACCAGACAGTAAATGGATAGCTTTCGGTCAGCAGGAGCAGGAGAGTATGAGCCGTGTTTACCTGTATTCGCTTGATTCCGGAAAATCAACCCCGGTCACCGATGGATGGTACTCAGCCGGTGCACCTGTTTTCAGTTCAGACGGTAAGTATCTGTACTTTACTTCAAACCGTGATTTTAATCCGATCTATTCAGAAACAGAATGGAATCATGCCTATCAGGATATGAGCAAAGTGTATTTGCTAACCCTTTCTGCGTCAACTGATTCACCGTTCAAACCTAAAAGTGATGAAGTTGCAATTGCCCCTGCCGTGAAGCCGGAACCCAAAAAGGATGAACCGAAAAAAGAGACAAAAACTGTTGAAGTCAAGGTTGATCTGGATGGAATTATGAATCGGGTTCTTGCCCTTCCTATTCAGGCTTCAAATTACCGGAATATTCAAAGTGCCGGTGAAAAGGTGTATTACATCCGTCAGGGAAGTAAAGATGCAAAACCCGTTTTATTGATGTTTGACCTTGCGGGACAGAAAGAAACTCAGATTGCTGAAGTTGGCGGATTTGAAATTTCTGCCGATAAATCCAAAATTCTGGTTGGAAATAATGGCAATTATTACCTGGCAGCTCTTCCTTCCGGAAAAACAGATTTTACCGAACCGCTTGATCTTTCGAAAATGAAAGTTAATCTGGATCGCCGGGCTGAATGGAAACAGATTTTTAATGAAAACTGGCGTCAGATGCGTGATTTCCTCTTTGCACCCAATATGCACGGTGTTGACTGGAAAGGTGTTCACGATAAATATGCTCAATTGCTCCCGTATGTAAACAACAGACTCGATCTCACTTATATTCTGGGTGAAATGGTTGCTGAACTGAATATCGGACATGCCTATGTTGGCGGTGGAGACGTTCCAAAACCCAACCGGGTAAAAACCGGACAGTTAGGCGCTGAACTCAAACGAGATGGATCAGGTTTCTATAAAATTGTGAAAGTTCTGGATGGTGAAAACTGGAATAAAACCCTTCGTTCACCTCTGACAGAAATTGGTGTGAATGTTAAGGCCGGTGATTTTATTCTTGCTGTGAACGGAAAATCAACCAAAGACATGACCAATATATACGAGTCTCTGATTGGTACTGTCGGGCTTCAGGTTAACCTGACTGTGAACAGCAAGCCAGACCTTGCCGGCAGCCGTGAAGTTGTAGTTATCCCGATTGCTGACGAACAGGATCTGAATTATTATGCGATGGTTCAGACCAATATTGAAAAAGTTAACAAAGCCACAAATGGCAAAGTTGGCTATTTGCATGTTCCTGATATGGGTCCGGCCGGATTAAATGAATTCGTAAAGCATTTCTACCCGCAGCTCAGCAAAAAAGCTTTGATCATTGACGTTCGTGGAAATGGCGGCGGAAATGTGTCACCTATGCTGATCGAACGGCTGAGAAGAGAAATCGCTATGATCAACGTTGCCAGAAATGGCGTCCCGAATACAAATCCGGAAGAAATGATCTGGGGACCCAAAGTGGCTTTATGTGACGAATTCTCTGCTTCGGATGGTGATATTTTTACTTACCGGTTTAAACATTACAAACTCGGTAAAGTTATCGGGAAAAGAACCTGGGGCGGTGTTGTTGGAATCAGAGGAACCTTACCTTTTACAGATGGCGGCGTTTTGAATCGTCCAGAATTCTCCCGTTATGATGTTGAAGGAAAAGAGTGGATTATGGAAGGTTACGGCGTTGATCCGGATATCATTGTTGATAACGATCCTGCAAAGGAATTTGCCGGAATTGATGAACAGCTGAACAAAGCCATTGAAGTTATTCTTGAAGATCTTAAAACTCAGGAAAAGACCATTCCGCCTCTGCCGAAATATCCCGTAAAATGATTCAAAACAAAAAAGTCCGGCAACTGCCGGACTTTTTTGTTTAATTCAAAAACTTATCACTTATAACTTACCACTAAATGTCGGTCACTGAGCGGAGTCGAAGTGCCCGACATTTTATAACTGTTCCTCATTCCGCCGGCTGATCGTCACCTGATTCAGTCATAAATTCACCGGTCACTTCAATTCCTCTTGAAATCGAAAAAGCTTTAAAGTCATTCAGGTGAATGGTTGGATCGGGGGAAATAACAATTTTCATCCGGTAACGGAACATCCATTTGTAACGGGTTGAAAAGATAAAGCCTGCATTCAGAATCCCAGACATGGTTGGGTGAACTCTGATTTCAAGGCTGCGTTCCCGGGTTGCACTGAGAAACCGCTGAATCCATCTTTCAATCGAGGTGATGGTGTTTGATTTCGCTTGTACCAATCCGGTACCGGCACACATTGGGCAGGCCTCAGAAATAGTTGCCAGAACAGACGGACGAATCCGTTGACGGGTGATCTGAATCAGTCCGAATTCTGTCATTGGAACCAGATTTGATTTAGCCCGGTCTTTTTTAAATTCTTTTTTCAGTTCGTCGTAGATTTTCTTTTTATTCTTCTCATCCTGAAGGTCGATGAAATCCACAACGATAATTCCGCCGATATCCCTGAGTCTCAGCTGATGGCAAAGTTCACGGGCAGCTTCAAGATTGGTTTTCAGGGAATTCATTTCCTGTTCTTTTTTGGCTGCATAACGGCCTGAGTTTACATCAATAACAACCATTGCTTCGGTTTGTTCGATGATGATGTAACCACCAGATTTCAGCCAGACCTTTCTTGAGAAGGCACTTTCAACATCCTTCTCAATTCCTACTGCATCAAAAATAGGCTCCCGGCCCTTATAGTAATAAACACATTCTTCAAGATGGGGTGCAGCCCAGTTAACAAAAGTCTTGATTTGTTTGTAGGTTTTTTTATCGTCGATGACAATCCGGTCAACCTGATCATTGAGCAAATCACGCATCACCGAAGAAACCATGGTGGCATCTTTATAAACCAATTGGGGAGCCGTAGCTTCCTTAAGTGCATCCTGAATGATTTTCCATTTATCAAGCAGAATCATGATGTCTTTTTTGATGATTTCTTCATCAACATTTTCTGCATTGGTGCGGATGATAGCACCCAGATTAGCTGTCAGCAGATCTGAAACGATCTTACGAAGACGACGTTTTTCTTTGTAATTGTAAATTTTCTTGGAAACGCCGATGGTTTTAGAAAACGGCATCAAAACCACGAACCGACCGGCAAGGGTAATGTCGGTGGTAATTCTTGATCCTTTTTTTGCGATTGGTTCTTTAACAATCTGAACTAAAATTTCCTGATCACGTTCCAGATTGGGTACAAAATCGGGATTATCTCTCTGGCGACCTTCCTTTGACTTTTCAGGTCGGCTGGCCGGGGCATTTTCATCACCTTCTTCTGAATCTGAGGTGTCATAATCACCATCTTCATCACCGATCAGGGCAGAAAATTCATCGGTGTTATTGGCGATGTCAGAGAAGTGAAGAAATCCGTCTATGGGCTGACCAATATTGACAAAAGCTGCACGGATACCGGGCATGACCTTTTGTACTTTACCCAGATAAATATCACCAACAGTTCTAACTTTATCGGGTGTTTCTACATAAAGTTCAGCCATCTGGTCATCTTCGGTGATGGCAATGCGCATTTCATTTTCATTAACGTTAATGAAAATCTCTTTTTTTACTTTAAATCGGTTTGGGTTTTGATTGGGATAGGGTTTGTTTTGATTCTGATACACGTGCTGAGCTCCTGCTAACGTTCGGGTCGGAAGACCGATCCCGGTTTAATGTTTTGATGATCCGGCTATGCCGGTTGGTTCGCGGCCGTTTTGATATCTGATATCCAAAAATAAATTCATGGATAGAAGAGGGTTCAAAACATCTGGCGGTTCTGATAGGATCACAATGCCGGATCACAGGCAGAAACCAGGCGAATTTCCGTCAAAAGATGAAAACCATCTTCTTCAGGACAGGGGTTGGCAGCAGGCAGGAGGGCAGATATGTTGTTTTGATGGTAGTATGCAAAATCAGTGCGAAATAAATAGTAATGGGCACCCGATTTTAAAGCCGGATGAAAAATTCAAAAGTATCAAAGCATATCGCTGTTTAACATAACCTGTCAATCTGTTGCAGCCAGGGTTGAAGGCCCACAAGTGTAGGGGAACCAAACCGGTCATGGCATAGTGGCCGTTTGTTGGGAAATTGATCTCATGTGTTCAGACTTGAATCGGATTTGTCTGGAATTTTGGATTCTGGCAGATAACTGCCTGATGGTTTACTGGAAGTCCGGGCCCGATGTCAATTTTCCCCTGATTGTTACCTTCATAAAAAATCTATATAAATATACGAAAGTTTTACTCAGAATGGCAAACTGAACCAGTTTTGGCGGGGTAAGGAATGGGTATAAAACAAAAAAGTCCGCCTTTCGGGGCGGACTTTTTTGTTTGGGTAAAACCAATTGTCAAAGGAGGTTAGAACCCAACCACTGCTTCGAGAACGATACCATCAAATTTGCCTTTGTATCTGGTGTCGGTAAGTGCCCACTTGTCACCGTAATCTTGCGTTACGTATTCAAGTTTGGCCATAATGGCATCAGTCATAAACCAACCGATGCTACCAGCCATACGGGTAACTTCAACATCAGCAGCATAACCCAAAGGACGGCCGGTTACAGTATTGTAACGACCACCAACCCAGAAGTTTTCGTTGGATCCGAAACGGTAAAGCACGTCAACTGCCATTTGAGTCCATTCGCGTTCTTGAAGTTGTTGCGCACGTTTAGCGGCGTCAGCTATTTCAGTTGCTGAACCGGCTACTACGAGCTGAGCTGATTTGTCTGATTTTGAGGTTCCGGATGCAACTTCATAGTTTCCAAAAATTTCAAATCCTTGAAATTTAACAAACGGATTGATAACCCAGGCGGTAAGCTTGCTGTCAAGATTTGGGTTAATACGACCTGATGAAAATTGTGCTGTAGATGAAGCTGCGGCATTTTCAACAACATAATAGTAATGGGATCCACCACGGTCACCATCATAAAGGGTACCATTTGCAGCTTTTTCTGACATATAAAGAGAACCAGTTAATCTCACGCGTAAATCATCGTTGAGTTGGCTGTCATAACCACCCTTGAAATAAAAGGAAGGAGCCTTGTAATCAGGTGTGGTAACATCACCCTTGATTTCACCGTTGGTAATTCCAACCAAACCAAGGAAACCAGAATGATTAACAAGAACTTCGCCACCGATTTCAGTTGCAAAGGCATCCATCAGATAGTTTTCAACAAATGGATTATATGTAGCATTTCCATTGTCTGTTCTGCGGAATTGAGCATCACCATAATTGATTTGCATGTGACCAACACGGATTGTTGTATAATCCATGATGTCCTCTACAAAAGAAAATGGCATAAAAGGAAGTTCATCAAATTGAATAAAACCACCCTTTACCCAAGTCTCCTGGTGGTGACGGGCAGAAAGATAGGTAATTACTGAAAGACGAACACCTTTTTCTAATTGTACATCAACGTTCCAGTTAGCAACGGCAGTGTTAAAATCAGCACCAATTTCTTTTAAGGTAGTTGCAGGAACAGTTTGATTTGCTCCGCTTTCATGGCTCAGCATTTGAAATGGCTGAACAAAACTGAAACCCATTCTGAATTTGAGTCCGTTGAATTCAGAGGATGATTTTGGTGATTCAAAAACATTGATGCCTGATTTATCATAGGCTCTCATGTTATCAATTTTTGGCTGGCCCTGAGCAGAAGCCATAACCGGGATGCTAAGCATGGCCACAAAGGCGAGTGCTGTTAGTTGTGAACGTTTCATTTGGTACCTTCCTTGTTTGTTGTTTGCGATGGCCGGAGTGTTGAATTCCGGCCGTTTTCTGTTTGTTTTAATTATTTTTTTGCTAGTACAAGATCGAATGCAAGAACAATTTTGTCACCGGTGTTAATTGTTCCGAAGGCAAAAGATGGGGGGTCTACTTTAAAGTCAGTCATTTGTAAAGGTTGTTCGCCTTTTACTCTGAGAAGATTGTCTGAGATTTCGGTAAGAACACCTTTAACAATAAGTTCTTTAGTTACGCCGGCGATGGTAACCTTAAAAAGAGCCGTTATGGTTTTAGTAACCGGGTCAATTTTATCAATTTGTTTCATTGAAAAATCAATCCGTGGGAATTTGTCACTTTTTAGTGCATCATAAGCATTTCCATCCATGCCCATTTTTCCGCTTTTCAATGATTCAACCGGGAGACTTCCGCTAAATCTTGAAATGTTGGTTACCAGATCACCATCAATAGAAATAGTGGCGTCTGCATTTACACTGGTTGATTTCATTTCCCAGTCATGAAGGGTTGATGTTCCCTTAATGATCATAACGCTGGTTGGTTTTGCAACGAAATCAAGTTTGGATTCAACAGCATTTCCGCTGCCAATGACGAGTAGTAGTACGAGGTTTAATAACATGGTTGTCTCCTTTTTTTTCCTTTGACAGAACAAAGATGAGGCAAAAATTGATGCCCGTGGGTTAATTGGTCATTAGATATATGTTGCAACATGTAATATGATAAAATACTCTTTTGTCTTATTATGGCTATTTTGGTCTATTGTCTAATCTGGCTTTAAGAAAGTGTCAAAAAGTACTGAAAAACCGTTAATAAACGAACAATTAGAGATAATGGAGTATTTAATCTCTAATCTTAGACTAATCTGGCTTCGTTTCTTATTTATTTTTTCTGAAAAAGACTCTACTGTAAAGTCAATTTTATGAAATGAATGGTTATTTCCTTTTTGTTTGCGAACTTGTGTTTTGGTTTTCCTGTTGGCATCAACAACCGGTTTGTTCGTATTTTTACTCCATTATTCAGGATGCCTGCCATGCCCTTTACTGATCTTCGTGATTATTTGTCTGCCTTAAATAACAGAAATGAACTGGTTGAAATAAAACAGCCGTTCAGTGTTGATCTCGACGTCACCGAAATCGCCGACCGGAGCTTCAAACACTCTGAAACGTCACCAACTTTGCTGTTTAAGAATTTGCCGGGGCACTCCATTCCGGTGGTAATCAACCTGTTCGGTACTGAGAAAAGAACTGCGTTTGCTTTGGGCGTAAATAATCTGGATGAAATCGCTGACCGGATCAGAACCTTTACAAGTATGGTTCCGCCAAAAACTTTACCGGAAAAAATTAAAAAAGCACTTCAGTTTGCAGGATTAAGGAAATTTGCCCCTAAACTGGTGAAGAAAGCCCCGGTTCATGAAATTATTCTGACCGGAGACCAGGTTGATCTGGGTAAAATTCCTGTCTTAAAATGCTGGCCTGATGATGGTGGTAAATTTATTACCCTTACTGCAGTGGTTTCAAAAGACCCAGATACAAACTCAAGAAATATTGGCATGTACCGGGTTCAGGTGTTTGATAAAAACACAGCAGGACTTCACTGGCAGCGGCATAAAGGTGGGGCAGCTCATCACGAAAAGTTTAAAAAGACCGGTGGCCGGATGGAGGTTGCTGTTGTTCTTGGTGGTGATCCGGCAACAATTTATTCTGCATCAGCTCCCCTGCCACCTAATATTGATGAATGGTTTTTTTCAGGATTTCTTCGTGGGAAAGCAGTAGAAATTGTGAAGTGCAAAACGGTTGACCTTGAAGTTCCGGCTCATGCAGAAATTGTGCTTGAAGGATATGTTGATCTGAATGAACCGTTGAGAGTTGAAGGTCCGTTTGGCGATCATACAGGTTTTTATTCCCTGGCTGATTTATATCCGGCATTTCATGTTACAGCAATTACCATGAGGAAGGATGCCATTTACCCCACAACTATTGTGGGAATTCCGCCAGTTGAAGATGTCTGGCTGGGAAAAATTACAGAAAGAGCTTTTCTGCCGCTGATGCAGGTTGTCCTTCCGGAAGTCGTTGACTATCACCTTCCACCAGAAGGAGTTTTTCACAATCTGGTATTTATTTCCGCAAAAAAATCCTATCCGGGTCATGGCTGGAAAATTCTGCACGGATCTTTGGGGCTCGGACTCATGATGCTTTCAAAAGTCATTGTGGTTTTGGATGAGGATGCTGAAGTCGAAAATATTCCTGATTGCTGGCGGCGGGTAATGAAGAATGCAGATTTTCATTTGGATGTCGCTGAAACCAGGGGTCCGATCGATGCTCTTGATCACGCTTCCCAATTTTTCACCTATGCTGGAAAACTGGCCATTGATGCTTCAACAAAATGGGATGGTGAAGGTCGTGAAAAGGGAAGGCCGGTTTCGCAACTGCCAGAAAAAATAAAGGCGGGCCTTGAAAAATTAAAAAGTGAACTTCTTGGTTTCCCTGAAATAAAATCGTGGTCAACCCCTTATTATCGTGATGGCGATGATGGCATTTATTCACCCTTATTTGTGGCCATGACCAAGTCTGAGCCCGGTGATGGAAAAGAGCTGGCTGCAAAATTGTTGAACCGTGATCTTGGCGGATGGAATAAGCTGGTTATTGTTGTAGATGATGTTGAGAATATCAAAAATCCGTTTGAATGCTGGTGGATTGCCCTGAATCATCTCGATCCGCTCAGGGATGTCGTTCGGGTTTCTTTTCCTTCTGCAGATAAGGCCTATCAGGTTCCGGGATATTCTGCAGTGGAAAGCCGAATGGGGTGGGATTCTACTTCAAAACGAAAAGATGAGCAGTTTACACGTGAATGGCCCTGGAAAGTAACGATGCCACAGGAAGTTAAATCCAGAATTGACAAAATCTGGCCTGAACTTGGTATCAGATGATGCCTGCAAATTCTTTATTTACATCAGAAGGAAGAAAATCAGTTCATTTATGATTATTTTTGAAAGATGAAAATAAAGTTAGCCTCAACACTTCTTTTTAGCCTCTGCATTCTGGCCATGACCGGGTGCGGAATTTATTCTTTTACGGGTGCATCAATTCCCCCTCACCTGAAGCGGATTCATATCCCCAATTTTCAGGATAAAAGTTCATCAGGTATTCTCAATCTGAAAGAAGATCTTACAGAATTATTAACAACCAAAATCATTACCCAGTCGTCTTTTGAACTCGGAACCCAGCAACAGGCTGATTGCCGGCTTGAAGGTTCTGTTGTCATGTATACCAACCAGCCCTACATTATTTCACAGGGACAGGCAACCGGAACAAACCGGATAACCGTCAGGGTAAGTGTGGTTTACCGGGATCTTATTAAAAAAGAAACGATTTGGGAGCAGAATTTTGAGAACTGGGCTGAATATTCTATTGGTGACCAATCTGCCGAACAAGAAGCTCTTAAAGAGGCTACCATCAAGTTGACAGATGATATTTTCTCAAAAATTGTTTCAAACTGGTAATTTCCAGATTTGTGTAACAACTTTATATAACTTTCAGACACGCAATTTATTCCGGAACAACCGGAAACCAGAACCGGCTTACTTAACTGAACAGGTCGAACCATGAACGTTTCACAGGTCCATTCAAAAATCAATGAACTTCAGACGTGCTTCCGGGATCAACAGTATGATGATGCTCAAGCCATCATGCAGGATTTTTTGGATTCATTTCCTGATTATCAGACCCCAATGTTTATGTACATCCGACTGATGCCTGAAGTTGATTCTGAAAACCCGTTGTATCTCAAAATTCTTGAACTAACCCGTCATTATCACCAGTTGACCTATTTTCCGGGCGATCTGGTTCCAGACTGGTATGAGAAAATAGGGACACGAAATATTGAAATTGTTCTGCCTGTTTCAGGTGAATCAGAGCCGGCTTTCCACACGGCCGCAGCAGAACCTCAGGTTACTGAAGAACTTCCTGTTCTGACCGATGAAAGTGACATTGGTGTAAGTATTGACCACATGTTCCCTGATCAGGTTCCCTATGAAGAAGAACCTGAAACCCCGTCAACCATGTTTGATCCGCATTCACTTGCAGATGATGAACCCATTGTTGCGCCAGAGCCATTTGCCGTTCATGAATTAGCAGAGCCAGCCACTGAATTGCAGGAAACTATTACTGCAGAATTATCAGATCTGGCTGATAACAGAAGCGCAGAACCTGAAATCCTGCCTGCTTTTGAGGCTGTTTCTGATGATGGGCCAGGCCCTGAATCAGACGTTCTGAACGCTGAAATTCCAGAGTCAGAGTTGTTTGCAGAGCCAGAACCCTTTTCAACGGAAGGTTTTCTTTCTGATGATGACAACCTGCCGTCCTCCTTAATCGGATCGGGTTTTCAGCAGGAAGGTGATGAGCTTACGGGGTTTGAAGATGGAGGTACTGTTGATTATGAACCCGATCATGAACAGGATGATGAAATTCTGATTGCCAGCGAAACCATGGCCAATATTTTTGCACAGCAGGGAAAATATGATAAAGCCATTAAGGTTTACCGGATGCTGATGGAGGAAGAGCCTGAAATGATGGATCATTTTCTTCAGAAAGTTCAGGAACTTCAAAAAGCAGGTTCTGAAAATAACTCCTAACTTTTCGATTTCGGACAAATGAAAAAAATTCTGTTCGTTTGCCTCGGAAATATTTGCCGGTCACCGGTTGCAGAGGGTATTTTTCTGCATCAGGTCAAGTTGGGCAATCTGAATCATCAGTTTTCAGCAGACAGTGCCGGTACTGCTGGTTATCACATCGGGGAACGACCACATTCTACCTCTACTTCTGTTGCCCGTTCATATGGCATTGTCTTAGACCATCATGGCCGCCAGTTCAGTCGTGAAGATTTTAACCGGTATGATATGATCATTTGTATGGATCACAGCAACCTGGCAAATGTTCGCCGTGAAGCGGTTACCCCTGAAGAGAAATCAAAAATTTTTCTCATGCGCCAATGGGAAAAAGGTTCAAACCCCGAAGATCGTGATCACGCCCAGGACGTTCCCGATCCGTACTATGGTGGAACGGATGGATTTCATCTGGTGCATCAACTTCTGGAGACCTGCAATAAAAACCTGATTGCCTGGCTTTCTGAAAAAAGATAGTCGCCTTCATATTTCCCGATCCCCTGTCTATTAAATCCCCTTCCATTTATAAATCTCTTTGATTCGTTACGGTTTTTTTGTGATCGTTTCGACTGAAACTATTATTCGGTCGAACTATATATTTGATTTATCAAAACAAATATTGACATTGTATGGAAACTAATTGCACTTTCTTGAGTGTTGAGCACTAAAATGAGTCGTAACTTTGCAACTTGATTAAAGATTAAACGTAAAACGCTCGAATAAAATATAAAAACAGTCGAAAAATGGACGATAAGAAAAAGCATATTGTATTGGCCGCCCGTGATTTATTTCTTTCAGTGGGATTTGCTTCAACTTCAATGGAAGATGCTGCTAAAGTTGCCGGAATGGGTAAAGCCTCAATCTACCATTACTTTTCAAGTAAGGAAGAACTGTTCAATGAGATCCTGACTGTTGAAATTGAGGAGATGGAAGCTGAAATGCTGGCAGAATTGAAAAAGGTTAAATCTGCCGAAGAAAAACTTCACACCTTTCTGAAAACCAAATTTTCAAGAATCAGAAACCGGTACCACCAAATGGAATCAACATTAAATCTCTGGAAAGAGCTTGGTGATCAGTATCATCACGTGATGATGCGGTTCGGACAAAAAGAAGCCGAGATTATTGCTTCAATTTTTGTCAGTGGAATGACAACCGGTGAGTTCCGGCAGGTTGACCCCTTGAAACTCTCTGCCATGATGATGACCTATTTTTGGGGAATGCAGTATTCGGTTTATCGCCAGAGCTGCATCGATGGTTTTACGAAGCCAGATCTTGATGTGGCAGAAACCAATAGCCATTTTTTTACAGATATTATGTTAACCGGTATTATTCAAAACAAAAAACAATAGGAGTTCTTACCTATGAATCACCTCAGAATCCTGGCCAGCGGAATTTTTTCCGTTTTGTTATATGCCGGGGTTGTTTCTGCCCAAAATCAGGGGAAACAAGACTTTACCCTGACCGCTGCCATAGAAACAGCATTAAAAAATAACAGGTCTTACCTGGTTGCTGAGCAGGATCTTGAAAAATCTGATCTGCAGATAAATGAAGCCTACGGACTGGCTATGCCAACCCTTAGCGGATCGGCACAATACACCCGGAATCTGAAGCCGGCAGTATTTTTTATCACCACCCCAGAAGGAGTCCAAAAGCTCAAGATCGGGGCAGATAATGCCTATCAGCTTGCGTTTACCCTTCAGCAACCTCTGTACTCAAAAACGGTTGGAACAGCCCTCGAAGTTGCAGAAATATATAAAGATTATAGCCTGGCCGGGGTTAACTCATCACGTTTAAAAACTATTCTGGATGTTAAAAAAGCCTATTATGGCGTTCTCCTTGCAAAGCGGTACAAAGACGTTTCACAGAAAATGCTTGAACTGACTGAGTCGAATTATAAAAACGTTCAGGCAATGTACAAAGAAGGTGTTGCAAGCGAATACGATGAACTCAGAATGAGTGTGCAGCTTGCCAACGTCAGGCCTCAGGTTCTGCAGGCTCAGAATACCTACCAGATTGCTGTACTGAATTTAAAAAATCAGCTTGGTATTGAAAAGGAGCCGGTTGCGGTTGATGAGTTCAGACTTGAACTGCTGCCAGAAGATCAGATTTCGTTGGGTTCCCAAAAAGTGACCGAACAGAACTCAAACCTCCGTCAGCTTTCCATTCAGAAAAATCTGCTTGAAAAAAATGTGGAAATTAAGGAATCAGGTTTGTGGCCCAGTTTGTACGCATTTGGTAACTTGGCATGGCAGTCTCAGGCAGATAATTTCAAATTTCAGAATTATGACTGGATCAGATCAACCAGTGTAGGGTTAAACCTTTCCATCCCCATTTTTAGCGGATTTCAAACGGTTTCCCAGATTCAGCAGGCAGAACTTGAAGTAAAAAAATTGGATTACATGATCAATGATCTTCAAAGCAATCTTCAGCTTGCCGTTCAAAGTGCAACTTTTAAGCTCAGAGAAGCCAAAGAACGTGTCGAAGCACAGGGTAAGGCTGTAGGTCAGGCAGAAAAAGCTCTGGCAATTGCAGAAATCAGGTTTAAAAACGGCGTAGGCATGCAACTGGAAATTCTGGATGCACAGCTTGCCCTGAATCAGGCTTTAAATAATCAGGCTCAGGCTACTTATGATTATCTGGTTGCCAAGGCCGACTGGCAGCAACTCACCGGTATGGAATAACCTATTTTAGACAAGAAAGAGAAAATTATGAAACAAGCATTCCTGTTAAGCATCGTTCTTCTTTTAACCGGTTCGGTTCTGATATCCGGTTGCGGAAAAGGAAGTCAATCTGAAACCATAGTTCCAAATAAAAACACTGAACTGACTGTTGATGTTCAGAAGCCAGAATCAGGTTCATTAACTGAAGTTTTAACGTATTCAGGTTCACTTTCAGGTGAAGAAGAATCAGTGCTTCGGTCGAAGGTTTCCGAAACCATAAGTGAAGTAGTTGTAAGTATTGGCCAGCAGGTTAAAAAGGGAACTATTCTGGTTAAATTTGATCTGACAACAGCTTCTGTGCAATATGCTCAGGCCCGTTCAAATTATGAACTAGCTGAAAAAACCTACGAGAGAAATTTGAATTTGCTGAAGGCCGGTGCCATTTCTCAGCAACTGCTCGATCAGACAAAAACACAGCTTGATGTAGCCCTTGCCAATTATGAAAATGTAAGAAATATGGTTCAGATTGAGTCACCCATTGACGGTACAGTAACAAACCTGAATGTCAGCGCCGGAGATTTTGTTTCTGCCGGATCACCTGTTGTTACCGTTTCGAAAATCTCTTCGCTCAAAACCTCTGTTTCATTAAATTCGTCTGACCTTGTGAAGGTAAAAGTGGGAAGCCCTGTTTTAATCACTCTTACTGATAACCCGTCTGTTAAAACAGAAGGAAGAATCACTGAAATTGCAAAGTCTGCAGATCCTGCAACCCGTACTTTTGAAGCAAAAATCAGGTTGTCATCTACTCAGGGGTTCAACAGCGGACTCTATGTGAATGTCGAAATTCTGAATAAAACTACCCAGCAGGCACTTTTGGTCCCTGTAACAGCTCTTGCCGCTAAACTGGGTAAAACTGCACTTTTCGTCATGAGACCCGATTCAGTAGTGAGTTCAGTTTTTATCACAACCGGTTACCGGAACAATGAAAATGTTACAATTCTGTCTGGTATAACTGAGCAGGATCTGATCGTGACATCTGGAACTCTTCTTTTAAAAGATGGCGATAAAATAAAACCGGTTGTTAAAAACTGAACTCAAATTTAGCAAAGTGGATTCAAAATGAATTTAGCAGAACTATCAATTAAACGACCCGTCTTCATTACGATGGTTACGGTTGCCCTGATTGTAATGGGCTTTCTGGGACTTTCCCGGATGAAAATGGAATTATTCCCGAAGGTTGATTTCCCGATTGTTGTGATCAATACTGTCTACCCGGGTGCCGGGCCAGAGCAGGTTGAAACTCAGGTTACCGCGATTATTGAAGAGTCAGTTAACTCAATTTCCGGGATTCGCCATATTACATCAACCTCACAGGAAGGGTTTTCACAGATCGTGGTTCAGTTTGAACTTGAAGTTCAATCGGTTACCGCATCCCAGGATGTGAGAGAAAAAGTTGCTCTGATAAAAAATAAACTTCCGAAAGATGTCGAAGACCCTATCGTTCTTCGTGTTGATCAGGGAGCCGCCCCGATTATGAGTATGGTTGTTTCATCAGATAAGATGGATCAGCAAACCCTTACCGAATATGTAAAACGTCAGGTTAAACCCCGGTTTGAAACGGCAAATGGGGTTGGTCAGGTCGATTTGCTTGGCGGAAGCGCCCGTCAGTTTAATGTGAAAGTTGATCTAGCAAAGCTGAATTCTTTTGGAATTTCAATGCCTGATCTTGCTGCCAAAATTCAGGGTGGGAACCTTGAATTTCCTGGTGGACGTATCAATGAAGGTAAAAGGGAATTACTGGTAAGAACTGCAGGCCGGTTCAAATCTGCCGAAGAAATGGGCAAACTGGTCATTAAAAATGTTGGAACAAAACTGGTCAGGTTAAGTGATGTGGCTTCAGTTGAAGACGGTGTAGTTGAGCAAAGAACCTTTTCTTCTTACAACGGGCAACCGGCTATCGGGATTAATGTGATTAAGCAGTCTGACGCAAATACTGTAGAAGCTGCAACTGAAGTGAATAAAATCCTCGCAGAAATAAAACCAGCCCTTGAACGGGATGGGGTTAAAATTGATCTGGTGGATGACTCTTCAATTTATATCAAAAATTCAGTTCACGCTGTTGAAGAAGATATCGTAATCGGTGGTTTGCTTGCCGTTATCATTATCTTTTTCTTTCTGGCAAATGGGGCTTCAACCCTGATTTCTGCTTTGGCCATTCCAACCTCAATTGTGGCAACATTTGGTTTCATGCACCTTTTTGGCTTTACTCTGAATTTTATGACCTTGCTGGCACTTTCCCTGGCGGTCGGAATTCTGATTGATGATGCCATTGTGGTTATTGAAAATATTTACCGTCACCTTGATCATGGTGAAGGCCGTGTGAAGGCTGCCATCAGCGCGTCAAAGGAAATTGCTCTTGCCGTCATGGCCACAACATTCTCACTTGTTGCCGTGTTCTTCCCGGTGGCAACCATGCAGGGAATCGTAGGCCGGATTTTCTTTCCGTTCGGAATCACGGTTTCAGTAGCCGTTCTCGTTTCGCTTTTTGTTGCTTTTACCCTTACCCCAATGTTGTCTTCAAGACTGCTGGGGAAAGAAGTGCACCTTACCAAAGATTCTGCCTGGTACTGGAAACCATTCTATTATTTCAATGCAGTTTTTGACTGGTTGAATGTGAAATATCACGGTACATTGAAGTGGGCTCTAAACCATAAAATTCTTACCATGCTTGTCGCAACCGTTGCCTTTATTGGCGGGATCGGATCTGCGCTTTTTCTTGGTGTTGAGTTTATGCCCAATCAGGATCAGGGTAAATTTACGGTTACCGTGAAAGCCCCTCCGGGAACAAGTATTGAAGAAACAATTTCAAAAATCCGTCAGGTTGAAGAAAAACTTAGAACCTACCCGGAAGTTGTAAATATGTTTACTACCATCGGTTCTCAAAGCCAGCCTGTTAATGTAGGTTCCATTCTTGTTCTTTTAAAACCAAAAGCAGAACGGAATATCGATGTCTTCAATATGCTTTATAAGCTGCGGAATGAAATCAAAGATGTAACCGGGGTTGCGTTGTGGTTCGGGCTGCCATCAAATGTGGGTCCACCACAAAAAATGATGCAGATTTCCATCCAGGGTCCAGATATTGAAGTTTCAAAAAAACTTGCAGATAAGGTCATGGGTATGTTCAGGGAGACGCCGGGGCTCGTTGATCTTGAAACCTCTTATGAAGAAAATAAACCTGAAGTCCAGATCAGGCTGAAACGTGATGCAGCATCGAATGCAGGTGTTGATGTAGGGCTTGTCGCCCAAACGGTTCAGCAGATGATTGACGGTGTTAAGGTTTCTGACTTTCAGGAAGGTGATCAGCAGTATGAAGTCCGTCTTCAGCTTCGGCCGGAAGACCGGAAAAAATATACTGAATTATCTCAGATCATGATCAAGTCAAGAAATAAGGATGCTGCCGGGAAGGATTTGTATATTCCGCTGTCAACCGTTGCAGATATTACTGAAGGTTACGGACCTTCAAAAATTACCAGGTATGACCGTCAGCGGCAGATTCTGATTTCAGGTAACCTTGCCGGAACCTTGCTTGGAACTGCAGACGGTTTTCTGAAAACTAAGATTGACAGTATGAAAGCCGCAGGTGAAGTTCCTCCCGGTTATTTCGTTGGTTCAATCGGTATGGCTGAAATGATGAAGGAAAGTTTTGGGTACATGTTTGTGTCTCTCATTCTCGCCATTGTTTTCGTTTACCTGATTCTTGCTTCGCAATTTGAAAGTTTCATTCAGCCAATTTCTATTATGATCTCCCTTCCGCTTTCGCTGATTGGTGCTTTTCTGGGTCTTCTGGCCTTTAACAGTACAATTTCAATCATGTCGATGATCGGGATTATTATGTTGTTCGGTTTGGTAACCAAAAATGCGATTCTGTTGATTGACTTCACCAACCAGCTTCGTCTTGAAGGTTATTCAAGATATGAGGCTCTGCTGAAAGCCGGTCCGATCAGATTACGGCCCATTCTGATGACCACTCTTGCCATGATCTTTGGTATGTTGCCGGTCGCACTCGCGGTCAGTGAAGGTTCTGAAGGCCGGGCACCACTGGGTCAGGCTATCATTGGCGGATTGATTACCTCAACAATGCTGACTTTATTGGTTGTACCTGTTGTCTATTCACTTCTTGATGATTTCGGTGCATGGTTCGGACGCCTGACAGGGAAAGAAAAGTATAAAATTGAAGAAGAGCCACCCAAAGGCATCCTCGAAAGCAGTCAGGAATAAGTTTAAACAAAAAAGTCAGCCCATAAAGCTGACTTTTTTGTTTGTGTGAAAAAGCGGAACAAAATTTAATTTCTTGTAAAAATCACTCTTTCATTCAGTTTGGCTTTTACTTTGTCAAAAAACTGTTTGGTTTGAGGGTAAGTACCGGGTGTTACCCAGGGTGTTTTTACTTCATATTCTTCAGAAACGAGAATTTGATTGTTTGACCCACTTGAAAAAGATTTTTTGAAAAGGAAATTTGGGCTATCCAATGAGATTGGATCCGGAAGGTTACGGGTAGAAAATTTCCGGAAGGGTAAAATAACCGTTTTCTTCTCAATCCGGTAAGGTTGCGAAAATTCAACCGAATATTTTCTGGTTTCCTTTTTCAGCCAGTTAAACTTGTTCATTAACTGAAGCGGATCTGCATGCAGTAAAAGCAAATCACCCTGTCTGACTGCTGCCCCCGATGAAGTAAATGCAAAGCTGAATCTGAACGGGGTTTTGATTGAATCAAGGCTTGAATGTGACCAGGATTTTACCCGGATATTCCCCATATCACCAATTACCAAAGATTTAATATAGTCGTCAGTTTGTTTGGGAGTTTTATCTTTAAAGAATGACCTGTATTCGTAATTGTCATCACCATGGAAGGTCAGTTCAACTTTGAATTGTGTTGAATCTCCGTCAATAAAACTTACTTCCTGATTAATCTCAACCAGGTTATCTTTTGGAGTAGAAGCCGGTATCTTTTCGATAGTACCTGTTTTTTCATTCGAGATGACCAAAACATTCATACCTTCAACTGAAGATGGGACTTCATCAATGGGTGCGAATTGAAGGGTTGGGTCTAGCCAGTAAATTTTCCCGGAAGGGGCTTTTACTTTCAGTATCATGTGATTGAAGCTATAACTCGGAAAACTTGGGTCTATACGACCATCGTCTTTGGTCAGGGCAAGAACCGGGAATGATTCAATGTTGATTGCTTTTAAGAGTACGAGCAGAAGTGTAGCCTTATCCTTGCAATCACCCCATGAATTTGAAATCACCGTTTTGGGTTCATGCGGACGTAATCCACCATTTCCCAGATAAATTGAAACATAGCGTATGCCTTGGGCAAAGTTATAAAGGGCCTGAATTTTTTCTTCTTCCTTTGAAAGTCCCGAAACAAGTTCATTCGCTTTTTTTCTGATATCATCACTCACGTTTGTCATATCAGTATAATAATTTCTCCAGTACCAGTCAGCCACATTGTTCCAGGTTTCAAACTCACCTTTTGTAAACTTCATATACCCTTTAAAAAGGTCATGATCGGGCATTTGGGGTTCAGGCTCAAATGCCGGAATATCTTCAAGTACCCATGAATTCATAAACTTTGCATCGAGTGTTGAGCCTGACGGGTTGATCAGGTTTTTCTGGACAGGGTCAGGCATATTCGGAAAATTGTATGCTTTATAGCGCCAGGTCCAGCCGAAACCGCCATCAACCTTGTCAATTACAAGAATTCTTGGTGCAACCAGTTCGAAAATATTTTTTTTGATCGGAAGGTAGGATTGCATCATCCATTGATCATGAACAAACGGATTTTGTTTTGAAATGGTGTATTGAAGTTCAATAATGCAATTTTTGGAAACCTGAGGGAAGGTAAAGGTTACAGCCCTCTGATCTGAAAAGACAGTTGACCCGCCTGATGACCCGGTAGTGTGGTAAAAATCTTTGCTTTCCAAAACGATCTCAGTACCATCCTCTTTCACTGTTCTGGCACTGATGTCTTTTAAGTTGTCACCTTCGTGCAGGTAAATTTTATACGAAGCGTATTCTTCAATATTTCTGAAAAGTTTGGTTACTGAGTGAATGGTTTCTTCTGAATTGATTTCATAATACTCCGAACCGGCATGAATTGAAACGTCTACCCGTTGATGCCTTAAAATAATGACTGCATCATTTTCAGGATAATTTTCAGGAATAAGCTTTTCAGAATTTTGATACTGACTTTCCAGTTCTTTGATATTGGCGAAATTGGCTGATCCGCATCCGGTCAGAAAGAACAAAGAAAGCAGTGTCAGAAAAAGGATGTAATTTTTTGTATTCATTTTGTTTTCCCGGGATAGTGAAAGTTCGAAAATATTAATTTAATAAAAAAAAAGAAAATTGGAAGCGGTTTTTCATCAATTTTTAATGGAATGCTATGTGTTTCAGCAAACGTATCTGCCGGATCTTATGTTAAAGTTTATGGAATTGAAGTTCATTTTCACTTTTTCTATTTCCATATTGAAACTTTGGCTACCGAAAGCCGTTTAACCAACTTGTGATTTTTGTCAAAACCTTGTAACGGAATCAGAATCCATGAAATCAACCGCTTTATTTGCTATTCTTTTACTCAGTGCCGGATCTGCTCTGGCACAATCTTCACCAACCAAACTTAATTTGCAGCAAGCCGTTCAGCTGGCCGTAGATAAAAATCCTGACTTGCAGAAAATCCGTCAGAACGTAAATCTGGCCAAAGCCGATTACCTGCGGGCTATCGGGGCATTTCTGCCATCGGCCGGAGCAAGTCTGGGTGCAACCTATTCGAATGGCTCTCAGTATATTGCCCCAACTCTTCCAGTTAAAAACTCTGAAAACAGAAGTTACCGCTGGGGTTTTAATGCAAATATGAATCTATTTAACAGTCTCAGCGATCTGAAAGGTTTTACTTCTTCAGAGTATAACCTGGAAACAGCAAAACTTCAGTTTGGGCGTTCAGTTCAGACTACTGTTCTCGATGTTACCAGTAACTTTCTTTTGGCACTTCAGCGCCAGGAACTGCTTAAGATTGCAGCAGAAGATCTTTCCTATCAGGAAGAACAGTTGAAAAAAATTACTGAAATGACCCGTTTAGGTTCCCGCCCGATGGTTGATCTCTACAATCAGCAATATGCAAAAGCAAATGCTGAACTGAATCTGATCAATGCACAAAAGAATTTTGAAATTGCAAAAAGTGATCTTGTGGCTCTGTTATCACTTGATCCAACCTCAGAATATGACATAGAAGCACCGGTTCTTGAAGGGATTAAAACAGATGAACAGTTTTCTTCTCTTGTGCCCCTTCTGTCATCAGCCCTCAATCAGAGACCTGACTATCAGGCAGCCAAAATCGGACTGAAATCAAGAGAAAATGCCGTCTGGCAAGCCTGGGCAAATTACGGACCTTCCCTCGATCTTTCATGGAACTGGGGGGCCAACGCGGCATCACCTTCCTCTACAGGAATTAACGTTCCTACACAACTTTCCGATCAGAGAGCATATTCTGTCAGCTTAACTCTCTCTGTTCCTATTTTTGATCGTTTCCAGACCAATTACATGGTTGAACAAGCTACGGTGAATCTTCAAAACTCACAGTATGATCTCGAAAAAATGGAAAAAACAATTCAGATTGGCGTGAAACAAGCCTGGCTGGATTATAAATCCTACAAAAAAGCATACGATGCTTCTGAAGCTCAATTCAAGGCTGCAAGCCTGCTAAAGGAAACGGCTCAGGAAAGATATAATGTTGGTGCCGGAAGTTATCTGGAACTGGCAAATGCAACAAAAGATTTTGTGACTGCTGCCAGTAATCTGACCACAAGCAAATACCAGTTTGAATTTCAGAAAAAAGTGCTTGAATTCTACATCGGTAGTCTGAACCCTGAAGATTATGTTAACATCCGCTAAAAGAGAAAAAGGAAAATTCTGATTATGGCTCAGCCAAACGGATCCAAAAAGAAAAAAATAATCATCATCAGTATTCTTTTGGTGGTGGTACTTGCAAGTATTCTGTTTGCTGTCTTTGGTAAAAAGGACAAAGGAATATTGGTTAATGCTGAACAGGTTTCAAAAAGGGATATCACCCAGATTGTAACAGCTTCAGGGAAAATTTACCCGGAAATTGAAGTTAAAATTTCTCCTGATGTTTCAGGTGAAGTAATTGAACTGGCCGTTGTTGAAGGTCAGGTCGTAAAAAAAGGACAATTCCTTGCCCGGATCAAACCCGATTTCTATAAATTCCAGATGGAACAAAGTGCCGCAGGATTAACTTCAGCACAATCTCAGTCGAACTCTGCTCAGGCTCAGTTCGAGAAAGCTGAAAAGGAACTGAAGCGTGTTCAGGAAATGGCTAATAAAAATCTGATTTCTGCTTCTGAGCTTGAAACTGCAAAAACAAATTTTCAGGTCGCCCAGCAAACTTTAAATGCTTCGCAAGCTGATATCAAAAGGTCAAAAGCCACAGTTGATCAGGCACAGGAAAGTCTGAACAAGACCAGTATTTTTTCTCCGATTGATGGTATTATTTCAAGTCTGCTTATCGAAAAAGGTGAACGGGTAGTCGGTACGTCACAGTTTGCAGGAACTGAAATTATGCGCATTGCAGATTTCAGTAAAATGGAAGTCAGGGTTGATGTGAATGAAAATGATGTGGTCAATGTCAGTATTGGTGACACGGCCAGAATCACAGTTGATGCCATGAAAACAAAAGTTTTCGTCGGTCTCGTTACCGAAATTGCACACACACCGGTCACCAAAGGATTGGGTTCACAGGAAGAGGTAACCAACTTTCCAGTGAAAATAAAAATTGTAAATCCGGATAAAGAATTCAGATCAGGTCTTTCTGCAACCGCTGATATTGAAACAGATATGGTGAATGATGTTCTGAGTGTTCCAATCCAGTCAGTAACCATCCGCCGTGAAGTAAAGAAGGCTGAAAACGAAGGCGAAAACAAAGAAGACAATCAGGAAAAACCGGAAGCTAAGCCTGCAAAAGCACTTAAGGAACCTGCAAAAATTGTATTTATTGCAGAAAACGGTGTGGCAAAAACAGTTGAAGTTACCACCGGTATCAGCGACGACCGCTTCATTGAAATCAAGTCCGGACTCAAAGGGACGGAACAGGTTATTACAGGTTCTTACCGTGCAATTTCACGGGAGCTGAACGATCAAAGCAAAATTCAGGTTGAAGATCCGAATAAGAAAAAATCTGCAACTGAAGTTAAAGAATAATCAGCAGGGCGAGTGAAATGAAAGAGAATCTGATTCACATTGAAAATATGACCAAAGTTTATATCATGGGAACCCAGGAAGTTCATGCACTTCGGGGAGTCAGCCTTGATATTTCTGAAAATGAGTATGTCGCGGTAATGGGTCCGTCTGGGTCTGGTAAATCTACACTGATGAATATGTTCGGTTGTCTTGATACACCAACATCAGGAGTTTATCAGTTCAAAGGGCATGACGTTTCTATCATGACAGATAATGAACTGGCCCGCATCCGGAACAAGGAAATCGGTTTTGTATTTCAGTCGTTTAATCTGCTGCCCCGATCAAATGCCCTGCACAATGTTGAATTACCCCTGATTTACGCCGGTGTTTCTGCCCATGATCGCCGTGAAAGAGCCATGGATGCCCTAACCAATGTAGGTCTTGGCGACCGTGTACATCATAAACCCAATGAACTTTCGGGTGGTCAGCGCCAACGTGTTGCTATTGCCCGTGCATTGGTCACAAAACCCTCAATCATTCTGGCAGATGAGCCAACCGGTGCGCTTGATTCAAAAACCGGGGAAGAAATTATGCTTTTATTTGAGGATTTGTATAAAGCCGGAAACACAATTATTGTCGTAACTCACGAAGAAGATATCGCCAAACATGCCCGGCGGGTAATCCGGTTAAAAGACGGACATATTGAAACTGATGAATCCAGAGTTGGTCATCTTCAGGCAAGTCACGCATGAATTTATTCCTGTTACAGCTTAAGGAAAGTGTCCTGATTGCACTTTCGTCGATCAGGGCAAATAAAATGCGGTCACTTCTCACGACGTTGGGTATCGTGATTGGTATTGTTTCTGTAACCTCAATGAACATGATGATGAGCGGAATAGACAATGCCTTTAAGTCATCTTTAACCATGATCGGAAATGACGTTCTTTATATTCAGAAGTTTCCCTGGTTTATGAACCGTGATGATTGGTGGTCTTTCAGAAACCGTCCGGAATTGCAGGAATCTTACTTGCCGATTATCAGGGAGCAATCGCAAAATGCGCTGTACGTTGTTCCGAGGGCTGGTGCAGGCGGAGATGTAAAATTTTCGGAAAACAGTGTAAACGGTGTTTTCGTAAACGGCGTGGTTGATGATGAATTAAGGGTTTCCGGGTCGGATCTTTCTGACGGAAGGTTTTTTACTGAACTTGAAAATTCCGCCGGTCGAAGTGTGATCGTTCTCGGTTCAGAAGTGGCCAAATCTCTTTTTGATGAGAGTGATCCCATCGGAAAAAAAGTGGTGTTGAACGGGCATCCTTACAGTGTGATCGGTGTACTTTCAAAACAGGGGAAATTTCTCGGACTTTTCAGCCGTGATAATCAGGTCATGATCCCGTTCGGTACATTTAAAAAGTATTTTGGTATCCGTCGCGGGATTACCATTGCTGTGAAAATCAAAGACGAGAAAAAAATTGAGGAAGCAAAAGGTGAACTTACGCTGATCATGCGAAAATTACGGCGTTTGAGTGCTACTCAGGAAGAAAATTTTGCTATAAACCAGCAGGAAGCCTTTAAGCAGCAATTAGACGGAATCAGTGCCGGTATTTACGGAGTAGGCATTTTTATCACCTCACTTTCTTTGATTGTCGGGATGATTGGCGTCATGAATATTATGTTCGTTTCGGTTAAAGAGCGAACACGCGAAATCGGAATCAGAAAGGCTTTAGGCGCCACCCGAAAGATTTTACTTATCCAGTTCCTGATCGAAGCCATGACGATAAGTCTCATTGGCGGGCTGATAGGACTTTCCATTTCAGCAGGTCTCAAATTTGTTATTGACCATTATTTTGTTGCCGAAATGCCACTGGGTGTGATCATGATTTCTATCGTTGTGTCATTGGTTGTTGGGCTTATTGCCGGTATTCTGCCAGCCAATACAGCAGCAAAACAGGATCCGATTGAGGCATTACGATATGAATGAAAAACTCGAGAATAAACTTAACGCGGCAAAAGAGCTCCTTTCTGTTTCCATTGACAGTGTTAAAGTCAATAAACTGAGAAGTATACTCACCCTCACAGGAATTGCAATTGGTGTATTTTCAATTATTGCAGTGATGACTGCAATCGGGGTTCTTCAGCAATCCATTGAAAGCGGACTTAATCAACTAGGTGCGAATACTTTCCAGATTCAGAAATATGATGGTGGCATTAATAATAATGATCGTGACCGGGTAAAACGCCGTGATATTACCTACGATCAGGGAAGAGTTGTAGCAGAAAAATCGACACTGGCACGTTTTATTGGTCTTGAAGCCTGGTCGTTTGGCGACAAGTTAAAATCCCGGTATGAAGAAACCCGCCAGGATGTGCAGATTGCCGGTGGTGATTATGCTTTTTTTCCAAATAACAGCTACAATATTGAATTCGGCCGGTCAATAAATGATGAAGATGTCAGACTGGAACGCCAAATAGTTGTGTTAGGAAAAGATGTGGCTAAAAAGCTGTTTCCAAATTCTGATCCTTTGGGTGAAACTATTGTATACAAAGGTCAAAAGTTTACCGTTTCAGGTGTCATGGAGGCCCGGGGTTCAAATTTTGGGCAAAGTCAGGATAATCTTATAGTCATACCTCTGACAGCATTTTTTAAAATTCATGGAAGTAATGTACCCGATCTTCACATTACAGTTATGGCAGCTTCCGCCGAATTGATGGAGGCCACCATGGATGAATGTTTTGGCCTTTTGCGTACAGCAAGGGGTCTGGAACCTGGTGAAGAAAATGATTTTGCTGTTTTTAGCAACGACTCCATGGTTGAAAACTTTAATGAGTTTACAGGGGCGTTTAAGCTTGCTGCAGCGGCCATATCCTTCATTGCTTTATTAGCAGCCGGAATTGGAATTATGAATATCATGCTTGTTTCGGTTACCGAACGTACCCGTGAAATCGGTATCAGAAAAGCAGTAGGCGCTACCCGGCCCAATATCATGTTTCAGTTTGTTTCTGAAGCCATCATTATTTGTCAGATTGGTGGACTTGCCGGTATTATTCTCGGTGCAGTTGCCGGTAATCTGGTTTCACTTCTTATGGATGTTCCCGCTTATTTCCCTTATCTCTGGGCCATTATTGGTGTTGTGATTTGCAGCCTGGTTGGTATTGTATTCGGGTCATATCCGGCCTACAAAGCGGCCAATCTTGATCCGATTGCAGCACTCAGATATGAATAGTTATAAGTCGAGAGCAGCGAAGATCCCGAACTAGCTTCGGGGTGACAAGTTATAAGTGGTAAGTGAGAAGTTGGGTGATACGGGGTACGCTTTACGGAACATCGGGATGCAATAACATTTGCCTTTTGCAAAGGTGAGATGCCAAAGGCAAAGGGGTTTGTTAGGCAATGAACGTAATCAAATGAATCGTCTGGTATTTAATCAATTATTTAAAATCCTGAAATTGCCATAAACAAAAACGCCGGTCATTGAACCGGCGTTTTTGTTTTACTTCCGAAGATCGAGCGGAATATAGTTGTTGATTGCTGGTCCGTGATAAATCTGACGTGGACGGTTAATCTTGAAGTCAGGGGCTTCAACCATTTCCTTCCAGTGAGCCAGCCAGCCCGGCAGACGGCCGATAGCAAACATGACCGTGAACATATTTACGGGAATACCCATTGCTTTAAGAATAATTCCTGAGTAAAAATCAACGTTCGGATACAACTTCTTGTCAATAAAATATTGATCGCTGAGTGCAGCTTCTTCGAGTTTCTTAGCTATTTCAAGCAAGGGATCTTCAATACCCAGAGCATCAAGAACTTCGTTTGCAGATTTTTTGATAATATTGGCACGCGGATCAAAATTTTTGTAAACCCGGTGTCCGAAACCGTACAATCTGAAACCAGAGTCTTTGTCTTTTGCCTTTTCAACCCACTTTTTTACATTTCCCCCATCATCTCTGATTTGCTCAAGCATTTCAATGACTTCCTGGTTTGCACCGCCATGAAGCGGACCCCACAAAGCACCAATACCTGCAGAAATGGTGGCAAAGAGATTTGACTTTGAACTGCCAACGAGGCGAACGGTTGATGTTGAACAATTTTGCTCATGATCTGCGTGAAGGACGAAGATCAGATTCAAGGCCTTAACAAGGGTTTCATTAACTTCGTAATGTCTGCTCGGGTGAGCAAACATCATATTCATGAAATTTGCACAATAACTGAAATTATCAGTTGGGTAAATGTAAGGTTCGCCAATTGATTTTTTATAAGAATAGGCGGCGATGGTACGCATTTTTGCTAATAACAGCACAAACATCCGGTACTTTTCTGCTTCGTTCAGGTTGGGTTTTAATGCCCAGGAGTTGTGAATAGAAAGGGTACTGACCATTGATGAAAGAATAGCCATTGGATGCGCTGTTGACGGGTATCCGTCAAAAAAGTGCTTCATATCCTCATGAATGTAGCTGTTTTCGGTAAGAGCCTGCGACCATTTTCCAAGTTCTTCTTTATTGGGAAGTGTACCATAGATGAGCAGGTAAGCAGTTTCAACAAAAGTTGATTGTTCGGCCAGTTGTTCAATCGGGATCCCGCGGTATCTGAGAATGCCAAGTTCGCCATCCAGATAGGTAATGTTCGAAACTGCGGCTCCGGTATTCATAAAACCAGAATCCATAGTAATATAACCTGTTGAATTGCGTAGTGAGGTTATATCAATTGCTTTTTCATTTTCGGTTCCGGTTATAACCGGCAGGTCGTAAGATTTTTCGCCCAGAATAAGCTTTGCGGTATCAGGCATAAGGGTAGAATCCTCGAATCAAAATGTTAACAGGTAATTGCGATTAGTATTTAAAATATTAAAATCATGAAAAACTGAACAAAAAGAAAGTTCAGACTGACTTTTTTTCACAAATAAGAACAATGAACAACTGATGACAACATAAAATTGTAAAAATGCGTTCAAAAAAGGTATAAAAATAAAAAGCCGGACTGCGTTGCACAGCCCGGCTTTGATCCCGAGTATAAGGTAGGTTTTAGAACGAGGCTTTTTTAGGTGTGATAGCTGCTGTATGTAGATTACCAGCTGCTAGCATTACAAAGGTAACAATGTACGTGCCAAAAAATCAACTATTATTGATTAGAATGTTCATATAGAAAGAAAAAATATGGACAACATACTGCAAGTCATTGATTATTATGAGTTTAAAGATTGATAAAGGTGGTGCCTTCTTTACAGGAGAAGGTTGCATAAAGGTTAGTTTTCCTGTTATGAAAAGCATTTCATTAAAGTTGGGTAAAAACGTAATAATTCAGCGCTGAGCGCATTACCTTTTTTCCGGAAATGTGTTTTTTTTATATCTGGCATTGGTTTTGTTATTTCCAGGCTAAAATTAGTTTTAAAGTGAAAAATCTCAGGAAGTCCCGATAACTTCAGATTTGAAATCCAACCAAACGAGACCCTATACTGATTTTCATAAAAAACGGGATAATAATTAATAAGGATTTTGTTCGGGTTAAACTTGACTAAAATCGCATTTTAGAGTAACTTTATATTCTCAATATCTGCCCAGGTGGTGAAATTGGTAGACACGCTAGATTCAGGGTCTAGTGCCGGTTCCGGTGTAAGGGTTCGAATCCCTTCTTGGGCACAACAGGCTGTAAAGCCGCGCACACTAAATGCACGCCTTAACCGTGCATTTTTTTTCTTAATAGATGACAAAAATCAGGGATGTAATTAAAATATTGGATAGTTGGATTCCGGCAGATATCGGGTGGGACCGAGATAATACCGGATTTCAACTTGGGGATACCGGACAGGAAGTCAGAAAAATTCTGCTTTGTCTGGATCTCACGCCTAAGGTACTTGCCGAAGCAATAACCTCAGGAGCCAACCTGATCATTTCACACCATCCGCTTCTATTTAATCCATTAAAATCAATAAACCCCTCAGACCCCACCGGTCACCTCGTTTTCACCGCGATCCAGAATAACATCACAATTTACTCAGCCCACACCAACCTTGATTTCATTTTCGGAGGTGTAAGTACAGTTTTGGCAGAACGGATCGGGCTTACCTCGGTTTCTATCCTGGATGAACAGTACGGACATACACGCAAGCTTGAAGTTTTTGTTCCTGCAGATTCGGCCGATGTGGTTTTTCATGCTCTTTCTGATGCAGGGGCCGGTGAAATTGGAAATTATACACACTGTTCTTTCAGAAGCAGGGGCGAAGGTTCATTTCTTGGAAATGAGTCGAGTCACCCGGTTACGGGTACAGCAGGGCAGTTTGAAAAAGTTGAAGAAATAAAACTGGAAATGGTTTTTCCGAAATGGAAAGAAAAACAGGTACTTTCTGCACTTAAAAAGTCTCACCCGTATGAAGAAATTGCCTTTAACCTGATTACGCTGGCTAATTCGTCAAGTCAGTATGGTGCGGGGGCGTGGGGAACGCTGGAGTCACCAATCCGGCTCAAAGATTTTATAACCTCAATAAGCAACCTTCTCGGATCACAGGGAATCAGATATTCGGGTGATCCTGAACAAACTGTCAGCAAAGTTGCGGTTTGCGGTGGTGCAGGAGCTGATCTGATTTCGAAGGCGGCGAAACTCCCGGTTGATTGTCTTGTCACTGCAGATATTCGTTACCATCAGTTTTTTTATTCAACACCCAATTTTTCAATTGTAGATGCCGGTCATTTTGAAACTGAAGTTGTGGTTCTGGATGCCGTTAAAGCAAAAATCAACCTTGAATTCCCCGGAATTCCGGTCGAAAAAACAAAGATTATTACAAATCCGATTCAATATCATAATAAATAAAGGGGAGACAATTACGTGGAAAACCTGAAAACCCTGGTACTTCTGCAAAGGCTCGATCAGCAGCTTGACGAACTCAATTTTCTGAGAGGCGATTTACCTGACCAGATTGAAGACATTGAAGCTGAACTTGAAGGAATTAAAAGCACTGTTGTTAGTGCAGAAAAATTTCTGAAAGAAGCTGATGGTCAAATTGATGTGATTCGTATTGAGATTGAAGCATCCAAAGAAAAAACTGCCAAATATAAAGCTCAGCAGTTTGAAGTGAGAAACAACAGAGAATATGATGCATTGACCAAGGAAATGGATTCCATGGCCAAACATGCAGAAGAATTAGAAAAGAAAATTGAGTCCATAAAGGCACAGAAGGAAGAGTCAGCAAAAGTGAATCTGGTTGCTGACCCCAAAATCAAGCATCTTGAACAAGAGCTGAAAGACCGCAAGGCTCAGCTTGAAGACATTACACGTGATACTCTTGATGAAGAACGGATTTTACTTTCTGACCGCAAGAAACTGACTGAAAAGACTGACAAAAAAATGATTGATCAGTACGAGCGGATTCGTTCAGCCCGTGACGGAAAAGTGGTTGTTAAAATTCAACGTGGTGCCTGCGGAGGTTGTTTTAAAGTTATACCGCTGCAACGTCAGGCAGAGATTAAAAAGGGCGTCCGCGTTTTCCATTGTGAGCATTGTGGCCGGATAATCGTTTCAGAAATTTATTTTGACGAAATAATGGCAGGCGCAGCTGCTGTAAAATAATAAAACTGTGATTTCAGTATCAGCATAACGGGTTGGATGGTGAGGCTTGGCGGCGAATTTACTGTTATTACAGGTAAGAAAGTGTATTTTTGCAACCGGAAGTGCGCCGGGTAATCGCTCTCCCGGTAAAATGGGGGGGAGGAAAGTCCGAACTTCGCAGAGCATGCTGCCCGGATAACGTCCGGGAGGCGGTGACGCCATGGAAAGTGCCACAGAGAACAGACCGCCACGATGAAAATCGGGGTAAGGGTGAAACGGCGGTGTAAGAGACCACCAGTGAGTGTGGTAACACATTCAGCTTGGTAAACCCCAGCAGGAGCAAGGCCATGTAGGAAGACAATAGGGCTGCTCGTCCGTGTCTTCGGGTAGGCCGCTTGAATCCGGTAGCAATACCGTGAACAGATCAATGATTACCGAACCTGCCGGCCGGTGGCAAACAACCGGCAGGGTGAACAAAATTCGGCTTACAGGTGCACTTCCGTCTGCCTTATTTAAAAGCTTACAGAAACCAGATTAACCATCGGAACCGTTTCAACAACAGGTCCGGCTGGAGATTGAGTCATTGACATTCTGATGTCAGGTGAAAAACTGCTCAGAGTGAATCCATCGCCCTGATACTGAATCATTGCAGAATTGTTTTTTCCTGGCTGAGCCAGCACAACTGCATCAACAACTCCAAAAAGCATTCCCGTCCAAACGCCATATCCGTAGCCATAGCCCATACTTTTCAGAAAACCTGCATCTGAACTGATCAGGCCAACTGCTGCACCAAGCATAGCCCCGATTGCACCACCGTATAATGCATCCATGGTCACAATCTGCATTGAGGTCCCGGATGATGTGATAGACCCGTTACGGTAAGGATTACCATTGTGCAG
>Ga0209460_1000519_pt1 | contig 34150 bp, 28 predicted proteins | sample EBPBio132013_DNA_FD_185868 | JGI IMG/M metagenome (GOLD analysis project Ga0209460, IMG submission 185868) | Wastewater treatment Type I Accumulibacter community from EBPR Bioreactor in Madison, WI, USA - Reactor 2_5/13/2013_ DNA (SPAdes)... | ecosystem: Engineered > Bioreactor > EBPR >... | reverse complement strand
TTATTGACGTGGGCAACTGTAAACTTGATCAGTTCAGTTTGTTCATCGTCAAACAAGGTTGCGGCTTCACCGGTTGATCCGCAGATCACAATTCCGGTAATCCCGGAATTAATCTGAAAATCAAGTAAACCGGCAAAGGATTTATAATCAATTGAACCGTCTTTGAGGAAGGGCGTTACAATTGCGGTATAACAACCCTGTAAGGGGGTTTTCATTCCTGTCCGTCCATTAAATCAGCGAAAAAGTCATCTATATTGTGAAACCCTTTTCGGGTCGAAATCCATTCAGCAGCACGAATTGCACCCAAAGCAAATCCGTTTCGGCTTCTGGCTTCGTGTGAAAGGAAAATGTTGTCTTCAGGTGAGTCGAACATGATTTCATGAGTTCCAACCACCTGACCCACACGTGAAGATGAAATGTAAAGGGTGTCCTTGTTCAGTTCAGTGTTACCAGGAGAGAAAGGAGCAATTTTGCTTTTAAGTCCGCTGGCTTTATAATGCTTCAGAAGCGTTTCAGCCAAAGTCTTTGAGGTTCCGCTTGGAGCATCTCTTTTTTCATTGTGATGAATTTCGTGGATGGAAACATCATAAGCACGAAGTTTCGACATGATGGAGGCAGTGAAATCAACAATTTTATTAAAAGTGTAAACACCGGATGAAAAATTGGAAGCCCAGATGACCCCAGCTTCACTACCTTCAGTTACTTTTGCAACTTCGTCCATTTTATCATACCAGCCTGTTGTCCCGATAACCAGTTTAAGGTTATACTGAGCTGCAACAGCAACCACTTTTTCAGTAACGGAAGCATGCGAAAAGTCAATCCAGACATCAACACGATCTTTTGCCTGAATCATCCGCTCTTCAGTAAAAGGAAAATTGCCTTTAAACTCAGCAGTAATTGTGTGTCCGCGTTCGGGAGCAAGCTGAATAATCCGGTTGCCCATTTGTCCGACACCAATAAGACCTAAACGAAGCTTTTTCATGATAACCCTTTCAAAGGAAAACCGGGTTAATCCCGGAAAAAAATAAACTGGATCCTGACTTTACCCTTTTATTTGAGGCTAAATCAGGCTTCATCAAAAAGAACACGATGGAGATTTTTTACAGCTCCGTCAAGTTCTTTCATGTCTACAACTAGTGTAAAATTGATATCGGAAGCACCGAAAGAAATCATTTTAATATTGACAGTCTGCAAAGCACTGAAAATCTTGGAAGCGAGTCCGCTCTGGCGTGAGAAATTCATTCCCACCACTGAAATGATTGCAAGTTCGTTCTCTACCTTCACATCTGCAAACTGAGAGAGATCAGAAACAATATTCCCAATCTGATCTGTACTGTCAAGACTCATTGAAACCGAAACTTCAGAGGTTGCAACGAGATCAATCGAAGTTTTGTACTTTTCAAAAACTGAAAATAACTTCGACATGTAACCATAACCAAACAGCAATTTCGGACTGCTGATGGAAAGAACTGTCACCTTCCGTTTGAAAGCTATTGCCTTGATCGTTTGGGTGGCGTCTGTTTCGTTGGTAATCAAAGTTCCGGGGAAAGAAGGATTAAACGAATTCAGAATTTTTACCGGAATATTATTTTCGACAGCAGGCTTAATGGTGGAAGGATGCAGCACTTTCGCACCAAAAAACGCCATTTCACTGGCTTCGTTAAAAGATACCTTTGAAAGCACTTTTGCATGCGGAATCAACCGGGGATCGCAGGTCAAAATACCATCCACATCCGTCCAGATCTGGATTTCAGTGGCATTGACTGCAAGTCCGATCACAGCAGCCGTATAATCAGATCCGCCACGGCCTAAAGTTGAGGTAATTCCATCCTGAGTTCTGCCAACATAGCCACCCATTACCGGAACTTTGCCGGATTTCACAATCGGAACCAGGATTTCAGCGGCTTTTGTGTTGATTTTATCCTGCAATGGTTTTGCAGAACCGAATTCATTATCGGTGATAACTACATCACGGGCATCAACATGCTGGGCAGGAATGCCACGTGAATTGAGAGCATAAGTCACAACCATTGAAGAAATACGTTCGCCATAACTATTGATCAGATCAGATGTTCTGGGCGTAAGTTCTTTCAGAATGGCAATCCCTTCAAGAAGATTTCTGATTTCCTTGATGTGTGAAAGCACATATTCATAAAGAGGCTTAAGTTGCTCAGGATGTCCGTCAAACAGATTTTCGATGCACTGAAGGTGTTTTTGAGTAATTTCATCCACGCAACGGTAAAAGGCATTATAATCTGCGGTTCTGGCTTTTTCACAGGCTTCCACAAGAAGATTAGTAACACCAGACATCGCAGAAACAACCACAATCGGATCTTTGTCGTGGTAACTGGCAACAATTTTGGTGAGATCACCGATTCTTTGGGCAGAACCCACACTGGTTCCGCCATATTTCATAACTAACATATCAGATCAGTCCCTTTCTGAGCATCAGTTCGGCAATCAGAATGGTACCGCCGGCAGCACCACGAACGGTATTGTGAACGAGAAGATTAAATTTCCAGTCGAAAATGTTACACGGACGAAGATTACCAACCGAAACCGTCATCCCTTTTCCAAGATCACGATCGAGCCTGGTTTGCGGACGGTCAACAGCTTCAAAATACTGAATGGCAGGTTTTGGCGCAGACGGACAGTTCAGCTTTTGCGGTTCGCCTTCATAATTTTTCATCAGACTGACGATTTCGTCACGGGTAACTGATTTTTTGAATTTGATGGAAACGGCTTCGAGGTGACCATCAATGGCAGGTACACGATGAACCATTGCTGAAATCCGGGTAGGAGCATGAACAATTCCCTTTCCGTCAAATTTCCCGAAAATCTTATTGGGTTCATCTTCAATTTTGTCTTCTTCACCACCAATGTGGGGGATGACGTTGTCAAGAACATCAAAACTTGGGATTCCCGGATAGCCGGCACCAGAAATGGCCTGCATGGTTGACACAATCATCATGTCGATTCCCAGGTTAAAAACCGGGGCGATTCCGAGAACGAGTCCGATTGTGGAGCAGTTCGGATTGGTAACAATGGCACCACCGTATTTTTTCTTCTGGGCGATAACCATATCCAGATGTTCGGGGTTGATTTCAGGAACCACGAGCGGAACATCTTCATCCATCCGGTGATTTTTTGAATTTGAGATAACGATATGACCTTTTGCACGGTAGGCTTCTTCAGCAGTTCCTGCAATATCAGAGTCAAGACCGGAGAAAAGAATTTTGGATTCGAGAACGTCGTCGGTTGATTTGACGATCTTCTGTTTTATTCCTTCGGGGAGTGCAGTTGCCAGTTTCCATTTGGCAGCTTCGGAATAAGGCTTTCCGGCAGAGCGGGAGGAAGCAACGAGTTCGTGGACTTCGAAGTCCGGATGATTTTCAAGGAGTTGGATAAAACGCTGTCCGACAGCACCAGTGGCTCCTAAAACGGCTACTTTATGTTTCATAGCGGGTCTCCGGTAGACAGCCGGCAAAGACTTGTACGGCTGTGATAAGTTAGGGATTTAGTTATTTAACCAGAACTGAGCTGCAAAGATAAAAAATCCGAAGAAAAAATGGAAATCAACATGCAAAAGAAAAGTAATTTCGTTAAAAAACGAAAAAAGCGGCCATGAGCCGCTTTTTTCTTAAGTTGTTGGTAGAAGTTCGGTAAGGTAAGCCTTCGATACAACGAATTTGTTTTACAAATTCGTCACTCAGGCTGACAGCAGGGTTCTTGTGTTCTTTACTCCATCCTTCGGCCACTGATTGTGTCATCCTGAGTGATTTTTCACCATGTGAAAAATTTTATCGAAGGATGAAGTTCAGTCCCACATCACTTGTCACTTGTAACTTACCACTTGTAACTTGCCTGACTACTTCCCGAAAAGTTTTTTGATAAATCCAATAAAACCAACAGGTTGTGAAAGTTTTATCTCTTCTTTTCTTGCAGGACGTGAGGCCGGTTTTTCAAACTGACGGTTGCCACGGTTTTGGTTTCCACCCGGACGACGATCACTTCTTCCACCTTGCGCCTGAGACGGGCGGTTTTCATTTTTCGGACCCTGATACTGCCGTGGTCCGCCTTCTTGCCGGTCACGCTGATCATTCCGTGGTTGACCTTCACCCTGCTGACGCTGACCCTGAGGCTGGCGTTGCTGGTTAGGATTTGCCGGACGGTTTTGCTGATCGCCACGCTGAGGTTGTTCACCCCGGTTTTGTTGCGGACGTGGTTCGCCCTGTTGTCTTGGCTGACCCTGTTCACCCTGAGGCTGACGTGGTTGACGGTTCGGATTTTGATTCGGATTGGGCTGACGCTGTCCGTCTCCCTGCTGACGCTGAGGTTGTGGCTGGCGTGGCTGACGGGGTTGAAACGGAGTACTCCCAGTCTCAGGTTCACCGCCTGGTGCAGATTGAATCTCAGCTGCAGAAACAACTTCACCCAAATCAGTATCCTGACGTGGATGACGGTGATCAGGGCGGTGGTGCGGACGGCGGTCACGCTGATGATCAGGTTTACGAATTTTTGTATCCAGAAAGATCTGAATATCCTCAGGAATTTCGACCTGATTCAGTTTTAATCCCATTCTTTCAACAATTTGATCGAGATACCGGGTTTCACTCGGTGAAACCAGAGAAATAGCCGATCCTTCACTCTCTGCACGACCTGTACGGCCGATACGGTGAATGTAATCATCGGTATCACGGGGAACATCAAAATTTACAATATGACTGACATCAGAAATATCTATTCCTCTGGCAAGCACATCAGTTGCAATCAAAACCCGGTATTGACCCGATTTGAATGCATTCAAAGCTGCATCACGTTCTTCCTGGGTACGGTCACCGTGAATATAAGTGACCGGAATATTTCTGCGCCCAAGTTTTCCGGACAGCAGATCAGCACCCTTTTTGGTCCCTGTAAATACAATTACAGACTTCCAGTCGAGAGTTTTGATGAGCATTTCGAGCAGAGCAGTTTTCTGATATTCAGGAACTACATAATAAGTTTGCGTAACCGTATCAGCTGCGATCCGGGAAGCAACATTGATCCAAACCGGATCAATCATAATTTTTTGGGTGATGTATTTGATTTTGGCAGGGATTGTAGCCGAAAACATCAGATTCTGGCGATTCGGCGGCATTCTGGCAATGATATTCATTACAGCAGGAATGAACCCCATATCCAGCATCCGGTCAGCTTCATCCAGCACAAAAATTTCAACATGACTGAAATCAATGGCAATATCACGCATCTGATCAAGCAGACGGCCGGGAGTTGCAACCACAATATTTGCGCCTTTTTTCAGTGCATCAGCCTGATCAGCCCAATCAGTTCCGCCAATAATTGAACAGGATGAAATTCCGGTATAATAACCCAAACCCCAGATCTGATCTGAAATCTGAGTTGCCAATTCACGGGTCGGACTTAAAATCAGAGCACGGATTCCGGGCTTGCGATCTTTCATTAATTTTTGAAGGATAGGAACAACAAATGCGGCTGTTTTTCCTGTTCCAGTCTGGGCAGATCCGATCACATCTTTCCCGCTTAGAATAGCAGGAATTCCCTGTGCCTGAATTGAGGTTGCAGTTACATATCCTGCATCCCTGATTCCATCCATAATTTCCTGATCGAGACCAAATGAGTCAAATGTGACAGCAGCAGGTGCTTCTTCAACAGGTTCATCGGTTGTAACTGGGGATGTTGCCTCTTTACTTGATACGGAATCATCAGCCGGTTTGACTGCTTCTGCAACTGGTGCAGGTATAAGTTCGGATGTTTCGGAAGTTACTGCCGGTACCACATCCTGGGGCGTATTTCCGGATTCATTTTCCGGATTTTCAGTGTGTTCTGTTTTGTTTATTTCTTGGTTTTCCATGTACGTTTTTATTTTTCATGCCCGGCTTACGATTAACGGCGGGACTGTTACGGGGTGACGGGTCAAGGCAAGAGGAATCTAAAATCCGATGCGCAGATGAACTCACCCGGAGAAGGACAGGTTTAATGTTATAAATGTGTCTCTGAAGACAGATTGGTCCTTTCCGGTTGCAAAGGTAATCAATTTCTTCCAAATAAACCTAATCACGGGTGCAGTTGATCACTTACAACTGACTGATGATCAGTTAAAACCGGAACCTGCCAGTCTTAAACTGCCGGCAAAATTGTACAGGCTCAAACCTATTCATTAAATCACGGTTAATGTAGTTTATATTTTCAATCTGGTATGGCAAATACCAAATTGTTCACGTAAATTTAACAATCGCAATCACATCGTTTACAAGGGAGCATAAAATGAACAGATTCAATTTATTTATCACGATTTCTGTAACTCTGATTCTACTTTCCGGCTGCGGAAAATCAGACGATACCATCCGAATGGAAATGGCGGAATGGGCTAAAATTGATTCGGTTCATGTTGCAGATATGGCTTTCCTGAAGGAACTCATGGCAACTGATAAAGAACTTGAAGCTGCACTCAAGTCACATGATGAACTTCTTGCGAAACTAAAGAAGGGCGAAAGTTATCATTCCGGTCTCGATTTAATTGGTGCAAGAGAAAAAGTTCAGGCTTCGATTTCTGCAATGAATGAAGTTATGCCCAAATTATCTCAGCCTGATTATGCAGAACTCAAACATGATGAAGTGGTTAAAATTCTTGAGGAACAAAAGTCGGCTCTTGACGAAGTTAGCCGACAAATGAAAGAAGCCAGTGAGATTGCAAAATCCGCTTTAAAAGCTCACAGTGCCTGGGCTGCTGACCATGCCGGAAAGAAAAAGTAAGGGTTGGGGGGAAAAGCTAATAGCTTTTAGCTTTTAGCTTTTAGCTGTTAGGTGAAAGCTTAAGGAAAAAGCAAAAAATGTCTTTCAATTCCCCTCCTTTGAAAAGGAGTGGTGGGGAAGCCGGGGTGGTTTGAATTTCAAAGGAATTTTGTTCTGCTACTTTCCAAATTCGCTTGTGTTTATTTTTTCTCAAAAATCAGGGCACTTCGACTCCGCTCAGTGACCTGATTTTTAACCCTTCCCATTTTTATACCCCGTACCCGTATCCCGTACCACTTATCAGTTGACCTTCAGTTCACAATTCACGATTTTTAAAAAATGCACTCAGATTTCTTCTTCAATCAGTTTTCCATTTCCAGTTTCTCGCAGTTTCTGCTATCCTTCCTTATTACCCTGTTTTTTCTCATCATAAAAAAACAACATCCCCGAGGCTGGTTCAGAACATTTTTTTTTATTGCCATAACCGGTGTTTTCCTCAGCTCTTTTCTTTCAACAAGTCTTTTTGTCTGGTGGAGCAAATACTTCATCACTTCACAATATATCCTGCTCATGTTGTCAGTTTCGCTGATAACCCAATTTGTGTATCGGTTCCCTGCAAATTACTTTCAGTCAGAATCCCGGTTTGTTTCTATCCTTAGTTTTTCAATTACTTTTTTCGTTAGCTCCTTCCTGATTTATTCCATTATTAAAAATCAGTTTTATTCACCGGGCGAACTTCAGGTTGTGAATGCCATTCTTTTATGCGGATTTTTCTGGGCGATGAGTGTTTCGACCCGGTATTCCCTGATTCCGGTTTTAAAATCTGACTCATGGAAAGGTAAAATCCCTTCAACCGGTTCACCTGATTGGGTAAAGCTTTTTCTTTTTGCTTTTTGGGATGTCATCAGAGGTTCTAAATCAGAAATTTACCGGCCGTTCAGAGAACTGTCACTTCTCGTTTTTATTTTGTTTGTAGGGTCCCTGCCCTCTGTTTTGAATTTTCTATATCATTCAAGCCAGATTTCGCAGACAACCAATCTTTACCTGAGTAATTTTTTTTATTTGGTTTTTCTTTTCCTATTTATTCTCGCCTATTTTAAACTTTCACCCGAACAATCAAGTATTAACCGAAAAATTATCACGGTTTCCATCCTAACCATCCTGGTTGTTTTAAGTATTGTGGGTTCGGCAACCATGTCGACCCTAACCCGGCAGTATGACACTACAAGAAAAACACCTGATTTCAAAACCCTGCATTTTTCACCGGCAGAAGATGGCAGGTATTATGTTTGGTCTGAAACTGCAGCCTGGAGGAATCCTAACGGACGAAGACTCTACCTCAGAGATGCCAATTCAGTTTGGATGCTTCTTCCCTTTCCGTTTCCTTTTTATGGTACTGAATACCGTTCAATCAATGTAGGTTCAAACGGAATACTCAGCTTTGGTTCCGGAATCAATAGTTATCATTACACTGAATTTTATCGGTCAAATCCGAAAATTGCAGGTCTGTTCAAGGATTTAAATCCGGAAAAGGGTGGAATGGTTCTGGTTCATGAAACCGATTCAACTGCAACTTTTTCCTGGGTTCAGGTGCCTGATTTTGGCAGCAACAGCAAAAACACATTTCAGATTGTACTTCACCGTGACGGGTCAATTGATCTGACCTATTATGGAATTTCAAAAACTTTTCCCGGTTTTATCGGGCTTGATGCAGGTACACAAACGAATCAACAGGAAACAATCCGGTTTGATAAAGATCTGCCGGTAATTGTTCCGGCAGGTGAGTCAGCTTATGAAGATTATTTCCGTGACCAGAGAGCTTACATTCACGAAGGTGCCTTTGTATTCATTTTCATGATTTTGTTTTCAACTGCCGTCGCCATTATTATTTTCCCCTATTTTTTCAGACTGACCGTAACAAATCCGCTTAAAACCCTGCTTGCCGGCGTAAGAAAAGTAAATGAAGGTGATCTAACTGTACAGGTCATCGTTAAAGATGATGATGAAATAGGTTTTTTAACCCGTTCATTTAATCAAATGATTGAGTCGGTCAGACATGCCAAGGAGGAAGAACTTCTTTTTATCCAAAAACAAAAGGAAGAAGAATTACTCCAGATGGAACTTCAGCGGCAAAGCAAAGAACTTGAATTTGCCCGTAACCTTCAGATGGATATGCTCCCTGCTGCGGGTTTAAAAATTCCCGGACTTGAATTTGTTGGGAAAATGAGACCGGCTACTGAAGTTGGAGGCGATTATTACGATTTGATTCACATTGCTGAACGGCGGTATTGTGTGGCAATCGGGGATGCAACCGGTCATGGTGTGGCTGCCGGTTTGGTTGTGGGAATGGTGAAAATGGCGATTATCAATACGATCCGTTCCTATAACATCAATCTGTCACTTGAACAGCTCATGATCAATCTGAATACCGCATTGATGGAATCGATTCACAACCGTGGAATTGGAATGGGACTTTGCCTGATGATTATTGATCTTGACCAGATGTCTGCCCAGATTATTTCGTCCGGAATGCCCTATCCGTTTTTTTACCGGAAATCTGAAGATACTTTTTCGATTCTCGAGTTAACAGGTCCACCACTGGGGATGATTGCCGATATTGAACTTTCGTCAGTCAACATCCGTTTAAATTCAGGTGATGTGTTTCTTTTCATTTCTGACGGATTTCCTGAACGGCTGAATCCTGAGGATGTTCTCTTTTTCGAAGATCAGGCCTTTAATTCTTCGGTTGAAACCATTATCAAATCAGAATCTGACCTGACAACTATCACTTCCCGTTTATTTGAAGCCTGTGATTTATTTGCAGACGGACTCGAAAATGATGATGACATGACGTCTTTGATTGTAAGAGTGGAATAGAATTTTGAATTACGAATGACGAATGACGGATTACGAATGAAATTTTTTATTTCCTTCCGTCCCACGTCACTTGTCACTAGTCCCCGCATTTAAAACCCGTCCCCGCATTTTAGTCCGATTAACGTCATTCCAAATCCGATAACCCCATCTATTTCGTATCTTAGTGGATTATATAACTATTTAATTAAGAGTGTATGTCCCAGTTTCTATCAAAGTTAAACGAACGTCAGCAAGAAGCAGCTTCTACAGTCAACGGTCCGGTCATGATTATTGCAGGAGCCGGATCAGGTAAAACCCGGGTATTGACCTATCGTGCAGCACACATGCTGGCTGAACGCCATGCAGCGCCATGGCAGATTCTGATGCTAACCTTTACGAATAAAGCCGCCAAGGAAATGAAAAACCGGATTGCCGATATCATCGGTGAACAGGTTGCTTCCGGCATCTGGATGGGCACTTTTCACTCCATTTTTGCCCGTATTCTCAGAATGGATGGCGATAAACTGGGTTACGACCGCAATTTCTCGATTTATGACACGGATGATCAGGAAAGTCTTGTCAAGAAAATTATGGCGGATTTGGAGATCAACACTCAGCAATTCCCCGTCAAGCAAATCATGTCTAAGATTTCCGCATCCAAAAACAGGTTGTGGTATCCGGCTGATCTCGACAAATATGCCGTCCACCCGGCTGATATTAAAGCTGCTCTTGTTTACAAAGATTATCAGGTTCGCCTGAAAGCATCAAATGCGATGGATTTCGACGATTTGCTGATGAAGCCAATCGAGCTCTTCACCAAATTTCCTGATGTGCTTAAGAAATATCAGAATCAGTTTAAATACATCATGATTGATGAGTATCAGGATACCAACAAGGCACAGTACACGATTGCAAAATTGCTTGCTGCTTCAGGCCGGAATATTGCTGTGGTAGGTGATGATGCCCAATCAATTTATTCGTGGCGCGGTGCAGACATTCAGAACATTCTCGATTTTGAGAAAGATTATCCCGAAGCACGTGTTGTTCGCCTCGAGCAAAATTACCGGTCAACCAAAAAGATTCTTGCCGTTGCCGATTCAGTCATCAAAGTCAATAAAGAGCAGATTCCGAAAACTCTTTGGACGGATAATGACGAAGGTGATTATGTAACCTTGCTCGAATGTGATTCTGAACGTGATGAGTCGATGAGAATCGCCAATTACATTCAGCAATACAAAATTACCAAAGGCATGCACAACAAGGATTTTGCCATCCTTTACCGCACCAATGCCCAATCACGCGCGCTTGAAGACGGGCTCAGAAGAATCGCCGTTCCCTACATCATTATCGGTGGAATTCAGTTTTATAAACGGAAGGAAGTCAAGGATGTTCTTGCCTACCTGAAAATTCTGGTCAACCCAAGGGATACCGAATCGTTTCGCAGGATTGTAAACTATCCGGCAAGAAATATTGGTGATGTGGCCCTTTCAAAAATTGAAGAATATGCACATCAGACACAGAAAGGCCCTGCTGAAATTCTCAGTGTGATTGATATGGTTCCGGGGTTAACTGCCCGCCAGCGAAGTGCCCTGCAGGAATTGAACCGGGTTGTCGAAGAAACCAAGGCTAATCTGCCTAATTCCCCACTCGGACTTCTCATCAGAACGTATGTTGAAGAACTTCACCTGATTTCAGAGTTGAGTCAGGAGCAAACCCAGGAAGGCAGAAACCGGGTTGAGAACGTACAGGAATTGATCAACGCCATTGAAGAATTTTCTTCAACCAAAGCGGATGCTTCACTTGAAGCTTTCCTTCAGGATGTGTCACTGGTTGCCGATACCGATAACCTTGACGGTGATAAAAACGTGGTCACCCTCATGACGTTGCATGCAGCCAAAGGACTTGAATTCCCTGTTGTTTTCGTTTGCGGACTTGAAGAAGGCCTTTTCCCGTTTTCAGGCGGTGCTGATAAAGAATCCAATCTCGAAGAAGAACGCCGATTATGTTATGTGGGAATCACCCGTGCTGAGCAGAAGTTGTTTCTCTCACACGCCAAAACCCGCTTCCGGTTTGGTTCAACTGAATATTCAGTAAGATCACGGTTTATTGACGAAATGGACTTGACTCACATCAAGAATGAGGGTCAGGCTCCCGTTGAAATGCGGAACAGTTTTGCTGCAAAAGGACTTGATGGCGATGCCCTTCATCAATATGCTGAAAAGGATCCGTATTACTGGCGTGATGAGAAATATGTTCAGGCGAAGGGATCACCTGCTTCAAAAGTGAACAAAGAACGTTCAATTGTTTATGAAGAAGGGGTTGCCGATATCAAAAATGGCGTGTATGTCGAACATTCCAAATTTGGCCGTGGAAAAGTAACCTCAATTGATGGTGCGGGGGACAACCGGAAAGCTGTTGTGTTTTTCGTAGGTCACGGCGCCAAAACCCTTGTTTTGAAATTCGCCAATTTAAAAGTCGTTAAATAGGTGAGACAAGTAGAACCGGGTCTCAGACCCGGTTTGTAGATAGTAGACAGTAGTTAATGGATTATTATTCGTAAGGGCTACCGGTTGGTCGCCCGAAATCAAAAAGCCAGTCATTTACTGGCTTTTTGATTTTATAAAATCCCGCAGTACCCAAATATTGCCTTTGTTATAAAATTTCCTAAACCTATCTTTACAATTATCATAATTTAAGAAACAATCAAAGGTTTTAAGAATTTGTAAAATTGATAGCCCGGATCCTGGTATTTGCTCTTATCCTCATTCAAAATCAATCACTATCAGAAACTTACTCAAAGTGAATTTTATGAAATTAAAACATGGTCTTTTCCTGACGTTTTTATCTCTTTCTCTGCTATCCTGTGAAAATGGGTTATGGGGTGAGGACGAAAATAATAAACCTGATTCAAATGGTAACACAATCTACTTATATGAAAACTCATATTTAACTTTGGATTACCCATTCCCACAAATCAAGGCCGGGAAACAGTATTACGGTTCAAAAAATCTTGACCAAATTTACGTTCAAACGTATCAATATCCATTTCTTCCTGATGGTTTTATCAGACTTTATTTTGGAAACCGGGCAATTCCTGGATCAGTCTTTAATTTTCAACTCAAGGTCAACAATGAGACAGAGGATTTGGATATTCCTCTTTCTGTTGTTGTAAAACCTATGGATTTATTTGATCACTTCATTTCCTCCGAATCAGATACAATCCGGTTAAAAATGAAAACCTACCACTCTGTCACCTTTTATCTTACAGATAAAAATGGCAAAACAATATCCAAAAGTGAAATCTCTAAATTAATGGCTTATTCATTTAACATAAGATATTCTATCCCTGAATTACCTTATTCAGTTGTAAGTATTAATTATGATATAAATGAAGCCGGTTATATTTATTTTGTTTTCTATCAGAATTATACACCCGACACTCCCCCCACTCAAATGACTTTTAATTTTAAATTTTCCGATAAAGAATTTTCAGTTCCAATTACACTAAATAATTAGTACCAACAAGCAGAAAGGTTTACGATAATGTGCAAATTCAAGGTATTTTCATTTATTTTTTTTCTAATTGGTAGCGTGTGGGCAACTCAGGTACAAGCCCAAGCAGAATCAGATTTCTTAACCGGTAAAGGTCTTTTGTTCAAATTTGATGGGTTGGCGAATCTGGGTTTAAATAGTTTTTCAGGTGGTGCAGGACTAAAATATAAAATCGGTGAAGAGGCCTGGCTTCGCCATATCGTATCCTTATCTGCAAACCGGGCCAATCCGCACGGAACCAAAGGTGTTGAAGGAAAAAATTCAAATTATACCCTTCAGCTTTCATCAGATTTTATAATGGACATGTATAAAAGGGATAAATTAAAACCCTATTATGGGGCAGGTATTGATCTCATGGTTGGCAATAGTTACAACTTAAGTGAAAATCCGATGAATAAATATACTTCAAATTCCAATTCCTATTCTGCCGGAATTACGGGACTTATTGGCATTGAGTATTTTGTAAAAGACTATATATCTCTTTCAGCTGAATACAATCTGGGATTTGGATTTCAATACACTGAAAATAAATCAGAATCCACAAATAAGGAGCGGCAATTAAAAACTAAGTCATTTTCAATTCCGACCCGTGGTTTTTATTTAAATACCAGTTCCTTCGGTCTTGTTGCTTCATTTTATCTCTGATTTTCGGTTTTCTTTTAAACAAAAAATGCCAGTCATCCGACTGGCATTTTTTGTTTAATCAAATTTCTGAATTCGTGAGGTAGAGACACGATGCATCGTGTCTCTACCCGATTCTACCCGGTTTTTTACAATTTATAAAATTGATCCTCTTCCCATTTAATAGGATTATTTATAATGTATTCTGTAATTCGGTTTAAATCTTCTTCTGAACGGACAATGTGTTCATGAAATCCGGGTTGCCAATTAAATTCGATTCCATTTTTTCTGGCATAGGTGGTTATGGCAGACTTGTACCCACGAATAATAGATGACAGATTTTTGGATTGCGATCCGAATTGGTTTTTAAATTTCGGTTTTTCCGTAGAGACACGATGCATCGAATTTATCTTAGTGTTAAAATGTCCAAAAGTATGCAAATAGACATCCTTCGATACAATTTTGCATTTTATGCAAAATTACTCAGGATGACATATTTCCTGTCTCCCAATAAAATATTGCATTTAACCTAACAGCCAACCCTTCGACTCCGCTCAGGGACCGCAACTAAAGGCTTTTTCCCTACCCCTTATTTCTTCTTTTTCTTCCCCGAAAGTGCCACCATGGTAATCCGGATCAATTCTGAAAACCATTTTTCATCTTCGAACCGGCTTTCAATTAAATAACAGGGTTTTGACCCGGGATATGGTGGTCTTTCAACGACTTCTCCAATCCAGGATTTTCCCTCCGGAGAGGGTTTTACAAAAACCAGATTGTCACTTACTAACGCCACATAAATGCCATCACAATAAATCAGGTATTCGCCCATCATTGATTTGCTGGTTATAAGTCCGGCATGACGTGCCTGTTCGGCGATGTAGGAAATGAACTTTTTATCGGATGGCATGATTTATTTCTTGCTTTATTTTCAATTTTTAGGATACTGCGATTTTAACTATCCAGAAATTCAATGAATATCATTAGGCTTGATTCCTGGTGGAATTCCCTGCGGAAACCTAGCGTACCAGTGTAATTTCTCAAAACTCAGATTTTCATCGCTGTATTTAAATGCATTCTCACCCGAGCCTACCACTGATATCGTTACAATCAGGTGTACCGGCAGACTAGCGTAAGACACCAACCCATGAATAAAGGGTAAAACCACACCTGCAGGAATTGCCCAGCCATATTGTGGCGGTTTGGCATACTTTAATATAAAATGATCAAATTCCTTCACCCGAACCGAGTCACAACTCTTTGTCTTATCCGAAATGTAATAAATAGTGGCTGTATCAATTGCGATCAATTCGCCAGCTAGAGTGGGTTTTTCATCACGGATCATTTTAATAAAGGCTCCGTGGGTAGCCACATCAATATCATCTGACACCGGCAGGTATTTTGGGGAAGAACACCCGGATATCAATAAAAGAAGAAATACAGAAATCAGATTAGTTTTCATGATAGGTATAGGTTTTAGTATCAATCCGAGAATTCCAGAAGGTTTCTTCCATGGTGGTTTCATATACCTTGTAATTGCCTGCCTCCTCTTTTAAATAGTCTTCAGGAGACAAGAACAATTGCCTAAGCTTGGCGAGGTTTTTATCCTTCAGCCAGGTTTCCCTCATCCATTCAAGATAATATCCCTTTGAATAGAGAAACAGTTCATAGTCACCGGGGCCATCCTTCAGTGTAAACCGGATCTGAAACGCATTTCCGGGAAGAGAAACCACATAATTCTCATGCGTTAAAAGGTTTTTCAATGCGTCTTCATCCGGAATTCCTTTAGATGAAACACCTGACGGTAAAACTTCAACAGGCTCTACCGTTTTCTGCAGAGAAACAAGTGAGGCTGAATTTATCCGCCACAACCCCTGATTCAGAATAATTTTAACTTTGACCGGTGATGAACCCTCTATTTTTTTCAGCGGCAACAACTGGCTATTAAATGCAATTGGACCTGTTTCATAAAATCCGCCCTGAAAGTCCCACTTTTTTGAATTTTCATTCCAGGTATAAATATCAATATCACCCAGTTGTTTTTTAATCCCGCTTCCAAGCTGTCCGGCTGGCAATTCTCCTCTTTCGAGTTTTGCAAAAAGATCACCGGCTTCATCTCCCATATAACCCATCGCACTGTAGATAAAATAAGTTGTCATCAGGGTTTGCCGGAAGGATAAAACCAGACCCAGATTTCTTGAAATATCTGTCCCATTGAATTCCATGAAAATTTCTTCTCTGTGATTCAGATTTTCTGCATTGGCCAGCGAAAACCGTTCCTTTGTATCTTCAGCTTTTAAAAGTGAAGTTACATCACCTTCTGATGCTTGTGCGCCTGTTAGCGGGTAACTTTGGTCTGATAAATAAAACGCCCCGGATTGGGTTTGATAAACCCGCTCACCAGGTCCGATTTTCCAGGCAAGAAGTTTGACCTCATCGACACAATGTGTTTCCAACGCTTCATTTTTCATGGTGATGGTAAAGACTGAATCTGAAACCTTACGCTGATGAATAGCATCAATATCGCCATATTCCAGTTTTGGAGAAATGGCATTTGAAAATCCTTCAGCGTCTGCAAAATGGAAAGATTCGTTCTCGTTGACGTAAAAAGTCGGACAACTGCCAAAACATGCTTTGGGATTGGTTAAACAGTAAATACCCAACCCTACTTCTGCCGTTACCATCAATGCCAAAGCCGTGACCCGGTTTTTTTCCGATCCGATAATTTTTTTATTGGTTTCAAAAATGGCAACACTGTCAACCAGGAGGGAAACGGCACCTTCTCTGATCTGATTCCGGTTAAAATCATAAGTTGTTCCTGTCCCCAGAACTCTGCCTGATGCCGTATCAACCGACCATGAGTCTTTTAAAATGCAAATATCACCATTGATCAGATGAGCCTTTAGGAAAGGTTTCGTTTTTAATGATTGGGTGTCGTAAAGAAGTGCACTTGCAGTTTGATAATCGGACCGGAACTGATAACCTGGTCCTGAACAGGATTGAATGATGGGGATAATTAAAAAAATGACAAAAAACTGAATCGGGATTATTTTTTGAATGTTCATGGTACCGGTTACCTTGTTTCAGGTGAAAGATCTTTCCCCTTCCCGAATTGCCATTTTAACACGCCTTATTAACCGGGAAAGCATTTATGTGTTAAATTTGGTTTATTTTTCTCAAAACGTCAAGACTTTACCCTTTATTTTTCGGGTCGCCAAACGGGGGTTTCATTTCGTTTGGGTTCACTTGTCAGTTGGATTTTTATTTTTGTTTGCAGGTTGATCACCCAAACGTCATATTGTTTTGAGGTTCCGCTTGAATAGGCAATCCACCTTCCATCTGGTGACCAATCAGGGGAATAGTCTTCTAAAACATCATTTGTCAGATTGATTAGGTTGGATCCATCAGAATTCATTGTAAAGAGTTCATAGTTTTTTTCTTCGGTCGGACCGTAAAATGCGATATGCTTACCATCAGGTGAAAACTTTGCCCCTGAGTCAAATCCTCTTTTAAAGGTTAACCGTTTTTCGTTTTCACCGTTTCTGTCCATTACAAATATTTCGCCATTGGTTGTTTTAACCGTGTCGATATTTTCAACCAGTTGTCGTGTAAAAAGGATCTGTTTGCCATCAGGGGACCAGGTTGGGACTTCTTCGAACAACTCATTATGGGTTAATCTGATTACACTTGAACCATCCTGATTCATCATGTAAATCTCTCTGTTTTTATTGTCCCGGTCGGACGTAAATAAAATATGTTTACCGTCGGGTGACCAGCACGGTAAATAATCGTTTGACGGATGATTTGAAATATTTACCTGATTATCACCATTGGTCTCCATTCTGTAAATTTCATTGTTACCGTCACGGTTTGAATAAAATAAAAGTTGCTTTCCATCCGGTGACCATGACGACCAAAAGTCCAACGATTTATTATGGGTCAGATTGGTTACATTTTTCCCATCAGCAGTCATTGAATACACTTCAAAATTACCGTCTCTTGTTGATAGAAAGGATAAAACTCCGGTTGGGGTTGGGTTGGAGGTGGTTTCCACGGCAATTTTTGAAGTTGTTGTACAGGATTGATTAATAATAAGCAGCAGAAAGAAGGAAAGTATTAAATATATTGGCTTCATTGTGAGTGATGAATTTTGTTGATTAGTTTAATAATAATCTGTTGGAGTTTTGAACCCCATTTTTCCTTTTATTCGATATTTATTTTGTTTACTTCGTTCATGAGTCTTTCAGTTTCAGACAAGGCTACAATTATTTTTTGATAGTGAAGAATGTCATCAAATTCGAGTTTACGGTCTTTGCGGTCTTTGAGCCATTTTTGGGCGGGTTGATAACCGCCAATATAAAACTCCCAGGCTAACTGAGGAACGTTGCTGAAATATTGGGTTTCATTGATGTACACTTTACCATCCTGATATTTCGGTTTGGTTACAATATTATTACCGTCTATCGGATATTGTGTGATGAATTTCTCAACTACCGGACTTTCCAATAAATGAATTTGGCGGATTTGCGAGCCAAGGTTTACGAGTTGCCAAAATGTGTTTTTGTCTTTTGGATAAGGTACCCGAGGGAATTCGGATTTTAAAAACTCTTTGTATTTCTCACGGTAACTTGGAGAATGTAAAACTGCATATATGTAGTCCAAAATGTCAATTGGGGCAAAGGTGTCATTCTTCTCTTCTTTTTCATTAGTAAAGGGCAATTCTATTTTTTCAGATATATGATTTACCAATTCTAAGTTTAGGTTAGGCATTCTTTCGGTTTTTGGGTCAATATTTTGTTGGCCTTTTTTTTCAGGATATTGATAGAGAGGAAAAAATGAAGTTGAGTCACCCGCGGAATCCAAAATATGTCTATCTATGACCATATTTGAAATCCAAAAATAACTTAGACTTTGCTGTCTATTCAATCTTGTTGCAATTAAACCTATATTTTTATTTCCAATAAAATGTTGCATTATTTCCCAGCGGGGATAGCTAAAAAAACCTTTAGTTTTTGAACTATAATGACTAAAACGGTAATCAAATGGACGATAATTTACCTGGGTTATATTTCTGTCCTTTTTTCCTTTAATATCGTCAATAGCACCTTTTATAGTCCAATCTCTGGAATCAACACCGAATTGATATTTACTCCTAATGGTCTCCATTTCAAGATTTTCAAAATCATATAACAATTCATCAATTTTGTTTTTCTCAAAATGAATTAAGGAAGAATCTCTTGCAGCAGTGAATCCTACATTATTATTTAAAAATATATTCTTTAAGGAAAAACCCAATTCATATTCTGATTTTAACTTATAATTTGATTTCGTAAATTTATAATCTGGTCTATGCGCAAATAAGAGATTCCAATTTACAGATTTTAAAGAATTAAATTCCATAAAATCAAATTTAATATTGCGTTTTCCCTGCAAGTCAAAATGGAAAACTTGTCCTATTTCATTTTTCTTTTTTTCACCAGTTTTTACAAATATGTTTATTGAAACACCTTGCATAATGTCGAAAACATTTTGGTCAAAAGAACCATCCGGACACACTTCATTTTTCTTTGAATTACCGTGTAAATCCAAAATGTAAATTTTATCAAAACTCTCTAGCAATGACTTCCGCATTTGCCTGTGAATAGTCCCATCAATAAAACTGTTGTTTGAAATGTATGCTAAAACTCCACTTCCATTCTTATCTATAAAATGCTGGCCAAAACGTATGAATTTGATGTAATCATCTGAGAGTGGCTGTATGTTTCTTTCGTTAAGATCCCTTTTGTAATCGTAGGTTAACTTTTCAATCCATTCACTTTTATTAGAACTGCTAACTGAATATGGCGGATTTCCGATTATACACATTACAGGAGTATCCCGTTTAATGTGGTTGGCTTCATTGGCTTCGGTGCTTAACCAATTGGCAAATAAGGTTCCGGTATCCGGGTGGCTTTCTTCTAAACTGTTGGTGAGATAAACTCTAAACCGTTGGTTCGTTGTAGGTTTATAACCTGTTTCGGTAAGCAGTAAATCTAACTTTAAATGTGCCATGGCATAACTTGCCATCAGCAACTCAAAACCGTTAAGTCGTGGCAATAAATGTGTTTCTACATAATTGCTCCAAATGCCTTGTTGCCCTTCAAATTTTTTATAAATTTGTTTCACCACTTCTGCAAGGAATGTACCTGTACCTGTTGCAGGATCGAGAATTTGTACTTTATGAACCTCCCTTTCTACCTTTTTACCCTGTACATCGATATTTATTTTAGTCTTGCTCGTGTCGGCAAGTCCTTGAGGTAAATTAAATTCAGTTTTCAGAATATCGTCAACAGCACGTACAATAAAATTTACAACCGGGGCAGGTGTGTACCAAACGCCTCTTGCTTTTCTTAATTTCGGGTCGTATTCACTCAAAAAGTCTTCGTAAAAGTGAATAATGGGGTCTTCCGTTTTTGTCGCTTTCCCATAGCTTTTCAGCATTTCTTCAACGTTACAGGCGAGAAAAATCTGCACCAAATCATCTACAATCCATTTGATCCGTTCATCCAATTCCAAACCTGCTATGTAACCAAACAGTTTTTTAAGAAATGGATTCGATTTTGGAATGAGTTCAAAGGCTTCCTGCCGGCTGAAGGTGGGCAACGTCGGGTCATGATAACGTGCAGCAAACATACCGTATGCAATAGTTTGAGCATACACATCTGCAAAACCTTTAGGTGTAATATCGTGAATCAGGATCTGCTTAAAAGCATTCATTTGATCTTTAAGCGTGCTGTTTTCCTGATTACTTTCATCACTAGTCAACGCCTTTTCAATTACATCAGAAAGCAGTCGGGCTTTTCCTGCCATCATTTCAGCAAGTTTTTTAGAACTCCTTATATTTTGCCCGATGTAAGTACAAAAATCTTTTATGAAATTCTCAAATTTTGAAAAATTTGCGTTGAGTGGTTTTATGCCTTTTTCAGAAATTTCTCCAATTGCAATTTTCATTACAAACTGTCCGTCACGGTACAGATGAAAGTCGAGATAGTCTGTAAAAATGATGTTGTTTAATGATGTTTTGTAACGGTCGAACTGTTCTTTGTTACCTGCCTTTTTTGCACCTTCAAGGTCTTTGTCGCCAAGATCTTTTGCTTCGATAAAACCAACCGGAATTTCATTCTTTGTCAGAATGTAATCGGGTGCGCCGCAAATTTGCCTTTTGGGTTCGTTTGTCGCTCTGATACTTGGTACTAAACTTTCTAGAAGTTGTTGTAAATCGCCCCGAAAAGTATGTTCGGTAGCGTTTCCAAGTTTATAGCGTCTATTTATGTTGTCAATATACTGGTCTAAAGTCATTTGATTATTTATCAATTTATTACAGGTTCAAAAAAATAATTTGCTCAGATAAATACGGGCTTCAGCATCCACCCACCGCACACAAAACTCGATTTAGTTGTAGTAGTTTTGTCAGTCAATATACCAATTCAATATACCGTCAATTTCTGAACAAAGTCCAATTCCAATTTTTCCAGCATCATCATAAGACACGTGAAATTCTATGGTTAATTTGTTCATTACTACAATATCATTCAATTCATTAAATGTGTAAGTAAGTTCGTTATAAGATTTTTTCAACCATTCTAATTCTTGGAGAACGATATTTCGAGATATATTTTCAAAATGGATTGTTTTTGTCCACCCCGTTACTAAAAACTTATTTGAATCAGTGATCCGAATGGTCATATTTTCCAATTTTAATGGAATGCCATTCGGAATTAACCAAATTCTTTCGCGGATATCTTTTGTCGTCATTTTTTAAATTACAAATTACTCGTTTTCACGAACACTGCCCCATTCACTGATTTACAATATTCCTCCATGAAGGTAACTTTATTTCAAAACGGAATCAAACTCTCCTGATTTGGAAAGATTTCACATTTTGTTTCGAAAGGCAATGTCACTTTTAACGAAGTTTTCGGGAATCGGGGGGGAAAGATTCAATGGAAGATGTGTGGGGTTTTGTGGGAGGAACTAGGAGGAAATAATGGATCCCGGATCAAGTCCGGGATGACAACAAAAAACCCACCCCCATTCCCTCCCGCAGTAGCGGGACGGGCTCTCCATCGGAGGGGGTTTTTAGGACGGGAAGTATCTATTTTTCCCAGTTAACTGAAACAGATTTTACTTTATCTGAACTGGTGCCGATGTGGAAAATGAATTCGCCACCTTCCCAGTCGTAACTTAAATCAGAATGGTAAAATTTCAGGGTTTCGGGTGTGATCGTAAAGGTTACAACCTGACTTTCACCGGGTTTCAGGGAAATCTTTTTATATCCTTTCAGATCTTTCACTGACCGTGTGACTGAGGCAACAGGGTCAGACAAATACAACTGAACCACTTCTTCACCGGCATATTTTCCGGTGTTTTTTACAGTTACCGAAGCGATTAAGGTAGCTGTTCCCTGCAGGTTTTTACTGCTGACAGTGACATCAGAATAGTCAAACGTGGTGTAACTGAGTCCGTAACCGAAAGCAAAAAGGGGTTCATTTACCACATCGAGATATTTCGATTTGTATTTTTCCTTCAGATTACCATCATACGGCCGTCCGGTATTTTTATGGTTGTAATACAGCGGAATCTGACCCACATTTCTTGGGAAGGTCGTTGTGAGTTTTCCTGAAGGATTCACATCACCGAAAAGCACATCTGCAACGGCATTTCCGGCTTCGATTCCCGGAGCCCAGGCTTCCAGAATGGCAGGCACATTTTCATTTTCCCAAAGTAAAGTCAGTGGACGGCCGTTCATCAGAACGAGAACCACGGGTTTTCCGGTTTTCACCAGTGCTTTGAGCAATTCCATTTGGTTTTCAGGAATGCCGATATCCGTCCGGCTGGCGGCTTCACCCGACATAGCTTCAGATTCACCCAAAACGGCAACAACCACATCCGATTTCATGGCTGCATCAACAGCTTCCTTAATCAGATCTGCCCTGTCACGTTTTTTATAGGTATGGTTCAGATCAAGTTGTGCGAGCAGCATGGGATCTTCAGTAATATTGGCACCCAACGCATAATTTACTTTTACTGCAGAACCCAGAACATTTTCAAATCCTTTTAAAACCGTCACAGATTTATTCCAGTCACCGGCAACAAACCAGGTTCCCATCGGATCCTTCAGATTATCGGCAAGCGGACCTACCAAAGCAACCGATCCTGATTTTTTTAACGGAAGGAGTTGTTTTTCATTTTTAAGCAGAACAAAAGACTTTGTGGCAGCTTCACGGGCAGCTAAGCGGTTTTCAACGGTCAGAATTTCTGTATCAGCCCGTTTTTTAACATTGTACCGGTAAGGATCCTCGAAAAGACCCAATTTATATTTGGATTCCAAAATCCGGCGGCAAGCGAGTTCGATATCAGAAAGACTTACTTTTCCTTCTTTCAGCGATTTTTCAAGCGTTGTTAAGAAACCTTCGCCAACCATATCCTGATCAATTCCGGCTTTTAACGCCTGAGCCGAAACCTGCTGCAAGTTACCGGAACCATGCTGAGTCATTTCGTTGATCGCAGTGTAATCGGTAACAACAAATCCGTTAAATCCCCAGTCTTTTCTGAGCAGATCAGTCATCAGCCATTTGTTTCCTGTGGCAGGAACGCCATCTACTTCGTTAAATGAACTCATCACAGTTGCAGCACCTGCTTTAATTGCAGCTTTGTAAGGTGGCAGGTAGTATTCATACATTTTTACTTTACTCATATCCACCGTGTTGTAATCACGACCGGCTTCGGCAGCACCATATAATGCAAAATGCTTTACGCAGGAAAGAATCGTGTTATTTTGGGACAGATCAGAACCTTGATACCCTTTCACCATCGCTTCAGCAACCAATCCACCAAGAAACGGATCTTCGCCACTTCCTTCAGCAATCCGGCCCCAACGAGGGTCACGGGCAATATCCACCATTGGAGAGAACGTCCAGTTCACACCAACTGCACTGGCTTCTTTGGCAGCAACACGGGCAGTTTTTTCGATCAGGGGCATATCCCATGAACAGGCAAGAGCCAGAGGAATCGGAAAAGTGGTTTTAAGTCCGTGAATCACATCCAATCCGAAAAGTAACGGAATTTTGAGCCGGGATTGAGTCACGGCCAATTCCTGAGCGGCACGAATGTCGTCGTAAGAAGATGAACCGAAAAGTCCGCCAACAGCGCCTTTTCTGATTTTTTCGGAAACATTGCTGCTGGTAACTGCTCCCGTTTGAAAGTCGCCGAAAGTTGGAAGATTAAGCTGGCCGATTTTTTCCTGAAGTGTCATTTTCGACATCAGATCAATGATAAAGGCATCCATTTTTGCATCCTGAGCCATAAGGGCAAATGGAATCAGAATACAAAGGATGAACAGATTCATTTTTTTCATTGGGTTCATTTCTCCTATTGGAATGACCGGAGGTCTGGTTTGAGTTGGATTTTGCTATACCTTCAGGGTTTTGCCGGTTCAGGCATAAGCTGAGGTTTTGATTAACGGATTTTTGGAAATGATTGCGGGTTCGCTTTAAATAAAACTGAACCGCCGTAAAGTTGGCGAATCAGGTTTTAAATGGCAAGAAAAAATCAGATTGACTGAAACAGCAGGATGAGAAAAGACAGGACGTGACAAAAACTCAAAGTTCACGAAGATATTTCATGATCGTTTTTCCAGCAACATTCCAGTTCAGGCGGGTTTGAAATTCATTAAAGGAAGACAAGGCAAGATTGTTATATCTGGCTTTATCGGTAAACAAATCAGTCAGATAATCAGAAAATTCAGTTACACCAGCCTCGGGTGAAAACAAATGTCCATTCAGACCATTTGTAACGGCAGTTGGAATTCCACCAACGTGAAACGAAACAGAAGGAATTGCCCAGGCGCTGGCTTCAGCAAAAACAACACCAAATGCTTCGGCTTTTGATGGAACAATAAGAAAATGTGAACTGGTAAGAAGGCGGGTCAATTTAGTTTTTTGAGCGGGAATTCCTTTATTGAGAAAACCATGATTAATCAAAAATGGCGGGATTTTTTTTAATGGAAGATGCTTTATTCCTACCACGTGAAGTTCGGTTTTTATTCCACGGCGGTTCATTTCGGTTGCAACTTCAAGGGCAAAATCACCACCCTTCCGTTTCCATTCAACACCGATAAAAAGCAACTTACAAACAGAATCGGACCGGTTATTCACAATCTCCCGCCTTTCCTGAAGTGAAGGGAAAAAGTCAAGGTTTGCACCAAACGGTACCACTTTTATTTTTGCTGGATCAACCTGATAATTTTCAATAGCCGATTGAGCTGCCCATTCTGAAGAATAAAAAATCAACTTGCTCTCAGAAAGTGCTTTTTGTTCGAGGAAATGTCCGTCTTTCAGGGATTCCGCAGATAAATTGGCAAATCCTTCATAAAACCCCACCATTCCGCCAAAACAAGCTCCAGTATAAAAAACTTTGGGAATCGTTGTTTCAAGCAGTGAAACGGGAATGGATCCAGGTGAAAAAATAATTTCAGTATCTGGTTTTAGTCGGGATTGAATCTGACCAGCCAATTGATGGGCGATATCCGGAGTCCGTAAAAAATGAAAATCCTGACCTATGCTTTTATAAAATGCTTTTTTTAGCAGCAAAGGCAGTGTGCGTCGAATTTTTAGATTTCCGACCAAATCAAGATCAGCATTCTGATCGGCTAGTGATTTTGCCATATAATACCCCAACCCTGACCAGTTCAGGATATTGGTTGCATCATAATTTGTGACATACGAAATTTTCAAAAAGAGCCCAATCAGTATAAAACACAGAACAGATACAATTTAGATTAATTATAAATATACCAAATGAACAGATAAACAACCACAATATAGAAGTTATCAGAAAACCGTTTCGAAATCATTAGTGGAAACGGTACTGATTTTGTATTTTTACTGAATCACCAACTCTGGATCTCAGATGAAACGGGTTCTGTTTTACTTTTTATCTTCCCTTTTTCTTTTTTTAGCCGGATGTTCAGTTCCCCCACCGGGAACCCATGTCATGACTTACAACATTCGTCTGAACATTGCTTCAGACAGTACAAATGCCTGGCCAAACCGGCGAAATGAAGTTTTCAGCCTGATTCGTTTTCACAACCCCGATATTATTGGACTGCAGGAAGTTCTTCCCGATCAGCGGGTTGATCTGGAGGCATTGAATGATGTTTATCTCTTTGAAGGATCAGGTCGTGAAGATGGTTTTATGAAGGGTGAAGCAACAGTAATCGGACTTAGAAAAGAAAGGTATTCCGTCAAGGAAACCGGACATTTTTTCTTATCTGAAACACCTGATATTCCTTCTTTAGGATGGGATGCAGCCTGGATCAGGCCAACAATCTGGATTAAAGCACTGGACAAATCAACCGAAAAAATCATTCTGGTCGTCAATACCCATTTGGACAATATGGGACATCAGGCAAGAATCAACGGCAGCAGGCAAATTGCCGGTTTTATTTCAAAACAATCGGGGATTCATAGCGTTGTCGTTACCGGAGATTTCAATACCAATCTGGAATCTGGTGAATTGGATTCTCTCAACTCGGCTTATCTGAAACCTGCTCAGGCAAAATTAAATAGCCCGGCTTATGGTCCGAACTGGTCTTTTCAGGGATTTGGATCAGTTCCAATTCAAGAGAGGCAATTAATTGATTTTATTTTTCTTTCGGAAGGATGGACAGTTGTGCGCCTTGGGGTTTTAACAGACCGGATGACAGAAAAATGGCCAAGTGATCACTGTCCGGTTTTGGTTGAACTCAAATAGACGTTAAATTTTATATGGCATCAGAACCTAAATATGAAGATTACTCTTTATCTGAATTACAGGATTCCCTTAAAAATATAGACAAAGAGAAATATCCAAGTCGGTTCCAAAAAATACAATATGAAATAGACAGACGAAGCAAAACCAGTGGCATAGAAAAAGAAAAGAAAATAACGTATGTTACCGGTCCAAATAAGGTAATTATTTTTTATTCTATATTATCAACAATTATTGGATCATTCTTTATTTATAGTTCACTGATGCTGTTATTTAATTTAGTTTTAATAACACCAAGTTATTTCTATTATCGAAATAAAAGGAATAATCATTATTTGGTTAAATGGTCAATTGGAATTGTGTTTATTGGTTTAAGTTTTATTTTTTATTTCTATCCAATAAACTTTGATAAAAGTACAATAGTTTACGGTATACCTTTTATGATTGCTGCATTTCAAGATGGAGTCGATTTTCCAAATTCATTATTAATTGTTGCAGTAATTCTGAATTCCATATCGTGGTATTTATTTTCAAAAATAATTATAATAAGAAATAGGAAAATCTAACAAACAATTTCAGGCTGACCCGAGAATAGTTGGCATGAAATTGAGTTTATGGTTCGTTCAAATAAATTGTAAATATGTGCTGTGTTCTGGGTCAACCTAAATTGGTCGTTATGCTATTAAACCCTGATTTTCATCTGATAATCAAGGCAGCAGCAAAAAGAAACGGGATGACCAGGTTAACCATGGCTGCATCGCGGTAATGTTCGAGAACATAAAGAATGCGGGAGGAAATAAGAGAGATTAAAAAGAAAAACGGATAAAACATGAGATTCCCACCAAACAACTGGTGGAACCCTGGTTCTGACTTGCCGCTAAAAAGTACTGCTATTGACAACCCAACTGACAAAATAAATCCAATCATGACGACAAACGCGACCTGATTGTTTAGTTTTTTAAGTCCCTGCGTTCCTGTTTTCATATTCTGCTCCAACTCACAATTTTGCTTCAATACAAAAGTATGAAATACTTTTGTTCCAGTTGTACGGATTTAGATACGAATTGGTTTTATAAATCTACAAATTGTAAATATTTTACTTATTAACGTTCTTTTCGCTATTCGCTTTATATAAATATGCTTTTGCAGTTATTAACGTTCGTATGTAAACATAAATAGGAAAACAGGGAATTTTCTATTTTTCACCAGATAAAAGAAAATGTCATTCCCGCGAAAGCGGGAATCCAGTGTTCTGGGAAGTTCATCCCTGACTTTTAATATGACCGGTGTCTAGATGAGAAGAAAATACAGGATTTGCTTCACACATTTCATGACCCGCCTTCGCGGGAATGACAATAACAAAAAAACCAAAAAAAAATGCCGGGTTTTACTTAAACCACGGCATTTAAATCTATCTTTTCACTACTTACCTTCTGGCGAGAAGTGCCTGAGCGGCGCGGAGTCTGAGTCGGAGTGCACTTTCATTCTGCGAGTTGGAATCCTGTTGGGGAGCAATGGTTTCAGAAACAAATTTGGTGCTGGCCATGGCGTTTCCTTTAATTGCCCTGGACTGCATGATGCCGTCTGAAATCGTCTTTTCAATCATGGTCTGATCAGTCGGTTTAACCAGATATTTAAACACTTGCAGTTCGTTGATTGACCTGACAGCAAGGGTTGCATCTTTGACTTCGGTAAGAATCACGGTAACCGTCTGTGGATATTCCTTTTTGATTGTATTCAGGAAGGAAATACCATCAACGCCATCTTCAAAAACCACATTGCTCACAATAACCGAAACCGGTTTCTGAGCCATTTCTTTAAATGCTTCATCAACTGACGTCGCCATGGTAATATTAAACTTATTTCCGAACTGATTTGCCAGTCGCTTCACTTCTTCCGGACTGTAATCAACAAAAAGAACATCACCCTTTTTCTCTTCAACCTCAATATGAACAGAGGCAGCAGTCGCACCACCGACAGGTTTTGGAGCGGAGGCCTGAAGATCATTGATCTTGTCGTAAATCTGGATTCCCAGTTTCACGATATTGATCAGATTATCAGCCTTCCAGGGTTTATTGATGTATCTGAAAACCTCGCCGGCATTCACTGAATTGATAATTGAGTCCAGGTCAGAATACCCGGTGAGCAATATCCGAATGGATTTGGGCGAAAGTTCCCTGGCCTTTTTCAACACTTCATGACCCAACATACCCGGCATACGCTGATCGCAGATAATTACTTTATATTCTGATTTCGCAATCAGTTCAAGGGCTTTAAATCCATCAGGAGCCGTACTGACCTCAAAGTCGTCTTCAAGAAGACGGGTAAGTGAGGTCAGGATCATGGGTTCATCGTCAATAAGCAGAATTCGTGACATGTTAGTATTCCAGTTTTCTTAGTTCAATTTTGGGATTGGCGAAGCGGTAAGGTAATGGTGAATTCTGTCCCTTTTCCAACTTCGCTGCTCACACTGATAGACCCTTTGTGCTGTTCAATAATTTTAAAGGCGATAGAAAGACCGAGCCCAGTTCCCTGTCCGACCGGTTTGGTGGTAAAGAACGGTTCGAAAATTTTCTGAAGATTTTCGTCAGAAATTCCCTTTCCAGTATCTCTGAATTTAAGAACAGCGACCTGACTTCCACCAGAATTATCAAATTTGGTTGAAATGAACATCTCACCGGCAGGATCACAAGCCTGAGCGGCGTTGGTGATCAGATTCAGGAATACCTGGTTTAGTCGTGCAGGAAAACATTCAACGATCATTCCGTTTGTGAAATCACGATGAACTTCAAGTTTGTGCTTGATCTGGTTGTGAGCAATTTTCAGCGTAGTATCAATTCCCTCGTTCAGGTCAACCGTTTTAAACTGGGTTTCATCGAGACGGGAGAAGTTTTTCAGATCCATAACCAATTCCTGAATCCGGTCAATACCCACAATTGATTCTTCCAGGATGGATTTTACTTTTTCAACGTAGGAAGGCACTTCCATTTTCTTGGCATTTTCGGCAACTTCCATCAACTGAGATTCAAGATCATCGATACTGCCGTTGATCAGATTATTTCTGAGGTTATGATATTTGTCAAGCAGGTCAATCTGACGGGTTTGATGCCGTTCAAGCAATTCAATGTTATTGCGGACGAAACCCAATGGTGTGTTAACTTCATGGGCAATACCAGCCACCATCTGACCCAGGGACGCCATCTTTTCTGATTGAATCAGCTGAGACTGCTGTTCCCTGATTTGTTTGTAACTGTCTTCAATTTCTTTGTTTCTTTGAATCAGAGCTCTGCCGATTGTGTTGAAAGAAACACCAACCTGAGCCAGTTCATCGCGGGCATCAAGGTGAACTTCTTCATCTGTATTTCCGGAAACGAGTTTTTGCGCAATTTCATCAAGGGAACCTACTGTTTTTCTTACTGCCAGATAAAATCCAACCAGCAGGTAAATAATCACGACAAGAAATATCGGCACCAAAAGCTGAATCAATTTCTTCTGCTGATTAAAGGCATCAATACGAATAATCAGCAAATCATCAAGTGCTGAAAGCTGAGCCATGTACAAATCCCGCAGGGCAACAGAGGCCTGATCGGAAGCAATACTATATTCTGGCGTGTTAAAAAATAGCGTATCGCCAGAAAGCCGACCCTGATCGGATATTGAAAGCATTTCCTTAAGTGTTTCACTGGCAGTTTTCACAATTCCTGAGATTTCACTTTCAACAAAGGCGTCTGGTTTTGCATTATTTATTTCATAGGTAATCTGCATTCCCCGCTCAAGTGCATCAAGATTTGATCTGATCAAACCCGGATTACCATAGAGTAACTGAATTTTTTCAGCCTGACTTAAAGCCCGGTTGTTGTAAATTGAGGCGGCAAGATTTCGGGAAGTCTCAACATCACGAATCAAGGCCGGAACTTTGAGAATGATGGCATCCATGAGATAATAGGAATCCAAATCAGGATCCAGAATCAGGTTTGATTTATCGCCAACTTTATATAGAAGACTCAATACTTTTTCCTGAAGTGCAACGTGGGTTGCCATCAGTTTATCATAATCGCCCCCGGTTTCAATCCGGGTATTCAGAGAAGCCCAATCGGTCTGGACATCTATCCAATCCTGAGTGACTTCAAGTTCTTCGCCGATCAATTTATTTACAGAATCAACTTTACCAAATGCAGTCAGAACCTGACCGCCAGTTTGCTGAAAACTTTCAAGAGCAGTTGAATCGCCAAGTAAAAACCGGTTATGATCCCGCTGATAATCCATCAACGAAGCATACATGACATGAAGCGGTTCAAGATAGGCATTACCCACCCGTTCTTTGGCTCCAAAATCGATTGCTTCATTACGAATGGTAATGAGCACGTAAACCAGTAAGGCCGATGGTATGAGGAAGATAAGTGAGATGAGTAAAAATTTGACCGGATACTTAAGGCGGTTCATGAGGTAAATGGCGGGAGCAAACAAATTCATCGTTCTTTTTACCTTATCTTTTAATTATTTTATGACTGATTCCATTGTTTTGTAAACAGTAATAACAAATATACAAAATATATTACAGTTCACAACAAGAAGCGATAGAATAGGAAATTGTGAAAGACAGGTCAATTCATGACCCTTTTAGTCCGGAATAATTTCTTATCCGGACTAAAAGAATGCAAAAGGTGAGCCATTATTTCTGGAGGCCGGCAGACTTTGGTTTGTGAAGAAGGGAAAGTATAACTGAAGCAGCCAGAATTCCAACCACAACCAGCAGGGAAACCATAATCGGAATTTTGAACAAATCCACAATCATCATCTTGGTTCCGACAAAAACAAGAATCAGTGCAAGTCCGTACTTGAGGTAGTGGAAAAGATCCATTATTCCGGAGAGCGCAAAATAGAGAGACCGAAGTCCGAGAATAGCAAATACATTTGAGGTGTAAACAATGAATGGATTTGTAGTAATTGCAAAGATTGCCGGAATGGAATCGACGGCAAAAACGAGATCGGTTATTTCGATAACAAGAACCACGACGAACAGCGGTGTAGCAAAGGTTTTTCCATCAATTTTTGTAAAGAACCGGTTGCCCACATAGTCTTTGGTTACCGGAAAATATTTTCTGAACAGTTTGACGATCGGATTTTTTTCAGGATCCATCTGTTCATCACTCTGAATTCCCATTTTTATTCCGGTAAAGACCAGAAATCCACCAAAAATGTAAATGATCCAATGAAATTCCTGAATAAGAGCAGCACCAACCAGAATCAGAACAAATCTCATAATCAGTGCACCGATGATTCCCCAGAAGAGAACTTTGTGCTGATATTGTGGGGGGACAGCGAAGTAGGAAAAGACCATGATGAAGACAAAAATATTGTCAACACTCAACGATTTTTCAATCAGATAACCGGTTAAAAACTGTAATCCGGTTTCAGATCCCATCCACTTGTAGATAAGGATGTTAAAAAGTAGGGCTAATGTAACCCAAAATGCACTCCACCAGAGCGCACTTTTTACAGATGGCGTTTCAGATTTTTTGTGAAAAATACCCAGATCGAGCAGAAGAAGAGCCAGAATTCCTGCATTAAAGAAAACCCAGTGCCAAACCGTAATTTCAACCATAACCATCCAATTTTGTCAATAATCAGACTGAACAACAATTCCCATGAGAAAAGTTCAAAAAAGCTATAGTTTAGATATTCCGGGCAAAATTATGCTGGGGTAAACATGAAATTAACACTGACAATGTAATATAAAATGGCTACAAACATCAAAAACAGAAAAACCCAGAAAATCGGAGAATGATGCATCCTTCTGTAATAAGGCACATGATCTGTTCTATCTTTTACATGTTGCTTTTCAGAAGGCTGAGGTGGTTTTTGGGCGTTTTGTTTCATTTTGATTTACCGTGGTTCCCTTGATTTAACTTACTGATTTCTTCTTCAACTTCTTTTGCACCATCGGCGTAAAATTTTTTCTCATCGGGTGCGAGTTCGTGCAGTAACCGTAAAAATTCGCCGGCATGTACCCGTTCCTCATCCGCAATTTCAGTTAAAACCTTCACTGCAAGTTGATTATCGGTAGATTCTGCAAGCTGCATATATAGCTGAACAGCTTCATACTCAGAAGCAACCATAAACCGAATGGCTCTGATGAGTTCTGAATCGGTTAATTTTTGATCTTTTGCCAAACCTGAAAATGGCGTTCCGAAAGTGGGCATTGAATGTCCTTTCTAAAAGTGGTTATTTTTTATTGCGACGTTTGGTAAACCTGACAACAAAGACTGCAATCAGAATGATTGCAATAGGAATAAGTAAAACGCTCAAACTCATACCGAAAAAGTAGGTGTCCATCATGATCATTTTCCTTTGTAATTTTTGTTGACTAAAGTTAGGCATACCTGAACTGGTAACCTTTGCATAATTAGCGGATAATGTTACATCTTTCACACATTGACGGTAATGGTTAATTATCAATGGTGAATGATTAACGTGGAATGGAGAAGGAAATACATTCAAAATATTTCCACTCTAAACGGGGTTGGATTTTCGCTTTTTAATGAACGGTAACCCCGCTGGGGTTCCAATAATTCACATTTCTGGTTCGGGGGGGGGGAATCGTTGAATTTGAATGCTGCAATCAGGCTCCAGCGGAGCCAAATATTGGTAGAATAACAAAACAACCAAATCCCCCGCTCCGGCGGAGCGGAATAAACCCTTCCTATCACACCAAATTGGTCAATAACCACATTCCGCCCTTCTGGGGCGGTGATTCTTTTTCATGGTCGGTTTTTCTACCAAAATTTCACCCCGCTGGGGTGAGGACTATTTCGCATTTCCGTTTTGGGTTAAACGTCGAATTTGAATGCTGCAATCAGGCTCCAGCGGAGCCAAATATTGGTAGAATTACAAAACAACAAAATCCCCCGCTCCGACGGAGCGGAATAGACCCTTCCTATCACCCTAATTGGTCAATAACCACATTCCGCCCTTCTGGGGCGGTCATCGCATTCATGTTTTTGTTTTCTACCAAGATTCCACCCCGCTGGGGTGAGGAAACCCAAATTCCGTATTTTTTTTTCAAATAATTGTATTTATCCTGTTCATCCTGAATATCCATGTTAAAAAATGCATTTTCATTTCCGCCCCGGCACTTCGAGAGCCTCACCGGTGCTATCCAAGGCTTCGCCATGGGCAGGTAAACATGTAACCCCTTCGGGATTCGAAAATTCATTTACCATTAACCATTTAACAATTATAATTAACCTTTTCCCCAATTCGATTTTTATTGATGTCATTTGTAACTTTCGGGATTTAATACCGTGTAATTAAATAAATTCAGCGGGGGTTATATGACTGGAAAACAAAACAGGATACATCCTGGATTAATCCTGGCCGCATTGGCCGGATTGATTCTTACTTTCTTAACCGCCGAACACTTCATACCCTTCAACTCTTTCCCCAATTCAATCACCCGATCTGATGCTATTTCAATCTCACGGGATTACCTGAAAAAGAAAGGCTATCCGGTTGATCAATATGAGTCAACCGCCTGGGTAACTGACACTGACAACCACCGTCTAGCCTGGAAGTACACATC
>Ga0209460_1000517_pt1 | contig 34319 bp, 27 predicted proteins | sample EBPBio132013_DNA_FD_185868 | JGI IMG/M metagenome (GOLD analysis project Ga0209460, IMG submission 185868) | Wastewater treatment Type I Accumulibacter community from EBPR Bioreactor in Madison, WI, USA - Reactor 2_5/13/2013_ DNA (SPAdes)... | ecosystem: Engineered > Bioreactor > EBPR >... | reverse complement strand
GCGGCGCTTGCGATTTAACCCCCGCCAGCATATCGAAGGCCGCACCGACACCAATGAGCAGCGGCGCACGCAGGGCAGGGCGGTAAAGCTCCATCCATAAATCTTGCTTGGGCGAGCCTAACCCCACCCAGATCACATTCGCGCCCGACTCGTTCAGCCGCTTGACCACCATCTCATCCGGTTTGTCACCCACCGCGCTCACAGGCGGCGAAAATGTCCCCGCGACCTTGAGCATCGGGTGCTTGGCGTGCAGCTTCTCGACCAGTGTATCCGCTACCCCCGGCAGCCCACCCCAGAAGTAATGCTGTATCGCTGTTCCGGCGGTACGGGCGCATAACCTTTCCATCACGTCCGGCCCATAAACCCGCTCGGCGGATGGGTTCCCACGCCGCCGCTGTACCCAAACAATCGGCATTCCGTCGGCAGTGACCATATCCGCGCCATTCACCGCCTGCATCACGGCGGGGTTCTCGCGGCAAGTCATCAAGGTATAGACCGGACAGGTACTCACGTAGCGCGGTGTTGTACTCGCCGCCCACGCTTGTAACGTGCTAAGTGCTTCGTCAAAACCTTGTGCATCCGTCTGCACACCCAAGATTGCTGCTTTCGCCATACTGACCCTAAATGCTGTTAGTCATCCATTGGGCATTATACCAATGAAACATGCCAGCGTCTTAGTGAGGTCAAGTGTATTGAAAATTAGCATGAACATCCAATGAGTTTGCTTGTCACACCCCATAGAGTGTGTTAGCATAACTTTTTCCGTGACGAGCTTTTGTATACTTATTGCCGCCTGTAGCGGGTAATATGAACGTTCTCAATCTTGCTTCCGCCAGTGATGAGCCTCTGTACAACATCGGAATTGTCTCGCGCATGACGGGCATTCCTGTGGCGACATTGCGTGTGTGGGAACGGCGCTATGGCTTTCCGAAAGCCGTGCGGACCCCCGGCGGTCATCGGCTTTGTTCGGAACGCGAGGTGATCCGTCTGCGCTGGGTCAAGGCTCGCGTGGACGACGGGATGCAAACTGGGCAGGCAATTCGGGCGCTCCAGCATATGGAACAGGAAGGCCGTTTTTCAGAGATTACCCCTGCGCCCACCGTTCGCGCTCCCATGCTCGATACCTCGCTCATGGCGTTTCATAAACGTCTGCTGGACTTCTTATCGAATAATGACTTGCAGCAAGCCGATCAGATGCTGGGTGAAGTCATGACCCTTTACCCCACCGAAGACCTGATTCTCGATGTGATCGCGCCGACTATGCATGACATCGGTCAGGCGTGGAAAGCCGGTGAAATCAGCGTCGCGACCGAACACCTCGCCACCAATTATCTGCGGCAGCATTTACTCCTGTGGTCAATGACCGGGCCTTCCGCTTATGACCGTGTGCCGCCGGTGGTGTTGGCGTGTGCGCCGGATGAATGGCATGAGGGCAGCTTGCTGATTATGAGTGTGCTGCTGCGCCGCCGACGCTGGCCTATCGCGTATTTAGGGCAGGCGGTTCCGCTGCTGGATTTAGCCGAACTTGTGCGCCAGATGCGTTCACCCGCCGTTCTCTTGGTGGCGATGATGCAGCGTTCAGCCGAATATCTGCGGGAGTGGCCTCAATACCTGCCGGAAGCGCTCGAATCCGGTCGCCCGATTGTGGTCTTTGGTGGGGAGATTTACAACCTACAGCCTGAACTACGCGCTTCGACCCCCGGCCTGTTCTTGGGCGAAACCCTGCGTGAAGGTGTTGAAAAGTTAGACGCGCTCCTGAACACCATGTTCGCCCCGAACGAGTGAAATTGGCCTAAGCAATCAGCGGCTTGACCCATTCCACGAACGCTGGAAAGGCGATTTCCGGTTCCTCAAGGTCGGGATGCCAGCGCTTTTCGAGTTCATACATCATCCAACCGTTGTAGCCATGCTGCCGCAGTAGACCAATCGCCTCTTTGAGCGGGAGCTGTCCCGTACCCGGTAAGACGTAGCGCCAGCCATCATCCATCGCCTGTGGGTGCTGCGTGTCGTAGATGGCATCCTTCACGTGTGTGTAGCCGACCCGTGAACCAACGGCCTGCCACGTCTGTTCGGGTGTCTCCCCGCCGACGCGGGCGGTATGCCCCATATCCCACAGCGCACCGAACGCCGGATTGCTGATCTGATTCAGCAGCAGCGCACAGTTGGCCGCCGTCACCCAGTTATCATGCGTTTCAAACAGCCAGTGAATGTCACTTGCACCATCCAATTCGAGCAGCGCTTGTACCGACTCTAAACCGATTTTCGCCAGTTCCGCGTGGCTCGAATGGGTTAAATCCCCACCGCCATAAATACGAACATGCTCCGCGCCGAGTTTTTTGGCAAGTTCGATGGTGCGTTTTGCTTCTTCGATGTTTTCCGTGTGGCGTTCGGGCGCACAGACTGTGATGCTCGAACTGATGCCGCTGACGCTCAATCCAGCATCCGCGAGGCGCTGCTTGATTTCAGCCGCTTGCGTCATGAACAGCGGCAGCTTGGTGATGTCAAGAGTATCGAGATAGCCGCGAAAGTCCACACCGTCGAAGCCGTATTCGCGACCTTTTTGGCAAATCGTATCTAAATCCCAATTCGGGCAGCCGAGCGTGCTAAAAGATATTTTCAAGACCCTGCTCCTGTATAAATAATCAAAATAAAGTTTTTATCTGACTCATTTCACGCTGAGAGATCGCTCTTAAAGTTCTGCTTACGTGATAAGTGACACATAGCAGTTGTAAAGTAAGGGATACTTTTGTTTGGCTCCCCTCGCCCTGAGGGTTCACCAGACGACACTTTTAAGAGAAGGGGTGTCAGGAGCAAGAAAAAACTCGATCCCCTTCTTTTCAGGAGAGGCAAAACGCTGAAAAAGATAATCGAGGCCGAGACGAAAGACGCTGAAAGTCTTTTGACGGGCAGATAAAGAATACAAGAAGACCACTTTGGTACCTTCGGTGAGTGACCAGAGCGTAGCCAGAGCAAGTCCGAGTAGGAGACGCTCGACATGGCGTGGCATCCAGACATGCGACCGCTGCCATTGAAAACCGTCACTCTTTAAGTCACGGAAACTGGCTTCGTGTTGAAAACGTCGCAGGTACAGATCGGGCGAAAGATCGGGTTGGTCACTGAAGAGACAACACGGTTCAGCGTAGCCGACTTCCCAAACCAGATAGACCCATTTCCACTGCCAACCCGCTTTCTTAAAGACTTGAGCGCGTCCGGTCCATCGCTGTCCGTAGCCGACTAAACGGCTCAAGGGTTGGGGTTTCTCACCCGCTAAACGAATGCGCGTCGAGCGTTGAACGCGCAGCAAGTAACGCCAATTCATCTCGCTCAACCGAGCTTGCCAGGTTGGTGAGGTTCCCAAGCCGCGATCCGCCAGCAGCAAGGCAGCCTGATCCGAAGGCAGAATTGCTTGAAGTTGCTCTGACAACTCACTGAGGAGTGCCACTTGACCTTCTTCTGGATACGCCTCAATCTGATAAGCACGCCAAATCAAGGGAATGGCGCTGCCTTGATAGGCCAATCCCACCATCATCACCGCCACATGGTCGTTTAGTTTAGTCTCATCCACCAAAATCAGGAAGGCGGCCTTGCCCCATAAGTGGACAATCCATCCAATCCACCATTTGAAAATCACCTTCATCACAATCCGCTCATTCGCCAGCCAACGTTGCAAGCGTCGTTCCATGCTGCTGGCATTGGCTTTTCCCGTCAGATGTTTGGCAACCGTCCCTAAGCGACAACTTTCCGCTTTGAGTATCCCGTAGCTCAAACTTGCCAACATCTGTTTCTGCCAGCGTCCCAGTTTCCCAAATTGCTTGTCAATGACCCCATTCCACTGATACAGTTCTAGCGAGTTCATAGCGCACCTCTTTGGTTCGTTTGGTCACTTACCAATATGCCCTATGAACTCCTTTTTGTTAAGATTTTCCTTCCCCCATTAAAAGTGTCGTCTGGTGAACCATGAGGGAGAGGGGCTGGGGTGAGGGTTTACTCACCACTTACCATTTTTCCACCAACCGACTATCCGATCAACGACCGGAGTTTTTGTTCGTAAGCCGCGTCATCCAGCGGCAGGTTGACCGTTCTGCCCTCGAAAGATGACATCAGAACGGCGTTGGCAAGCATCACCGAGTTGATGCCTTTCGCTGCGGGGGCGATCAAGGTTTCGCCGTGAAGGATCGCATTCGCGAAGTTTTCGATGACGGTGCGGTGGCCCGGCCCCTCCAGCGGCTCGAAGGGGACATCCGCTTCCACCGACTCCACTTTGTCGAAACCACCGGCTGCCTGTTGGATTTGCTCGAACATTGAACGCTGGTTGCGGTAAACCGTCAGTTTGCCGTTTTCGTAAACGAGTTTGCCCTTATCACCGACGATTTCCAGCCGGTTCGTACCCGGTGACTCGGCGGTGCTGGTGATAAAGTGACCGATCATGCCATTTTCGTGTTCAAAATAGGCCGTTACTTCATCCTCAACCTCGATACGATGATACTTGCCTAAAGCGGCGAAGCCCGTAACCCGTTTAGGCATCCCCACGAACCACTGATACAGGTCGATGTTGTGTGGGGATTGGTTGAGCAGAACGCCGCCGCCTTCGCCTTTCCAAGTGGCACGCCAACCGCCGTTATTGTAGTAGCTCTGGGTACGGAACCAGTCGGTAATCAGCCATGTCGTGCGTACCAACTGCCCCAATTCGCCGCTGTCGATGAGCGATTTGATTTTCCGCCAGTGTCCATATGTGCGCTGCATAAACATAGCCGCAAAGACGAGGTTTGGGTGAGTCTGCTGGGCTGCTTCATGGGCGGCGATCATCTTCCGCGCGTCTTTGACATGCACAGCGATTGGCTTTTCGACCAGCACATGAATCCCCTTTTGCAGCGCGGCGATGCTGATCGGTGTGTGGTCGTAATGCGGCGTACTGATGACAACCGCGTCTAAGTTCTCGTGTTCGAGCAACTCCTTGTAGTCATAATAAGCAGGGACACGCATTTCGGCAGCAGATGTATCCGCCGTCGCGTGATCAACATCACAAACGGCTGCTAGTTCCGTGTTGCCTAAGGTGGCGATGTCATGGATATGCGCTTTCCCCATGATCCCGATACCAACCACCCCGATCTTGACCGTTTTGCTCATCAGTAAATCCTTTTACCGCTGGAATCTGATAAACCGAACCGAATCGTTTTAGCGAATGACTTCCGCGCCGTTGGTGGCGTTGCACACGTAAATCGCGGGGGTGAGTCCCGTGCTGTTCTGGTAGGTTCCCGCTACCGCCGTCGCGAAACGTTCAGCTTCTTCGGCCTTCACCAGCGCCACCGCGCACCCCGCGAACCCGCCGCCGGTCATCCGTGCGCCGTAGCAGTTGTCCTCACGCCGCGCGGCATCCACAATGGCGTTCAGCGCATCACTCGAAATTTCGAAGTCGTCACGCATACTGATATGGCTTTCGTCCATCAGCTTGCCCAGCGTTGTCGCATCGCCGGCTTTCATGGCTTCGGCTGCCGCCAGTGTGCGCGTGTTTTCGGTGATGACGTGCCGCGCGCGCCGCCGCGTAACCGGATCAAGCAAACTCGCCTTGTCCTCGAACTGCTCAATCGTCAAATCCCGCAGCGCCTTGACCGCGAAGAAATGCGCCGCCTGTTCGCAGCTTTCGCGCCGTTCGTTATAAGCCGAATCAACCAACCCGCGCCGGGTCGCCGTGTCCAGCACCACGATCACCGTGCCGGGGGGGAGGGGGAATAGTTGGCATTCCAGCGAACGGCAGTCGATCAGCAGCGCGTGGTCCGCTTTACCCGCCGCCGAAATCATTTGATCCATGATGCCGGTGTTCGCGCCGACCCATTTGTTTTCCGCCGCCTGCCCGATCTTCGCCATAACCGGTGCGCTCCACGCGAAGCCCGAAATTTCGGAGAAGGCACGGGCGGTCGCCATCTCAATCGCCGCCGAGGACGACAACCCCGCGCCGACAGGCACATCGCTGGCGATCACACCTTCCCAACCATTAAGCGTATAGCCCTCGTTGGTCAGCACCCACGCCACACCGCGCAGATACTCAATCCAACCGTCTTTTTCGGTTTCGAAATCATCCAGCGAGAAGGTGATGGTTTGCTCGAAGTAGGTGGAATACACCGCCACCTGCCGGTCGTCGCGCGGGCGCAGCGCAATCCACGCCGCGCGGTTGATCGCCATCGGCAGCACGAAGCCGTCGTTGTAGTCGGTATGCTCGCCAATGATGTTCACACGCCCCGGCGCGCGCACGATCAAACTCGGTTCGCTGCCGTACAAACGCTTAAATTCAGAAAGAACAGTTTCTTGGAGTGACATGGATGACCTTTAGCCATAATAGTTGCATCAAAATATGCCATCCATTGTACCGCTTGCTACCGTAAGAGCAATCCAATCTCCCAACGCCAATAAACACAGTGCCAGTATCAACGCATCTGAATAAATGGTTTATGAGGCCCGCATCACGAAACTGCTCAATCGGGTTGGGTTTAACCCGTGTTTACTTTGAGAACAGGGTCTAGTTAAGCCGGAATGTGATAACAGGTGGGCGCAATTTTGCGCTAAGGATTGTGGATAGTTTTCGACCCGCAATTTGGCCTTTAATCGTCTGCGTGGAAACCTACCAGCGGCATCTGTATCCTTCTGCCCATGTGTAATGCTTCACAAAGGGGATTTGAATTGCTGAAAAATGATTCTGTACGGCGATTGGGGCTAGTCCTAGCCACATCCTTATTACTAACAACCGGCTCGCTTTCGGCTCAGGATGTCGCATCCTGCGAAGCGGGGTTCCGCTCGTTTACTCACGCGCTCGGCGAAACCTGTATTCCCGAAGCGCCGCAGCGGGTCGTCGTGCTGGATACCGGTGAACTGGATAACGCCCTTGCGCTCGGTGCGCCGGTTGTGGGTGCGCCCGTTGCGGATGCCACCCAATATCAGGCTTACCTCGCCGACCAACTGGAAGGCATCACCGATACAGGCAGCATCAGTGAGCCGAACTTGGAAGCCATTCTCGCGCTCTCGCCCGACTTGATTATCGGCAGCAAGCAGCGCTATGAGGCGATTTATGAGCAGTTGTCGCAGATTGCGCCGACCGTCTTTACCGAGTCCCTGCGTGTGCCGTGGCAGCAAAATTTCAACTTTCACGCCGACGCGCTCGGCAAAACTGCCGAAGCTGCGGAGTTGATTGCCAGCTACGACGCGCACGTTGCCGACCTGCAAGCCGCGCTCGGTGACAAGCTGGAAACCACAACGATTTCGATTGTGCGCTTCCGACCGGGGCAGGTGCGCCTGTATCTCAAGAGTTCTTACATTGGCTACATCCTCCAAGATGTCGGCCTCAAGCGTCCCGCCAGCCAAGATGAAGATACCTTCTCCGCCGAAATCTCGCTGGAAGAAGTGCAGACGGTCGATGCCGATTATATTTTCGTCACTGGCTATGATGTGGACGACAGCGAACGCGATACCTTCCTCAACAGCCCGCTTTGGCAAACCCTCGGCGCTGTCCAGAATGGGCATGTGGTCGATATTAACGACGACACATGGATCGCGGGTCTCGGTGTGCAAGCCGCGAACCTCGTGCTGGATGACCTTGCCACACTGCTGGTAGGGGAGGATACCCAAACAGCAGCCACCACCTGCGAAGAAGGCTTCCGCCTGTTCGACCATGAACTGCTGTTCACCGATCCAGTTTGTATTCCCGTCAACCCGCAGCGGATTGTCGCGGTTGACAGCTATGCCCTCGAAAACTTGTTAGCGCTCGGTGTGAAGCCGGTCGCCAGTGCGGTCGTCGGCTCGTTTAGTGTCGATTATCCCCAACTGACAGGCTTGATCGACGGTGTGGTTGATCTCGGTAATTACCCGCCCAACCTCGAAACTATGTTGAGTGTTCAGCCCGATTTGATCCTCGCCATCGAGCCGTGGATTACCGACCAGTACGACAAATTTGCCGCCATCGCCCCCACCGTCAGCATCAAGTTTGATGATGTCACGCCCGAACAATTCCTGTCGATCATCGCCGAAGCCGTCAATTCGCCCATCTCGCCCGCCGAAGCGATTGCGACTTTTGACGCGCGTGTTGAAGCGCTTGGTGAGGCGATTGCCGAGAAAGATCGGCAGGGTACAGTATCGGTCGCGCTCTTTTATGCAGATGTTCTCTATGTCTATCCGGTCGATACCGCCTTCAATGAACTACCGCTGGTCGGCTTGACCTCGCTGCCGGAGCAGAATGAAGCCATTGGGTCGGAATGGCGTATCGAAGTGTCGAAGGAGCAACTGCCGCTCCTGAACACCGATTACATCTTCCTCGTGACTTTTGCCACCAGCGCCGAAGAAGAAGCCGCCAATGGGGAAATGATCGCCCGCCTGAATGAAGACCCGATCTGGCAAACCTTGAAGGCCGTTCAGAACGATAATGTGTTTGTCGTGCAGTCGCAGTGGATCACCGGAACGCTCTTAAGCGAACATAAAGTGCTGGATGACGTGTTTACCGATGTTGCACAGGTTGATCCGGCTGAGGTTTCGCCCAACCCGTTCTTATCCGCCGAAGCAGCTTCCTAAACGTATCCCTACTGACCAAAAGGGCGCATCACCGTGCGCCCTTTATGGTGGAATGGTGATTTCAAACCCTAACGCCTCGTTCTTGGTAATTTTTTCCCGCGCTCGGATGATCGCAGCTTCAATATCCGGCGATACATCATTATTCCACCAATCGGCATGTTCGCTGTACAGCCACACATACGCATCACTTTGTTGCAGGCTGTAGTAAATGTTGTGTTCCAGCCACCGCAGCCGGTCTTCCCACGGAAGCCCTCGGTCATGTTCCGGTCGCAGCGCCATCAAATAATCTAGATAAAGCGCGTTCGCGATCCGCACTTGCTGTTGATATCGTGGTCGTAGTTCAGCCGCTACAAAGAAGGTTGTCTTGGTCGCGATCAGTTCCCGTGCCGCTGGGTATTGCTCCGGCGAGGTGAAGTAGTAGCTGGGTTCATTCCCATCAATAAATCGAATATCCGGCTTTGCGGTTTCCAACATGCCGTAGATGAATGCCGGTAGTAAATCGAAATGGGTATAAGCGTTCGCCTCTCCGCTGCTCTCACTTCTTCGTACCACTTCGGACAAGAAGTAGAATGATAAGAAATCTATCCGGTCAACTTCGGATTGCAGTGCGGTCATAAATTGTGCGCCGCGCTTACGTACTTGGACTTCGACTTCCGCTTGGTTCAACGTTGGATAAATTTCGGATGTATAAAGCCACAAGCTGTGGGTTTCGCGCACCGCATAAAATTCGGGATCGAAAAACACCCCTATAGCCTTTGAGACTTTTAAAGCCTTTGAAAAAAGCCGCATGTTGGCTGTAATCGCTTCCCAACGCTGGTCGTCGAACCAATTCATCGTCACGGGGTTGGATGCCCACAGCACGATAAAGTTACTGTTAAAGCGTCCCCACTCAATCTGCGCCAGTGTATCCAGTTGAAGCTCGGCTTCCGTCCACGGCCGAGAATCAAACGCGCTTGACGGATGCACATCGTCGCCCGTGAGCTTGTACGCCACCCCATCAAACGGACGCTGTTGCATCGCCTCGATATGCTCACGGATGAACGAAACCGTTGGCACATCCCATCCGTATTCGATGAGCTTTTTATCAGTTTGTGTGGGGGCCGTAACCGAAATGGCAGCCGGAGTAGGACTGCACCCCATCAGAAAGAAGATCACGAGCAAGAATTTTAATCGCCCCATAAAGCCCTCACCCTCACCACGAATTTGAGATGTCAGCATTTTATCAACTCTACCGATTTGGATTTGTACTCACAACCTCCGTCTGTCCACTCAATTTCGAGGGGTATTCCGCTTCTATCCCTTGAATGATCTGCCAATTGAGTCTTATAGTGGTATCGTAATCTAATCCGTAAGGAGATTCACGATGCAACGTCGTATGTTAGGGCTGACCATCCTTGTACTTTCCCTGTTCGTGGTGCTGCCAGTCAGCGCGCAAACAGCGACTCCCGTTCCGATCTCGATAGCCGACCAGAGTGATCCCGCTGCCCTGATCGGCTCGTACTACAACGCCATCACCCTGCACGACTACACCCGTGCCTATAGTTATTGGGAATCCGCACCGGGTAACCAGACCGAAGCACAGTTCGCCAACGGTTTCGCCGATACCGCCAGCGTTCAAGCCCTCGTCCAACTCCCCATTTTCGAGGATGCGGGAGCAGGTAATGTGTACGCTTCTGCACCCACCTTCTTGATCGCCAACCGTACCGATGGCACGCAGGTCTACTACGCGGGCTGCTTCACCACCCACAAAACCAATGTTCCGGTTGGGGATGCGCCTGAACCCGACCCGAATTGGTACCTGCGCGAAGGCAAACTCACGCGCCAAACTGCCCTTGACCTGTCCGTTTTGCTCACCGCTTGCGAACAGCCTGTTTCGCTGACCGATGGCCTTGTCCCATCGAGCCTGTTGACACCCGTTCAGGCCGTGCAGTCCTACTTCATCGAAATCGCCAACGGCAACATGAACCCCGTTTCCCAAAATGGTATTGATAATACCGGCAACATCTTTGCCCAAACCTTCGCCCCGCAGTTGACCGGCGCGGAGGATTTGCAGGTATATGTGAATCCACAGATATTTGTGGAGGGCGCGGCAGGCAGCATTTACGCCAACATTCCGGCGCTCATCACCTTCACTGCTGCCGATTTGACACCCTATAACCTGTCAGCCTGTTTTGTCGCCCGTAAGTCGAACGTCCCTGTGGGCGATGCCACCGAGCCTGACCCCGATTGGCACATCGCCAGCAGCAGCGGCATCAGTCATCCAGATCTTTTATCGGCAGTGACGGCAGCAGGGCAGGTCTGCACCCCTTAAAGCCATCACTTTCAAACAGGCATGGTCGTCTTGCCATGCCTGTCACCACGATACTGAATGAGCCACTTATCCTATTATTTCGTGTCTGTCTGCATCATGAAATTTGGCTTACTTTTTAATATACTTTACTGAATCGTAATAGTCTCATCGCAAAATAGTAATGCTGTTTCGAATGTTGTAACAATATTCGAAATCTTATTTTTCTGTGACCTTTTTCGCATATATTAGTCGTAGACGAGTTGTTCGTTTTATTGGAGGCCGGATGCACGCACTTGAGATACTACTAGTGGAAGACAATCCCGGCGATGTCCGCTTAACCCAAGAAGCACTGCGCGAGAGTGACTTGCCCCATCATCTGAATGTGGCGCGTGATGGTATCGAGGCGCTTGCCTTGCTGACACAGGATAACATCACTGCACTACCTGATGTGATTTTGCTCGACCTTAATCTACCGAAGAAAAGCGGCTTGGAAGTATTGGAAGAGGTCAAAACCGACCAACACCTCAAGGATATTCCCATCATTGTGTTGACCTCCTCCGCGAGTGATCGTGATGTCCTTGTCGCCTATAAAAAGCAGGCCAGCGCCTACTTGGTGAAGCCCTCAAACCTGTATCAATTTGATGAGGTTATTAACGCTATTGTAGCGCTCTGCGACGTATCATAACCTGTTTCCATTTAACATCGCTGCTGAGTTATTGTTCAGGATAGGGTGTGGTATATGCGGCGCTTACTCGGTTCTTTTGAACGGTCGTTGTCGCTCCTCAACGCCATTACCGATGGTGTAATCGCCCACGACGATAGCGATCAACTGCTCTATGTCAACGATGCGATGGCGCTCATGAGTGGCTATCCGTCTGCCGAATCAATGGCGGATGTTTCAGTCGCCGAGTTGATTGCGCGGCTCAAAATTACGGATGACGGCGACCACTTCTTGACTGCTGCCCATCTGCCGGGGCATTTGGCGCTGGCTGGGCAAGAAGGGCCGGAGCGTGAGTTCAAATACTTGAACCCCCAAACGGGAGAACCCTCTTGGCTGACCATTAAAGCCCAACCGGTCATCGCGGCCAGTGGGGAAGTGCAGTTCGCCGTCAGCATCATCCGTGACATTACCCAGCGTAAACAGCTTGAAACCCGCACCCTTGAACTGGTCGTCGAGCGTGAACGGGTGAAAGTACTCCAACGTTTTGTTGGCGATATGTCTCACGACTTCCGCACACCGCTTTCCATCTTGAGCAACAGCCTGTACCTTATGCAGCGCAATACCGACCCTGAAAGGCAGCAGGCGCACGCTGCCAAAGCGGAACATCAAATTCAACGGATGGAAAATCTTCTGGATGAACTGCTGCAAATTGCCCGCCTGGACGAGAATAAAGTCAAATTTGAATTTCGCTTGACCGACATCAACATCTTTTTAGAACCGCTCATACAGGAATATGAGTTAATCGCCCTTGAAAAGAATATTGCCCTTAAATTTCTGCCGCAGTCGGAACACTGTTTCGCCCGGATCGACTCCTCGCAGTTCGAGCATATCTTTACCAACTTGATCGAAAACGCGATTGCCTATACCCCGAAGGATGGGTATATTGCTGTTAGCACCGGCACAATCGACAATCAAATTTTTATCTCGGTCAAAGATACGGGCATTGGGATCTCAGCGGAGGATTTGCCCCACATTTTTGAACGCTTCTACCGTGCCGACCAAGCCCGCTCCACCAACACGGGCGGCAACGGCCTCGGCTTGTCGATTGTCCAGCGCATTATCGAAGAACATCACGGTAAGATCGAGGTCAGCAGCGTCGTAGATCAAGGCACAAACTTCGTCGTCCGCCTACCCGAATCAACCGTGCCAAAGGTTGCCTCTGCCTAAGCCCAAAGGCGATTCACCCCAGCTCTAAAGGCGGCTTCGCACAGAGTTCAATGCAGAGGGTTTATGGCGGCGGCGGCAGTGGAGCGCCATTTAGTCGTCGATAGCTTTTAGTCGACAGTTTATAGTCTAATGCCGAAAGACCAAGCGATTAGATTCGGAAAATTCTTCAATTTCGGAACTATTTCTTTGAAGATTTCGAACGTACCCCTCAAATGTTGAAAATGTTGCATTTGTTGCAAATATTGCAGTTGTGATTCTCGATTTTCGCAACATTTCTCCCTCAAGTGATGCTGTTGATGTTGTTGTTGCTGTTGAGAATTGTCGCGAATGTCGTCAGAGTCGTCAGTGTCGCAATTGTCAGTCGTGTTTTATGCACAAGATGCGGAACAAGCGGCAGAGGCGGCACAAGAAGTCATCAGTCGACAGTCAACAGGTGACAGTCAAAGGCAGCACAACAAGTCATCAGTCGACAGTCAACAGGTGACAGTCAACAGGTGACAGTCAAAGGCGGCACAACAAGTCATCAGTCGACAGTCAACAGGTGACAGTCAAAGGCGGCACAACAAGTCATCAGTCGACAGTCAACAGGTGACAGTCAAAGGCAGCACAAGAAGTCATCAGTCGACAGTCAACAGGTGACAGTCAAAGGCGGCACGACAAGTCATCAGTCGACAGTCAACAGGTGACAGTCAAAGGCGGCACGACAAGTCATCAGTCGACAGTCAACAGGTGACAGTCAAAGGCAAATGCACAACAGGCGGCACACGTTGGGCGGATGCGGTTGTTAAGGTGCGGCGGGAAACCCCCTCCGTCGCTAGCGTGACACCTCCCCCGCAAGCGAGGGAGGCAATAATGTGGGCGTTCCTGTAAACAGGATAGCAGAGGTCGGCGGCAAAAGGGTGAACATTTGTCAGAACATTTGGTCACTTTTTGGCGGTGTTGGCACCAACCATTTTGAGGGAGTCGATGTGTTAAGAAGGTTAGGGCATGGTTTGTAAAGCGTTTGTCGGGTTAACCGAAAATAAACCTTTTTTATAGTACTGAGTTCTGAGTGCCGAGTACTGAGTAAGTGGCAAGTTTGAAGTGAAAGGCAGGCGATTAACCGCCAAGTCGCCAAGAACGCCAAGATTTTTAGCGCAAGAATTTCGATAAATCACTAAGTTTTAAGTGGCAAGTTTGAAGTGAAAGGCAGGCGATTAACCGCCAAGTCGCCAAGAACGCCAAGATTTTTAGCGCAAGAATTTCGATAAACCACTAAGTTTTAAGTGGCAAGTTTGAAGTGAAAGGCAGGCGATTAACCGCCAAGTCGCCAAGAACGCCAAGATCTTTAGCGCAAGAATTTCGATAAACCACTAAGTTTTAAGTGGCAAGTTTGAAGTGAAAGGCAGGCGATTAACCGCCAAGTCGCCAAGTCGCCAAGATTTTTAGCGCAAGAATTTCGATAAATCACTAAGTTTTAAGTGGCAAGTTTGAAGTGAAAGGCAGGCGATTAACCGCCAAGTCGCCAAGATTTTTAGCGCAAGAATTTCGATAAACCACTTTAAAACAATTATCTATTTCCGGCGATCAGTCGTTTTTCAAATGACCGTTAACCGAAGCTGGAAGTATACTGGCTGTACGTGTAGAATGTGTGTTCTTTGTTCGCCTGTGAGTGAGGGATAGTTCAATCAAACGCAAACCAGCCGCCGCACCGTCAGCTTCCAGCGCTGCTTCGCCCTCCGGTAAAGACTCTCCCTTGCCGGATTTTGAGCTGACGTGGGAATGCCCGAACTGTGGTCAGCGGGTATTCGGTAAACAGCCCCCCGACATCTGCGACTACTGCTGTGACCTCACCACATGGCGTTTAGTGGTGAGGCCGTCCACGTGATTCGTGTTTAGCTGCCGCTGCTCGCCGCTTCCGGTTTGGTCAGCGGTTGGCCGAACTTGCCCTCGAACGCGAACTCGTTCCATGTCTTCCGGCTGCGGTCAACTGTTTCGCGCTGTTGTAAATCTTCTGGCAGCTTGTCCAACCCGCCGAAGTAACCAATCGCCACCACGGTAATCGGGTCGTAACCTGTGGGGATTTCAAATAGGGTACGCGCCTGCTGTGAGTCAAACCCGGCCATCTGGTGAACGCGCAGCCCCGCCGACTCGGCCTGAATACTCATATGCGCCACCGCTTGCCCAACGTCATAATAGGCGTAGGGGTTCGGGCTGCCGTCGGCGCGGGTCAGCTTGGCTACACTGAGGATGAGCAGGGGAGCGTTGCCCGCCCACTTTTTATTGTTGCCACTCAGAATATCGACCAGCTTATCGAACGTGGCATCGCCTTTGCGTGTCACAATAAACGACCACGGCTGCGCGTTCCCGCCCGAAGGCGACCACCGCGCCGCTTCCAATAAGCTCCAAATTTTTTCGTCTTCTACCGGCTGGCTGTCATAAGCGCGGGGACTCCAGCGCTCTTTAAGAACATCGAGAATCGGAAATTCCGAAGTAGCCGTTTTACGCATGTTTTATCTCCAGAAGCGTGATTTGTACGAATTTAGATGCCGCCGCCCACGACCGAATTACTACGAAGGGATAAAATTCTCAAAATTCGTTTAACTTGGATGTCGATTTCGTGACCGTTTATTCGTCGTATGAATATAAGCACGGGGTAAACCGTGTCGATAACCCACCGCCTTTCAAGGAGAACCGTCATGCCCGAAATGCCCACCATTACCGCTGAAACTTTGATCGCCGTTTTGGATACCGTGAAAACCGAGTTTACCGCTGCCATTGACGAGATTGACGTGAACAGCCCGTCGCCCGCCCCCGGCGAGTGGAACGCCCGTCAAGTGCTCTCCCATGTGATCGGCAGCCTCCAACAAACCCCTGTCCAAGCGGGCTTTTTCTTAGCCGGTGCGCCGGATGTGCCGGTGATATTTAGCGATCCCTACTGGATTGCAATCTGGCATAATGCGCCAGCCGAGTCCTTTAAAGCCGCTTTGCTGGCTGCGGTTGAAGGGAACAAAGCCTTTGTCCGCAGTCTCGCGCCGGAAAACCTGTATCGCACGGCAAAAATGGGCAGCTTCGGTGACACGCCTTTAGCCGTGTTCTTGATGATCTCCTACAACAACCACGTCAAGGAACAGCACCTTCACCAACTGCGGACTTTTGTGTCCGCTCCCCAACCGACTTAATGTGTCACTCATGCCGATGCCAGATAGTCTTTCATGTCCGGCACGGCGATTAAAGTTCGGCGGCTATGGCCTGAAGCAACGCTTGGATTTGCTCAAGGTTGGCCTTCACGCCGCCTCCTTGAGCCATCGCGGGCTGACCACCGCCTCGCCCACCCAACTGTGTCGCAGCATTTTTTAGGAGCGCTCCCATATCGAACATCAGGTTAGCACTGCGGGCGAAAATGAGCTGCGACTTTTCGCCTGCCGCCCCCAACAACGCCACCACGTTTTCGCCCGCCGCTAACCGCGAAGCCAACAAGCGCAGCTCGCCAGCATCGCGCCCATCAAAGCTCGCGCAAATCAGCTTATAGCCTTTATCGTTCGGTGCTTCGTTCAGTAATCGCTCTGCCTCATAGCCAACCAACTGCTCGCGTAAATCCTTCAACGCCGATTGAGCCGCTTTAAGCTCATCACGCAGCTTGCCTACCAGTTCCGGTACTTCGTTGAAACGGCAGTTCATCTCGGCAGCTATGCCACTCATAACCTGATGTTTCTCACCGTAATCCGCCAACGCTCGCTGACCGCAGCGAAATTCCACCCGTGTTTTATCCCCGCGTTTCTCACTTTTAATCAGCTTCAATAGGCCAATTTCACCGGTGCGGCTGACGTGCGTTCCCCCACAGGCCGTCTTATCGTAACCCTCAATTTCAACGACGCGCAGCCCATCGGTAACAATGTGCTTGGGCAGCTTACGCATCCGCACATCATCCTGCTCATCGGCTTGGCGGATTGCTGCCACGACTGTTTTGTCGTCCTGAATAACCGCATTCGCCAAATCTTCGGCAGCTTGCAGTTGCTTTTCAGTCAAGCCGCTCATGTCTAAATCAATCGTTACGCTGTCGGGGCTGAGGTGGAAGCTGACGGTTTTCGCGTTCGACGTTTGGATGAACGCCTGAGTCAAAATGTGCTGGCCTGTGTGCTGCTGCATATGATCGAAGCGCCGCGCCCAATCAACAACACACGTCACGGCTTGACCAGACTCAAAAAGGGTAGGGCTGTCTTCGAGAATATGCAGTATTGCTGCGTCGTCATCGCGCACGACCACATCAACGACCTTAACCTTATTAATCAAGCCAGTATCGTTCGGCTGCCCGCCGCTGCCGGGGTAAAAAGCCGTCTGATTCAAGATGACTGCTGGCTGCGCTTTGTGCGTCGTTTGTTCGGTTACAACAGCGCTAAACCCGGTTAAATAAGAGTCATTGTAGTAAAGTCGCTTGGTCATTTGCTGCCCTATTTTGTAATCTAAAAGGACTGATTATTGTACCCCTGCAAGCGATAATCCCAACAGCGCCGCCCGTTTTCACAAATGTGCAGCATGAGCAATTTGGTGAGTTTCTTGACAAAATCTTAAACTTGGGAGTATGCTTTGTTCAAATTCTGGGAGCGCTCCCATTATGAGCGCAAACTTAAAGTTATTCAATAAATCAGGTTATGAATTTAGAAGATATTGCTCGGAAGGCGCAGGTTTCTCGGTCAACTGTCTCACGGGTCATCAACAACGAACCGTATGTCAGTGATCGCACTCGCCAGCGTGTTATGAAAGTGATTGAGCAGGAACGTTTCCAGCCCAACCACGCTGCACGTACATTGGTCACGCGCCGTAACGAAACCATTGGCATTGTCATACCCACCGCTGAGAATATCTTCTTTACCGACAACTCCTACTTCCCTATGCTCCTTGCGGGATTGGGTGAAACCACCCGTGATATGGATTACGCGATGCTGCTGTGGTTGGGGCAGGCGACTGATTATGACGAGCGTTTCGTCCGCAAGGTGACGACCAGCCGGCAAAACGACGGCTTGATTATTGCCTCGCTGCCCGGCGACCACCCCTTGTTTGCACATCTGCCCGACATTCGTGTTCCGATTGTCATGGTTGACCGTCCGGTGCGTTTTGATGACATTATCAGCTACGTCACCGTCGATAATATCGCGGGGGGTGAGATGGCTGTGAACCACCTCATTCGCAGCGGTCGGCGGCGGATTGCCCATATCGCCGGGCAAGAAACCATCTCGGACGGTCGTGACCGCCTGATCGGTTATCGCCGCGCACTGGAAAAAGCGGGCATTCCCTACGACCCTGACTTGGTTCACCAAGGGGCATTCACCCGCAGACATGGCTACACCGGCATGAAACACCTGCTTCAATTCAAACCGGATGCCATTTTTGCGTGCGGTGATACAGCCGCGTTCGGGGCAGTGCAGGCCATTCATGAAGCAGGGCTTTCCGTTCCAGACGACATCGCGATCATCGGTTTTGATGATATTGATGTCGCTACTCAATCAAATCCCACGTTGACCACCATCCGCCAGCCTGTTCAACAAAAAGGCGCGGTGGCGGCACGGATACTCATCAATCTCATCGAAGGACATCTTGAAGGACCGCAGCACGTTTTACTGCCGACGGAGCTTATCGTCCGGCAGTCTTGCGGGGCTGCCTAGTCACATTTGAAGGGGGTGATGCCGAGGCATAATTGAATACTTTCTCGTAGGTTCGATACCTTCGTTTGGTGAAGGTTTAGTTTATGAAGGAAAGAAAGATGTCGAAAAAGTCCCTATTAGTTGTACTTCTTATTGGTGTCTTGGCGACTTTAGTTGTTGCGCCCGCCGCAGCACAAGATAAAGTCCAAGTGACATGGTTTGTTGGTCTTGGTACCGGTACCAATGAACAACAGATCGAAGCCGAAAACCAAGTTGTTGCCGACTTCAATGCCAGCCAAGACGAGATCGAACTGGTGATCAATATTGCTGCGAGCAACGAAACCGCTCCTGACCTGTTCAGCACCTTGGTTGCCGGTGGCACGCCTCCCGATATTGTTGGCCCCGTTGGTGTCGGTGGTTCCAACCAATTTGCCGATCAGTGGCTGGATCTCCAACCGCTGGTTGACGCGACCGGTTACGACCTGAGCGTCTATGATCCCGCGTTGGTCGAACTGTACAAGACCGCTGATGGCGAACTGTTGGGTATCCCCTTCGCGGTTTTCCCCAGCATCACCTACTACAACCCCGGTCTGTTTGACGAAGCTGGTCTGAACTATCCTCCGCAGGCATTTGACGAAATGTATGTCATGCCCGATGGCACGGAAGTGGAATGGAACTACGAAACCGCAGCCGAAATTGCGAAGATCTTGACTGTTGACGCGAATGGTAACGATGCCACCAGCGCCGACTTTGATCCTTCAGCGATTGAACAGTTCGGTTTGAACTTCCAGTGGGCTCGTATGCGCCTGATGTGGACTGACATTCAGCCCGAAGACTGGTACGACGAAGCCGCCAACAAGGTGAGCATTCCCGAAAGCTGGCGTACCGCTACCCAGTGGCTGCAAGATGCCGTCTGGAAAGATCACTTCATCCCGAACACCACCTACGATTCAAGCGAAGCATTTGGCAGCGGCAACGCTTACCAATCGGGCAAGCTCGCGATGGCGATCACCCCGCTGTGGTACACCTGCTGCTTGGGCGAATCGGTTGGCAAGTTCGAGTGGGACTTCGGTGTCGTGCCGAAGAGCCTTGATGGTGAATACCATGTTGCGACCGATGCTGACACGTTCCGTTTGACCAAGTCCGGCACCAACCAAGAAGCAGCCTTCACCGTTCTGCAATACCTGCTGAACGAAGCTGTTCCGGTTCTGGCCCCGACCTACGGCGCGTTCCCGGCACGTCCTGAATACCAACAAGACTGGATTGACACCAAGGCCGCCCAGTTCGACTGGGGTGTAAACTGGCAAGTTGCAGTTGACAGCCTTGCGTACAACGTCCCCGGTAACATGCACCACGAATCGAACGTCCCCAACTACGGTAAGGCAACCGACCGCGTGTTCGCCTTCCAGACCGCACTGTTCGGTGACGGTGGTGGTGACCTCGATGTGAACGCTGAATTGGACAAGCTGGAAACAGAAGTCCAAGCCATTATCGACGGCAGCTAAACCCTGTCGGTAGATAAAAATTGATGCGGATGGGGAGCTTCGGTTCCTCATCCGCTTCGGGCAAAAGATACGAAAATATTTTTAATAAACAAAATTAGAGTTTAATCTATTCACAATTTGAGATGATATGCAGGATGTATGTCGCCTCAACATGGCTGACTAAAAAAACTGTTTAAGCTCGTTAGGGTGACTATGGAAAGGGGTTATGGTTATGGCAAGTGTTGATACGGCAGGCGTACTAACTTCTCCACGGGAAGCGCCGAAACGCCGTACACTCCAACAGCAGCAGCGGATATGGGGCTGGATATTTCTCTCACCGTGGATATTGGGTTTTGTTCTTTTTACAGCCGCGCCAATGATCGCTTCCTTAATATTCACCTTCACCGATTTTTCACTCTCACGGCCGGAGATGTCGTTCGTCGGGTTGAAGAACTGGCAGAACTTGTTTAACGACCCCCTCGCGATTATCGCGCTGGGTGTCACTATTAAATATGCCTTGATCGCTGTACCCATCGGCATTTTGGTTCCGTTGGGTCTAGCCGCCTTGCTGAATTCAAAACACCTGTTTGGCAAGCGTATCTGGCGAACCATATTTTACCTCCCGTATATGGTTCCGGCAGTATCCAGCATTTTCATCTGGCGCTCGTTTCTGAACGGTGAAACGGGTTGGCTGAACCGCCTCCTAATCCAAATCGGCATTACTGATCCGCCGAACTGGTTACAAAGTGAAGCATGGATCTTACAAGCCTTCGTATTGATCGGCCTGTGGGGTGTCGGTAATGCCATGTTAACCATGTTGGCGACGATGCAAGGCGTTCCAACCGAACTCTACGAAGCGGCTGATGTGGACGGCGCGAACGGCTTTACCAAGTTCCTCCGCATTACCTTACCCATGATCTCGCCGGTTATCTTCTACAACTTGGTTTTAAGTGTCATCGGCGTGATGCAGTATTTCGAAGTACCCTACATCGCCACCCTCGGTACCGGGCATCCGGGTACCTCCGCTTATTTCTATAACATGCACCTTTATAAGACGGCCTTCACCTATTTTGATATGGGATACGGGTCAACGCTTGCATGGTTGATGTTCATTATCGCACTTGCCCTAACCGCAGCGCTGTTCGCAACGTCGCGGCGTTGGGTCTACTATTCAAGCGGAGACTAAACGATGGCCGCCGTAACTTATTCTAAATCTGTCAACACATCACCTTATTACGCAGTACGTTTGCGCCGTTTCGCTGTCACGGCTCTCGTGGGGTTGTTTGCCCTCGTACTCGGCATCGGCTATCTGCTGCCGTTTGGCAATATGGCCTTGATCGCCGTTAAGAGTCAGGATCAGATTGCCGCCAGCGGCGACGGACCCATTTGGCCGTTGGAACCCGAAGTCTATAACTACGAAGGCAAAGACTATCCTATCTACACCGTTCCTTTTGAAGATGGTACCAGCCGCGAGTTGGCGCTCGTCAAAAAAGGACGGCAGACCAGCCAATTTGTTGATCCGGCAAACCCCGACGCGGGGCTAGTGGATTGGGCAGGTAACTGGCGCGGCCTGGCACAAGTTTCCACCATTGCCCCGCATTTCGACAACTTCGGCATCGCGTGGGACATTATCAACTTCCCCCGGTTATTTGGGAACACCGTCGCCATCGCCCTCATCGGCATGGTGGGTACACTGCTGTCGAGTATCGCGGTTGCCTACGCCTTTGCACGCTTCCCGATCCCCGGTAAGAATATCTTGTTCCTTGTCCTGATCGGGACGATTATTCTCCCCCGACAGGTGACGCTCATTCCGACCTATGCCTTCTTCGCGAAGATTGGTTGGACGCAATCATGGCTGCCCTTGATCGTGCCGCACTTCTTCGCCAACGCCTATAACGTCTTTTTGCTGCGCCAGTTCTTTATGACGCTGCCGCGCGAACTTGACGAAGCCGCGATGATTGACGGGGCCAGTCCGTTTACGGTGTTGTATCGCGTCATCATTCCGCAGTCGTGGCCGGCGATCATCTCGGTCGGTTTGTTCCACTTCATTTTCGCGTGGAATGATTATTTCGGCCCGCTGCTTTACCTGCTCGGCAAGCCTGACCTCCAGCCGATTTCGGTGGGTGTGCAGATCTTCAACTTCCAGTACGGTCAGCGCCCGGAACTCGTGCAAGCGACTTCATTGATGGCGATGATCCTGCCGCTGGTAATCTTCTTCTTCGCCCAAAAAGTATTCATGCGCGGTGTGGTTGTCACCGGCGTGGAGAAGTAAGCGGATGAATAATTTCGCACAAATAAACAGGGGGCGTAAGCCCCTTGTTTTTAAATACCTGTTTTTTATCTTTTTACTCACTCTCGTACTTACACCTGTTTTCGCACAGGATGACGGTTTAACTGTTGATGTCAGCCAGCCGCTTGGCCCGATCAGCCCGTATATTTTTGGGGCGAATGCTCAACAGTCCGTTATTTCACCTGATTTATTACCCACGGCGCAGGCACTCGGTCTCAAAATTATCCGTTTGGGTGGCGGCCCTAGCGACCAGCAGGATTTAAGCAAACCCACCTTAGACTTTTTTATCCTGCAAGCCCGTATGTTAAAAGCGGAACCATTAGTTACGGTTCGCCTTCTGGATGGATCACCCGAAAAAGCAGCCGAACTGGTACGCTATGCGAATGTGACTAAAAAGTACAACATTCGCTACTGGAGTATTGGTAACGAGCCGAATTTCTTTGTAGCAGTATTGGATGCACCTTCCTATACAACTGAAGACCTCACGAAAAACTGGCGGGCGATTGCCGAAGCCATGCTCGCAGTAGATCCAAATATCGTTCTTGTTGGCCCCGATATTAGTCAATATGTTGTCTTGAATGCTGAAACCGACCCCCCACAATATTTGGAAGGGAATGGTGGTGGTGATCCTACAGATGATCTTGGAAAAGATTGGATGCAGGAGTTTTTGAAAGCGAATGGCGACTTAATTGGTATCGTTTCGATCCATCGCTATCCTTTCCCCGGCGGCAACCCGACTAATGTGGCAACGATTGAAGGGTTGCGAGAAAACAGCCGCGAGTGGCTAACGATTATCCCGAATTTGCGTAAAATCATTCAAGCCTCTGCGGGACGTGATATTCCAATTGCCTTGACTGAATTTAACTCGAATTCCAACAATCAAACAGGTGGCGAAGCGAGTTTAGACTCGCATTACAATGCCATCTGGACGGCGGCGCTTTTGGGACACTTCATCAACCAAAAGCTGTCGATGGCGCTGTATTGGGATCTTCAGCGCAAGGGAGCTGGCTTTGGGTTAATTGGTAATGGCGAGCTTCGACCACCTTACTACAGCTATGTCATGTATACGCATTTTGGAACTGAACTCGTAACCTCTACATCAAGTGATGAAGATGTGACGATTACATCTGCTATGAATGCCGATGGTGCATTGACCGTGATGCTTGTTAATCTCAGTTCAGATGTTAAGACACTACCACTTGCAATTAACGGCTTTACACCCTCCGGTGAGGCTGAGGTTTGGCTGTTCGATAAAGACCACAAAGCCGAAAATATTGGTACACACGATTTGAGCGCGGGTACGGTTACGCTGCCTGCCGAGTCCGTCACACTTTACATCATTCCACAATAGGGTAGGGCTGTTCCTTGACCGCATCGCTGCCATCACGAAACTCGTCTCTTAAAAAACTCGTTTTGATCTGGTTCTTCTGGGCGCTGATTATCTTAGGTTTTCAAGGCATCGTCAGCGCCCGTTACCAACCCAACCGCCCCGACTATGCGACTGAATGGACGCAGTATGAAACGGCGCGTACCAGCAATCGCGATAAAGACTTCCTGACCGAGCCGGTTATGAACCATCAGGTCGCGTGGGACGCGGAGTTCTATATCGGCATCGCGGTTGGTGGTTATGACGACCCCCGCATTACCACGGGCGAACTCCCCGATGGCTCAAGAATGCCACTGAGTTATGCTTTCTTCCCCCTGTATCCAGCAGCGATGGCGGCTGTGGCTGCTCCTTTAAAGCTGTTTGGGCTGAACCCCATCGCGGCGGCTGCGCTCGGCGGGGTGATTATTTCGCTCCTCGGTACGCTGCTGGCGATGTTCAGCATCTACGAACTGACCCGCAAAGAACTGGGTGAGGAAGGCGGCTTACGCACGGCCTTCTATATGCTGATCTTTCCGTCAGGCTTCTTTCTGGCGCAGGTGTATACCGAAGGTTTATTTCTCGGCTTGGCGCTCGGCTGTTTCGTGTTGATTGCCCACAAACGCTTCTGGGCAGCGGCGCTGTTGGCTGCGCTAGCGACCCTTACCAAAGCGCTTGGCCTGGCGCTGCTGTTCCCGCTGTTCCTCGGTTGGGCGGCGACAGTTGATTGGAAGTCTCTGCGTGGTCAAGCGTCTGGCGCGGCTAAGTCATGGTTCACAGTCTTGAATGTGACCGCATTACTCTCGCTCGTTTTGCCGGTTCTCGCCTACCTCGCGTGGAATTATTTCCTCGGCGAGAAAGCCTTTCTGATCGAGCATGAACACTTCGGGCGCGGCCTTTTTAACTGGGCGGGTCTTTCACGCGGGTTGGACATGATGATGACCAGCTTCCGCGATGGCAGCATCCCCGACCGAACCGTTTACTATGCCATCGAGGCGGTTGGCGCAGTGGTCGCGGTGATAGCCTGTTTGTTTACGGCGCGATGTTACCCCGGCTTAACCCTGTTTAGCATTTTGGTTTTGGTGTTATCCATCACCAGTTCATCGCCTCAAAGCATCATCCGTTATGTGCTGACGGTTCCGGCACTGTTTGTATTCCTGTCGCGCTTCGGGCGGAACACCGTGTTTGACCGTTCGTGGACGTTGTTTAGTGTGTTGATGTTGGGGATGCTGGCATCACTCTATACGTTTGATATGTGGGTAGCCTAAAACTGCCCATTTCGCATATTTGATTAAGGATTATCTGTATGTCATTTCCGAGTGATTTCCTGTGGGGCGCGGCGACCGCCAGCTACCAGATCGAAGGGGAAGCGAGGGGGGAGGGACGCGGCGAGTGTATCTGGACGCGCTTTTCCCACACACCCGGTAAAGTAGCCAATGGTGATACCGGCGATGTGGCGGACGACCATTATCACCGATACCCGCAAGACGTGGCCTTGATGAAAGATGTGGGTTTACAGGCTTACCGTTATTCGCTCTCGTGGCCGCGTGTAATCCCGCTGGGTACGGGCGAGACGAACCCCCTCGGCTTGGATTTTTACGACCGCCTGACTGATGAAATCATGAAGGCTGGCATTCAGCCGTGGGTAACACTCTACCATTGGGACTTGCCCCAAGTGCTTGAAGATAAGGGCGGGTGGAGCAATCCCGATATTGTCGGCTGGTTCTCGGAATACACCGAACTCGTCACCAAACGTTTGGGCGACCGTGTGAAGCATTGGATCACCCTCAACGAGCCGTGGTGTTCGGCCTCGCTCGGTTATTTGTATGGCGTACACGCGCCGGGTGTGCAAGACCCCAAGCGGGCGTTCCTCGCGGCACATTATCTGCTCCTCTCGCACGGCGAGGCCATGAAGATCATCCGTAAGAATATCCCCGACGCGCAGGCCGGCATCACCCTCAACCTCACTCCCCAGCTTCCGGCGACGGCTCACCCTGACGATATTCGTGTGGCGTGGCGCTCGGACGGCTTTTCTAACCGCTGGTATCTCGATCCGGTGTTCAAAGGCCAATACCCGCCGGATATTGTCGAAGAAGTCATGTCGATGGGCGGCCTCGAAGGTGTGGACTTAACACAGGTGCAGGAAGCCGCGCAGCCGATGGACTTCCTCGGTATCAACTATTACATGCGCTGGATACACAAGCATGTGCCGGGTAAGCCGGAGGAAAGTGAGTTCGCGTTCCCGTCCGAATCGACCTTTACCGACATGGGCTGGGAAGTGAACGGTAAGGCTATGGCGGATATGATCGTTCGCGTCCAGCAGGAATACAACCCGAAGGCCATCTATGTGACCGAGAACGGCGCGGCGTACCCCGAACCGGAAACCGTCACCGAACCTGTGTTAGAAGACCCTGAGCGTGTGGCCTTTTTGAAGGAATATTTGGGTGCGGCTGAGGATTCGATCCAACGCGGGGCGAAATTGAAGGGGTATTTCTTGTGGAGTTTCCTCGATAACTTCGAGTGGGCTTACGGGTATACCAAGCGCTTCGGCATCACCCATGTCGATTACACGACGCAGAAGCGCACCCCCAAGCGCAGCGCGTTGTACTACAAAGACATCATCGCGAACAACGCGCTATAAATTACCTCATTAACGGAGGAGGCACGCCTCCTCCCTACAATAACCCCTGTCTGAAACTATGATGATACAAACACGTTTTTCGGGACAGAAATTTAGGCTAGTGCGCCTAAAGTCTATGGCTGGTCGGCTCATCAGTAAGGGTGTATTCATCCTTAGAGTATACGGTGTAGGACGTTGATTTACTGTAACTCATAGGTTCAAAGGATAACTCAAAATGACCGAGCAAATTTCCGAAAAGTTCCACGATCTGCTGACCCGACCGATTCTGTGCGCGTTTACGACCATCAACCCTGACGGGCAGCCCCATACAGTGCCTGTCTGGTGTGATTATGAGGATGGGCATGTGCGGATCAACAGCCCGATTGATACCAAGAAGGCGCATAACATCAAGCGCAACGACAAACTCTCGCTGCTCATTATTGACCCGCAAAACAGCGGTCATTGGCTTGAGGTGCAGGGGCATGTGGGCGAAACCCGTGATGAGGCCCACGGCGCGCGCGATCACATCAACAAGCTCTCGCAGAAGTACACCGGTAACCCCGTGTATCAATCGCGTGGGGACGCTAACGAACAACGCGAGATGTACGTAATCGAGGTGACCAAGATCAACGGGTATTAGCCCTTCGGTACGAAAGCCTCAAAAGGGGAGGGGGTCAATCCCTTCCCTACAAATCCCCATAAACCATGTGGTTTGTCAGGCGTTCACAACCTTTGTACACTCTAGGCGAAGGATTTTATCTAACTAGAGATAAGTGATTTGCTATGACAACCCAAGAATTATACGAGCGTATCGCGCACCCGACGCTGCTGCTGGACGAGGCCAAGTGTAAGCGGAATATCGCCAATATGGCGGCTCACGCCCGTGCCAGCGGCGTTCGCTTTCGCCCGCACTTCAAAACGCACCAATCAGCCAAGGTAGGCGAGTGGATACGGGCAGAAGGCGTGACAAGCATCGCGGCTTCGTCGCTGCGGATGGCGGCTTACTTCGCCGACGCGGGTTGGGATGACATTCTGGTAGCCTTCCCCGCGAATTGGCGTGAAATCGACCTGATTAACAGCCTCGCCAGCCGTATTCGCCTCGGCCTGATTGTCGAGTCGCGCGAAACGGTGCGCTTCCTCGGTTCGCACTTGCAGCATCCAGTAGACATCTGGTTGGATGTCGATACCGGCTACCACCGTACCGGCATCGACTGGCAGGCCAAGGATGAGGCGGTTGGGCTGGCGGGGCAAATCAGCGCCTCGCCGATGATGCGGCTGCGGGGGATGCTGACGCACTCCGGTCAGTCGTACAAGAGCCACAACCATGCCGAGATCAAAGCGGTGTACGACGAGAGCGTAGGCCGTTTCAACAGCCTGCGTGACCATCTGGCAGCGACCGGATTTACAGGTTTAGAAGTCTCGCTCGGTGATACACCAAGCTGCGTAACCGTGCAAGACCTGAGCGCGGTGGAAGAAGTGCGCCCCGGCAACTTCGTGTACTTCGACTGGATGCAAGTTGTCATTAGCACCTGCACAGCAGATGAAGTGGCGGTCGCTTTGGCCTGTCCGGTGGTGACCAAGAATGCCGAGCGTAACCAGATTGTGGTGTATGGCGGTGGTGTGCATTTGTCAAAGGATACCTTCGTTGACCTGAAGGGCAGGGCGACCTTCGGCGCGGTTTGCCTGCCGACCGACAGCGGTTGGAGCGACCCGTTCGAGGACACCTATGTGGTGAGCTTGTCGCAGGAACATGGGGTGCTGCAAGTCGCGCCGGAGGATTTTGACCGCATCGCAATCGGCAGCCTCGTGTGCATCCTGCCGGTGCATTCGTGCATGACCGCCGACCTGATGAAAACGGTGGTGACGCTCAACGGCGAAGAACTCTCGATGCTGCACTTGGAAGCGTTATAAGCAAAGACGATTGAACCGCAAAGACGCAAAGAGCGCAGAGGAAATGCGGAGAGATTTAACACAAAGGCTCAATGGCACAAAGACACAAAGCGAATACAGGATAGAACCGCCAAGTCGCCAAGAACGCCAAGATTAATGCGGAGAGATTAGCTGAAGCACTTTAGGCTATAATGATCTGTGACAGAGGTTTAGTGGAGTACACGCGATGACCATCCACGAACGGCTATATACGGTTGATGACCTATGGGCGATTTCTCATGATCCAGCAAATGAACTGCGCCGATTTGAACTCAGCGAAGGGGTGCTGATTGAGATGACACCTGCTAGTTTTAAACATGGGCGCGATACTTCAAGGCTCAATCGCTTCATTAGTGAATTTGTAGATAAGCATAAATTAGGCGAAACCACTGCTGCTGAAACCGGCTATATACTATATAAAAACCCTAATGGAAAAGATACGGTTCGTGCGCCCGATGTAGGGTTTGTTTCTGTCACTCGTATCTCTGAACAGGGCTTCCCTGACGGTTACTTCCCCGGCGCTCCTGATCTCGCTGTTGAAGTTATTTCTCCTACTGATGAGGCAGAGGAAGTTCACTTTAAAGTGACTCAATATCTCAAATACGGTACACGTTTAATCTGGCTGGTCTACCGTAAGTCACAGACAGTTGTTGTTCATACCGTAAATGGTTCGCGAACACTCAGTGTAGATGATTTCTTGGATGGCGGTGATCTGCTGCCGGGGTTTAGGCTGCCGGTGCGAGACATTTTTGAATAAGAAAAAATAATCTTCAAAGTACAGCGATAAATGCGGAGGGAGTTTTAGAAAGCTCCCTCACTGACTCAGTGTATATTGGCTAGTCGTGCCTGTTGCCCTTTCCCATACCTCGACAATCTTGCCTTCAGTAACGGTGCTGCCGTAAGCAATAAACTCGCCCGTTGAATTAATTGAAATTAAATTGGTGAAACTATCATCAGTTCTATCAAGAACGAAGATTTGTTCACCCGATTGAACATCCCATACATACAACATCCGATCCATCGGTAATCTACCATCCGATAGTGTCGCAAGTAAATAGGTTGGGGGATATGAGAATCTTATCCGATTTAGGTTATCACCTACTATATCATCCACTGAAGAAACAATGCCTTTATAGTAATTCCAGCTATAGAGTTCAGCATTGTATTTCACAAAAGCAATGTTGTTTTCAGTTTCAGTAAAGGTCAAGTCTGCGGCAAGCAAACTGCCTCTCGTTTTTACCTGAAATGACTGATCGGAAATTTTCCATATAGAGAGTCCCCAGAAAACATGCCCACCATAACCAATATCACCGTTGCTGATGGCAATCAGGGTGCTTTGGGGATTAAAAGTGTATTCGATGATCATATTCGTTAGGCGCTGATCCCCAACGGTAAAAGTATCGCCAGTGGTTAAGTCAATCAGTTGAACCCCCGATTTACCGAATCCGTTTTGAAATGCAACGTATTTGCCATCAGGACTAAATTTGACGTTTTCAATGGCAGAGTCATAGCTGCCAAGCTCTCGCCATGTTTGCTCTTGAAGGTCAAATAAGGATAGCGAACCTTTGCAAGGGGATGTGCGGATAGCTAAATTTGGGCATGATATTACCGCGACATATTTTCCACTTGGGTCAAAACTCAAATTTATTGCATTTTCATGTGAGAAAAATTGAGCTTCACTCTCATTCGTATTAATAAGCCATAGTCCGAACTCATTAACCGCGCCGAATAAATTTTCAACAGTAGGCGACGAAGCCAAGTCACAAATTCCGGTACAAATGGTGTCGGGTTGGGCTGAGACGAGCGAGGTATTCAACAAGAGCATCAATATGAAGGCGGTTAAGGCTAATTTGAATTTAAGTATGCCGATGGACATATTTTCACCTTAGTTGTTGCTCTATTGATGTTAAACAGGGGCAAGTGCGCCCCTGTTTTCTCTTGTGCTGGATGCCTAGCTGCGGGTTTGTTTGTAGTAGTTGATGAGGCCGTTAGTGGAGGCATCGTGGCTGGCGACGGGTTGGTCGCCCTTGAGTTCCGGCTCGATGGCTTTGGCGAGCTGTTTGCCGAGTTCCACGCCCCACTGGTCGAACGAGTTGATGTCCCAGATGATGCCCTGCGTGAAAATCTTGTGCTCGTAGAGGGCGATGAGCGAGCCGAGCGTTTCCGGCGTGAGCGATTTGTAGAGGAACGAGTTCGACGGTTTATTGCCGGCGAAGGTTTTGGCCGCAACCAGCAGATCAGACGGATTGCTATCACCGGCGGCGACGAGTTCCGCGCGGGCTTCGTCAGCCGTTTTGCCCTTCATGAGCGCCTCGGTTTGGGCGAGGAAGTTGGCGATGAGGATTTCGTGGTGGCTGCCGAGCGGGTTGTGGGTTTGAGCCGAGGCAAGGAAGTCGCACGGGATGAGCTTCGTACCCTGATGGATAAGTTGGTAGAAGGCGTGCTGGCCGTTCGTCCCCGGTTCCCCCCAGATAACGGGGCCGGTGCTGTAGTCAATTTTCTCGCCGCTCTGGGTAACGCTCTTGCCGTTGCTTTCCATGTCGCCCTGCTGGAAGTAAGCCGGGAAGCGCGAGAGATACTGGTCATAGGGCAGGATGGCCTGCGTTTGTGCGCCGAAGAAGTTGTTGTACCAGATGCCGAGCAGCCCCATGATAACCGGAATGTTTTGCTCGAAGGGGGTGGTGCGGAAGTGCTGGTCAACTTTATGCGCGCCAGCCAGCAGCGCCTCAAAGTTATCCATGCCGACGGCGAGGGCGATGGACAGGCCGATAGCTGACCACAGCGAGTAGCGACCGCCAACCCAATCCCAAAACTCGAACATATTCTCAGGGTCGATGCCGAACGCCTTCACCTTCTCGGTGTTGGTCGAGAGGGCAGCGAAGTGCTTAGCGACCGCGCTTTCATCTTTGGCGGTATCCAAGAACCACTTTCTAGCGGTGTGGGCGTTGGTCATGGTTTCCTGCGTGGTGAAGGTCTTTGAGGCGATGAGGAACAGCGTGGTTTCAGGGTTAAGGAGCCGCAGCGTTTCGGCAATATCAGTACCATCGACGTTGGAGACGAAGTGCGAGTGCAGGTCACGCTTGGTGTAGGGGGCGAGGGCGATGGTGACCATCTTCGGCCCTAAATCCGAGCCGCCGATGCCGATATTCACCACATCGGTGATGGCTTTGCCGGTGTAGCCTTTCCACGCGCCGGAACGAACCTGATCGCTGAACGTCCGCATCTTTGCCAGCACACGGTTGACTTCGGGCATCACATCCACGCCATCAACAAGGATGGGTGTGTTGGAACGGTTGCGAAGGGCGGTGTGCAGGACGGCACGGTTTTCGGTTCGGTTGATCTTCTCGCCGGTGAACATGGCTTCGATCTTCTCGCTGAGTTTGGCTTCCTTGGCGAGATCGAGCAGCAGTTTTAGGGTTTCACTTTTGATGCGATTTTTAGAGAAGTCGAACAGGATGTCGTCGAGTTTGAGCGAGAAACGGTTAAAGCGGTCGGGTTCGGCGGCGAACAGATCGCGCATTTGGACGTTACGAATGGCTTGATAATGCTGTTCAAGCTGAACCCAAACGGGTGTGTTGAGTAAGGTTGGCATAAATTCCCCTCCTGAGAGAACGAGGATAACTTACGCGAGGGGTTTTTGCTATGGGCGGGTGATGAGGCTGTGCTATTTATAACCGAGAAGACGTGATGGCGCGGCGAAGTAGGTGACCAAATAGAGTGATATTGAGGCTGCGGGTGAGCAAGTATTTGCGGGCGAAGGCGACGAGCCAGTTGGTCGTGCCGGGGATGACACTCGATTTTCTGCCGAGCGCACGGATGCCAGCGAGGGCGGTGCTGTCGGCATCCCGATAAGGGGCGTAAACCAGCGACCAATCAATTGCGGTTTGTTCAGCCATGCTGGTATCGATGAGGCCGGGGGACAGCACCAGCACATCCACACCATACGGCTTTAGTTCATAGTGGAGGGCTTCACCGAGGCTTAACAGGTAGGCTTTGGAGGCGGCATAGTTGGCGAGGTAGGGAAGCGGGCCGTAAGCGGCGATGCTGGCTACGAATAGGATACCGCCGCGTTTGCGGTCGCGCATCAACCGCCCGTAATGGTGGGCGAGGTGAGCGGGTGTGGTGATGTTCAGTTGGATGAGGCGCTGCTGGTTGGAGAACGAGCTGTTGAGGAAGCCGCCACTGGTTTCCATCGCGGCGTTGGCGACCACCAGCCCGATTTCAAGGTCGGCCGTTAGATTGATGAGGCTGGCTACGCTGTCGGATAGGCTGAGGTCGAGGGCATGGGTGATAATTTGCACGTTAGGGTGCTGGGTTTGGATCTCGGCGGCTTTTTCCTCTAACCGTTCGGGGTTACGGGCGATCAACACGAGGTTGATGCCGCGTTCCGCCAGTATCCACGCGAAGGCTGCGCCAATGCCCGCGCTGCCACCTGTGACGAGCGCCCACGGGCCGTAGATTTGTTTGAACGCGGCGTGTTTGTTCATGCGTGCCACCTTTGGAAACAAAAGGGCGTACCGATTTGGCACGCCCGATCATGGATAAGATTATTGAGAGGTTAGCGGCTTTTGATGCCGAGTATGCCGAGCAAGCCGCGTGTCAGTTCACGGGTGAGGGTGCGACCGACCTGACGGGCGACGCTGCTCTTACCGATTTGCTCGATGAGCGACGGATCTTCTTTGCGCTGTTTGGCGGCCTTCTTTTCCTCTTTGGCATTAGCCTCGGTCTGAGCGGCGGATTCCAATTTCTTGGTGAGGATTTCGTAGGCGCTGTCACGGTCGATCACGGCGTTGTATTTGCTCTTAATCGCAGACCGATTGACGGCATCCAGCAGTTCGCCGTCGGTGATGGTATCCATACGCGATTCGGGGGCGCAGATCATGGTTTGCGCCAGCGGGGTCGGGATACCTCGTTCGCTGAGGACGCTGATAAACGCCTCGCCCGTACCGAGCTGGGTGAGCAAATTCTCAACATCATAGAACTCGGTGATGGGGTAATTTTCGGCGGCGAGCTTGATGGCTTTGCGGTCGTTGGCAGTGAAGGCGCGGAGGGCGTGCTGAATCTTCAAGCCCAACTGAGCAAGGATAGCGGGCGGGATGTCGATGGGGTTCTGGGTGCAGAAGTAGATGCCTACGCCTTTGGAGCGAATGAGCTTGATGATGGTTTCGATCTGGTCGAGCAGGGATTTGGATGCCTCGTTGAAGATAAGGTGGGCTTCGTCGATGATGAACACGAGTTTGGGCTTTTCGATGTCGCCTTCTTCGGGGAACTTTTCGTAAATTTCGGCCATGAGGCAGAGCATAAAGGTCGAGAACAGTTTGGGCTTGCTCTGTAAATCGGCGAGACGGAGGACATTGATATAGCCGAAGCCGTTGCTATCGGTGCGGCAGAGGTCTTCCACATCGAAGGAGGTTTCGCCGAAGAACTGCTCCGCGCCTTGCTGTTCAAGCTCGATCACTTTCCGCATGATGGCGCTGGTGGAGGCGGGGCTGATGGCACCGTAGTCTTTTTCGATGTCGTCGCGGCCTTCGTTGGTGAGGAATTGCAGGGTCTTTTTGAAGTCCTTGAGGTCGAGTAGGGGAAGCTGCTTGTCGTCGCAGTATTTAAAGATGAGCGAGACGACGCTTTGCTGGGTGTCGTTGAGTTCAAGGATTTTGCTGAACAGCACGGGGCCGAATTCGGAAACGGTGGCGCGAAGCTGCACGCCATTGGCACCGGAGAGGGTGAGGAACTCGACCGGGAACTGCTTGGCGCTCCACGGGACACCGATTTTTTGCTGGCGTTCATCAATTTTGGGGTTGGGTGAACCCATTTGGGAGATGCCGCTGATGTCACCTTTGATGTCCATAATGAGGACAGGGACACCATTGGCCGAGAGGCTTTCGGCGAGGCGCTGGAGTGTTTTGGTCTTGCCGGTGCCGGTTGCCCCCGCGACCAAGCCGTGTCGGTTCATGGTGGAGAGCGGGACAGTAACTAGTGCGCCGGAGACGGGTACGCCGTCGAGCATGGAGATGCCGAGTGTGATTGCCTCACCTTGAGTCGCGTAACCGGATTGGATCGCCTGCGAAAATGCTTCTTGGTTGCCCATTTTTACCCCTCAGCCGCTTGTAATAACCTGTTATATGGTTGTCTACATTAGCATAGGGTAGGGGTTTTTACCACGCAACTCCATAGCTGTCAACTTAAGGAAAAGGATTCAAAAGCAAGCAAGCGTTCATAAGTATGGGGCGAGTTGGCCGAGCGCCCCATTCTGCAACCAGCGCGTAAAGTCCGACAAAGAT
>Ga0209460_1000513_pt1 | contig 34655 bp, 22 predicted proteins | sample EBPBio132013_DNA_FD_185868 | JGI IMG/M metagenome (GOLD analysis project Ga0209460, IMG submission 185868) | Wastewater treatment Type I Accumulibacter community from EBPR Bioreactor in Madison, WI, USA - Reactor 2_5/13/2013_ DNA (SPAdes)... | ecosystem: Engineered > Bioreactor > EBPR >... | reverse complement strand
TGATGTAACAACCAAAGGACAAGGACAATTAAATGTGTTTGCAAACGATTTAAGTGCAGGCTTATACCTTTACACACTTATTGTTGATGGACAAATTATTGACAGTAAAAAAATGGTTAAGGAGTAATTAGGACTTAAGCAATTTTTAAAAAAGGTGTTCAGTTTATGCGCACCTTTTTTATTTAAAGTAAACTAACACGAATTATTTTTTATACTATTCTAATTTATTTAAATAACTCGCTCAACATTTCTATAATTAAAAACAAAAGTTCAAACAACACATTAAAGAAAGATGTTTAGCTCTCTTTATTAATTAAACCAATGATAATTTTATTGCATGACCTTCTTTAGTTTCAGCTGAATGGTAAATTAAAATTTGGTTGTCGCTAATGGTGTTAATCAATATTTCATAGCACTTGCCATTAAAAAAACAGGTTTCTACTTGTCCTTCTATATCTGCAACACCACTTTTAATTATCTTTAATTGATTTGGGCGAATAACTTTTTTTGATTTTAATTTGGTTTTAATGTCATTAGGGTTAAGTATGCTGTATGCGCCTAATAATCCAGCTAACTTGGTGTTTTTAGGGTTATAATATACATCTAAAGTATTTCCAATTTGATTTATTTTGCCATTATCTAAAACAGCAACTTCATCTGCATACTTTAATGCTTCTTCGGCTTGGTGTGTAATTAATATTACCGATGTTTTATTTTTTTTAACTTCTTTTAAAACAAAATCAAAAAGCTTTGTGTTTAGTATTGCATCTAAATTACTAAAGGGCTCGTCTAACAACATTAACGGGGGTATAATTGCAAGTGCGCGCCCAATTGCAACTCTTTGTTTTTGTCCCGTAGAAAGAAAGCGGGCTTTTGTGTTTTTTAATACTTGTAAATCTAACAGCTTTAATAATTTATTTACCCTTTGTTGCTTGTATTCGTTAGTATAGCCTATTAGTTTGTCTGTAATGTTTTCTTCAACCGTGTGGTTATCTAATACATAAAAATCTTGGCTAACCAAACTCATGTTTTCGTTACCAGGTATTAAATTAAACGCTGGGCCCAACACGCGGGTGTTATTAAATTTAATTTCGCCATCAATTAAATCTACTAAACCATAAATACATTTAATTAAGCTTGTTTTACCGCTTCCGCTTTTACCCACTATTGCTAAAACCTTGCCCTTTTCAAGCGTTAAGTTTATTGGGCCAACTCCTTTAAAATAATTTTGATTAGGGTAATTATAAAAAACATTTTTAAGTTGTAACATTAAACTAAAGTACAACTACACAAAACAATAAATGTTCTTTTCAAATAATATTATAAAACATTAGTTGTTTAAAAACTAATTTTTAATTATTTCTTTAATGTCTAAAATAATTTTTTTAGCTAGGTTTTCGGCTGTTGTTTGAGTTTGGCTTTCGCTATAAATTCTTATAATTGGTTCGGTATTACTTTTACGTAAGTGCACCCATTCTTTATCAAACTCAATTTTTACACCATCAATTGTGTTAATGGGTTGTTTTTTATATTTGTGTTCAATTTCTTGCAAAACCTTATCAACATTAATTTCTGGGGTTAATTCTATTTTATTTTTACTTATAAAATAATTTGGATAACTTTTTCTTAGTACAGAAATGGATTTTCCAAATTTAGCTAAATGAGTTAAAAATATTGCTATTCCAACTAAAGCATCGCGCCCGTAATGCAATTCTGGCAAAATAATTCCGCCATTTCCTTCACCACCAATAACGGCTTTTGTTTCTTTCATCATGTTAACCACGTTAACCTCTCCAACTGCGCTTGCCGAATATTTACCGCCCTGTTTTTCTGTAATATCTCTTAACGCGCGCGTGCTGCTTAAATTACTTACAGTATTGCCATTTTTATGATGTTGTAAAACGCTATCGGCAACTGCAACAAGCGTGTATTCTTCGCCAAACATTTCTCCGTCTTCGCAAACTAAAGCTAATCTATCAACATCGGGGTCTATACTTATTCCTAGATGAGCTTTGTTTTTTATTATTGCTTTACTTAAATCAATTAAATGTTCTGGTAAAGGCTCGGGGTTATGAGCAAAATTTCCTGTTACATCGTTGTTTATAGAGGTTATATTGTTTACACCTAAACTTTTTAATAATTGAGGAACTGCAAAACTTCCACTACTGTTTATACCATCTACAACAACATTAAAGTTAGCTTTCTTAATTGCATCAATGTCAACATAAGGTAAGGCTAAAACTTTATCTATGTGTTTTTGTAAATAATTTTTATCTATTGTATATGTACCTAAATTGTTTACATCTGCATAATTAAATTGATTATTATCGGCAAGTTGTAAAATTTCTTTGCCAATTGCATCGCTAATAAACTCTCCTTTTGCGTTAAGTAGTTTTAGTGCATTCCATTGTTTTGGGTTATGGCTAGCAGTTAATATAATTCCACCAGATGCTTTGTAATCAACAACAGCCATTTCTACAGTTGGTGTTGTGCTTAAATCTAGGTCAATTACATCTATACCCATACCAATTAATGTTCCAACTACAAGTTGGTTTACCATAAAACCACTAATTCGTGCATCTCTACCTATTACTACTTTATTTTTTGTTTTTGGGTTTGAGTTTATTACCCATTGTGCGTATGAAGATGTAAATTTTACAACATCTAAAGGAGTTAATCCTTCATTTGGTGCACCACCAATAGTTCCTCTTATTCCGCTTATACTCTTTATTAAAGTCACAATTTATAATTTTATAGATTTAGTATTAGATGAAAATTTTATTAATCGGTTTAATTTAAACTAGCAACAAAATCATCAAAAAGATATCGACTATCATAGGGTCCAGGATTTGCTTCGGGGTGATATTGCACCGAAAAAACATTTTTTCCTTTTAGTCTAATTCCTTCTATTGTGTTATCGTTTAAATTAATGTGAGTAATTTCTATGTTTTGATTTTTTGCTACATCATCAGCATTAACTGTAAATCCGTGGTTTTGAGATGTTATTTCGCTTTTGCCAGTAATTACATTTTTTACAGGGTGATTAATGCCTCTGTGGCCCGCGTGCATTTTATAAGTACTTATTCCTTGGCTTTGAGCAAGTAGTTGATGTCCTAAACAAATACCAAAAACAGGTAATCCTGTATTTACAAGTTCTTTAACTAAAGCTGTTTGTTGTGGCATTACACCAGGGTCTCCCGGACCATTGCTTAACATTATACCATTAGGTTTGTATTCTAAAACATCTTCTAGTTTATTGTTCATTGGAAACACTTTTAGGTAACAATTTCTTTCGGCTAGTGAGCGTAAAATGTTAGTTTTAATTCCAAAATCAATTACAGCTACTTTGTGTTTTGAGTTTTCGTTTCCAAAAAAATAAGGAGTTTTTGTGGCTACCTTGCTTGATAGTTCTAAACCTGCCATGCTTGGCACTGTTTTTAATTTTGCTTTTAATGCTTCTACATCTAATGTTTCAGAAGAGATTATACAATTCATTGCGCCTTTATCCCTAATATACCTAACAATTGCTCTGGTGTCAACATCGCTAATACTTACAATGTTGTTTTCTTCAAAATAAGTTTGTAAATCTTTTTGAGCGCGTGGACGAGAATAGCCGTTGTTAAATTTTTTACAAACCATTCCTGCAATTTTAATTCCGGTGCTTTCAACCTCATCGTTTTCTATACCATAATTACCAATGTGGGGCGTGGCCATAACAATTATTTGGCCGTAATACGATGGATCTGTAAAAATTTCTTGGTAACCCGTCATACCTGTATTAAAACAAATTTCGCCCGTTGTGGTTCCAATTTTTCCGGCGGCTTTTCCTTCAAACACTTTGCCGTCTTCTAATACCAATAAGGCTTTAGGTTTGGCTGCATACTTAATTTGCATAATTTTTTAGATGTATTTTTCTAAAACACAAAAGTGCAAATTTTTTTGTTGTTATTAAGCTAATGTTAATTTGTTTTGAAAAACTTAATTTCCTTACCTTTACAAACTTACTATGCAATTTGAATTAACTACAGATTATTTAAATAAACTGCAAGATGCCATTGCGAGTAAAAACCAATTGTTTATAAAAGAACAATTAAGCGAACTTTATGCTCCAGACATTGCTATTATAATAAATCAACTTAATGTTGAGGAGGCTTCATATTTATATGAATTAATAAATGATGAATTAGCGGCAGATGTTTTATTAGAGTTAGACGATGATAAACGCGAGCAGTTGTTATCAACCTTTAGTTCAAAAGAAATTGCCGAACAGATTGATAACATGGAGAGTGACGATGCTGCCGATGTTATAGCGGAATTGCCCGAAAACATTCAAGAAGAGGTTTTAGCTCATATAGAAGATATTGAACAAGCAAGTGATATTGCCGAATTAATTAATTACGAAGAAGGAACTGCGGGGTCTTTAATGGCTAAAGAATTGGTGAGCGTGTACGCTTTTGAAACAGTAAGCCATTGTATTGAAGAAATAAGAAAACAAACGGATAGTGTTGATGTTTTATATACCATTTATGTAGTTGATAATAACGATAGGCTAATTGGTGAACTTTCTTTAAAAAAATTAATTATATCTCATCCATTAGCTAGAGTAGAGGAGATTTATGAACCCAACATACAATCTGTTAAAACCTCTGCAACAAGTGAAGAGGTGGCCGATTTTATGCGTAAATATGATTTAGTGGTTTTACCAGTTGTTGATCAATTAAACCGATTAGTTGGAAGAATTACAATTGACGATGTGGTTGATGTAATTAAAGAAACAGCCGATGAGAATTTGCAACGCATGAGTGGTATTAGTGATGATGTTGACACAAATGATAAACTATGGGTTTTATCAAAAGCCCGTATCCCTTGGTTGTTAGTGGGCATGTGCGGCGGAATAATTGGCTCGAGAATAATAGGCACTTATGAAGAACAATTAAAAATTCACCCAGAAATGGCGTTTTTTATTCCTTTAATTGGTGCTATGGGCGGTAATGTTGGTGTGCAAAGTAGTGCAATAATTGTTCAAGGCTTAGCAAACAACACGTTGCTGGGAGATAAAATTGGACCAAAATTATTAAAGGAATTAGGTGTTGGTTTAGTAAATGGCATAATTTGTTCGGTTTTAATTTGGGCTTATGCATCTGTTATTGAGGATTGGAAATTAGCCGCTACGGTTAGCGTTGCTTTATTAACTGTAATTATTTTTGCATCGTTTTTAGGAACATTTGTTCCGTTAACAATGAATAAATTTAAAATTAATCCAGCATTAGCAACAGGCCCATTTGTAACAACCCTAAACGATATTATTGGAATGACAATTTATTTTTTGGTAGGCCGTTTATTGTATGGTGTGTTTTTATAAACTGGTATTTAATCCAATGGTAAAGCCATGTCTTATGTTGCTCCCAATACCATATCCCATAACATAATCAACTCTTAAAACCCTAAAAAGGTTCTCAATACCAAAATTAATTTCGTAATAATTTTTTAAATTGTTACTAGTTAAATAGTGTGCACCAACAACCTCTTGTGCTTTTAATTTTTTAAGCAATGGAATTTTATTTATTATAAACCCGTTAAAATGATGTTCCGCATGAGCTTCAGTAAACCATTTATCCGCACTAAATGTGTAATAAGGCAATAGTCTATAGCTGCTTAAATAATCGTTTGTGTTAAATATAGTTTGATTGCCCAAAAAATATTTAAAATCCATAAAAAATAATTTAGCTGTATTTAAATAAGCCCCCCCTCTTACCTTAAAACCTAGTCTTCCAAACAAGCCCATATTAATCACATCAGAAACACTTGCTGTTGCTAAATCATAATTTGCAATGGTGTTTAAAATTGGAAATGCTTTTTTGTATCCAAAACTTAATCGTGGATATTTACTTCCGATAATAACTTTTTCTTTTGGTGTGCTTACGTATTTTTGTTTAAATCGAATAGATAACATTATATCGGCAGTATAGGCTCTGTTTGTAACAAACATTGAATCAAAATTGTTTTCATTTCTAGGATCGTTGCTTGTAAACAATTTATTTTTATCATCAATAAACAAAACATCGCTTGTGTTTTTTAAAGCCTCTCTTTCTACATACTTGGTGTTAGCCGATAAATAAACACCGTTAATTAATTCTGTAAAATAATTTATTTCTGCTCCGCTTTCTTTAAATAACTTCATAAAATTTTCGTTAACAAGTAAAGAATATGCTGAATTAATTAATGGAGCAATAGGATTTTGTTGGTTGTATTGCTCGGCTATCGATTTTAAACGTACACCAACTCTTGAGAATTTTTTTTGATTGAAATAATAATTATAACCTAACTCTCCTCCCCATAAAAAATTACTAAAACCATATCTTACTCTACCATCAACATTGTGTCTGTTTAAATTTTCATACGTTTTATTAATATTAAACTGATAGCTTAAGTTTAAACCCTCAACCGTATTGTATTGAACGCCGCTAGTTATAATTCCTGGTAAATTTATTGTGAATTTGTTTTTTGTTTTGTGGTAGGTATAACCTGTGAAAAAATTAGAGAATCGGTATTTATTGTGTTTATTATCAACGGAGTCTTTGTACGCATCTGTACTTTTTATTTTTTCTACGCTATCTTTTTTGTTATAGTCTTTAATTTCTTCTTTGGTTAAAGGTGTTGGTCTGTTTTTTAACCAGTATGTAGAATCTTTTTTGTTTGCACTATCTTGAATTACTAAAACCTCACTATTAAAAAAATTGTTGTTTAATATAGGATTGAATTTATAGTTTTTTACAAACGCATTAAAATATCCATTCACAATTATGCCCATAAACTTAAAAGAAAAACTAAAATTATGATTAACTGGCATCCAAACACTATCGCCTAGTATAGGCGAATGAAGCTGTTTAATAGTTAAGGTATCAACATAATTTATTTTTTGGTCTTTTGTTAGTTTTAAGTCTGCGCCAGTTAATCGCCAAGTTTTATCTTGTATATAAATAATTCCACTAAAACACGGGTCGGTACTTCGTTTTGGTTTAACAGCAATTTTATTTATTTTTTTCCCATCTTCAAACAAACTATCTAGCAAATAAAATTTATAATATAAAAACGCATTATTATTAAGAGGAGAAACAATGGGTCTATCGCTTATTTGCCCGATATTAATTAAGTTTTGATTAAAATTAAATTGCATTTGAGAGAGTTGATTAAAACTAAATGCTTTATTATCTCCGCTAACTTTACTACTATACATAATTTCTTTTTGAAAATTAGGTTTTTTATAATAGTAATAACTTTCGCTTTCGCTTAAATAGATTACGCCAAGTAAGGTACTATCAAATTTTTCGCCACTTGTAATTTTAATTAATTTTTTAAATTTTTCGGGCATGTTAATTAGCCTTTGTAAACCCTTTATATAACTTTGGCAAGAGTATTCTTTAACTAAGTTGTTATAATATTTTTTCTTTTTAATAGCTTTGCGAATTATAGGATACGAGGGGTCTTCACCTGCTTTCACTATTATTTCGTTTAGCGCAACCCCCGATGATTTTAAATCAACATTTATAATTTGGTTTTCGTTTAATTGAATGGCGCGTTCTGTTTTATTAAAACCAACATATTGATATACTAAAGTGTGTGTGCCTTTACTTAATTTGAGTTCGTAATTTCCGTCTTCGTTACTTATAACCCCATGAGATGTTCCTTTAACAACAACAGTTACAAAGGGTAACACTTCGTTGTTGTTTGTTGTTTTACCTTTTATAATAAATGTTTGTGAATTACAATTTAATGCAACAAAAAAAATAAAGATTAATAAAAGCTTAAGGTTTTTCATTAATAGTTAAATTAATTTTTCTTTTCAAAATTTAATAAAGCATAGCTTAATAAATTAGCCCCCATTTTTAAAGCTTTTTGTCTGGCTTCTTCGCTGTCGTTGTGTATTTCTGGGTTTTCCCAACCATCACCTAAGTCACATTCAAAGTCGTAAAAACAAATTAATTTGCCTTTTAAAAACAAACCAAAAGCCTGTGGTGGTTTTTTATCATGTTCATGTATTTTAGGTAATCCATTTGGAAATTCAAATTTTTGGTGAAAAACAGCATGCGAATTTGGAATTTCTATTAAATCTAATTCAGGAAACACTTTTTTTAATTGTGGCCTTATAAATTTATCCATTCCGTAATTATCGCTAATGTGTAAAAAACCACCCGCGCTTAAATAATTTCTTAAATTTTCTGCTTCCTGAGATGAAAAAATAACATTACCGTGCCCGGTCATATGAATAAATGGATAATTAAAAATGTCTTTACTACCAACATCAACAATGGCTTGTTCGGGGTTAATATTTGTTTTTAAATTCGTATTACAAAATTTAATTAAATTAGGTAACGATGTTTCTAAATTTGAATACCAATCGCCTCCACCGTTATATTTTAATAAACCAATTTGGTAGGAATAAGATGTATAACTTTTAAAACCTAAACTTAAAATTGCAAGTAACAAAACTGCTAATTTTTTCATATTCAAAAATAATTAAATTATTAAACAGTTTGATATTTTAAGAATAATTGGATTATTTGTTTGGCTTCCATTACATCGTGCACTCTTAATATTTTAGCACCATTTATTAATGCAATTGTATTTAAACAAACAGTACCGTTTAAAGCAGTAACGGGGTTAGTGTTTAATGTTTTATTAATCATGCTTTTTCTTGAAAGACCCGCCAAAACAGGAAAACCCAATGGATTAAACTTTTGTAATTCTTTTAATAATTTAAAATTATGTTCAATTGTTTTACCAAAACCAAAACCGGGGTCAATTATTATTTTATTAAAATTTAAATTTTTTAATTGAGATGTTTTGTTTTTTAAAACCGCATATACTTCTTCAACCACATTTATATATTCGGGGTTTACTTGCATGTTTTGTGGTGTACCTTGTATGTGCATTAAAATATAAATAACATCTAGTTTTGAAATGGTGTTAAACATTTCATTGTCAAAATTACCCCCACTAATATCATTAATTATTTCAACGCCTAAATCAACTGCGCGCTTGGCGGTTTCGCTATTGTATGTATCAACACTTATAAATGTATTCGGAAATTGTTTTTTTAATTCAATTAAGGTTGTGTGTAAACGTTGCCACTCTTCTTCAAAATTAATTAAAGGTTCTCCAGGTTTGGTAGATGCGGCGCCAACATCAATAATATCAGCTCCTTGTTCAATTTTAGATTCAACATCGCGCATAACATCTTTAACCGTACTGTATTTATTACCATCATAAAAACTATTTGGGGTTAAGTTAATTATCCCCATAATTTTTGGTTCGTTAAACGATAAAATTTTACCATTTACAGTATATGAATTTGTATTTATTTCAGTATTTTTGATTCCCATTACTTATGCAAAACACATCGCAACAATACGATCAAGCCATTAACAAATGTAAAGATATATTTTTAAAAAAAATGAAAGATTATGGTACGGCTTGGCGTAATTTAAGACCAACAAGCCTTACCGATCAAATTTTTATTAAAGCACAACGCATTAAAAGTATCGAAGAAAAAGGAACACAAAAAGTAAACGATGATATTAAAGGCGAATATGTTGGCATAATTAATTATTGCATTATAGGGTTAATTCAACTTGAGTTAAAAGACGACATTAGATTAGATATTCCGTACGAAGAGGTTGCTGTTTTATATGAAAAAAACGCCTCAAAAACTAAACAATTAATGTTAGATAAAAATCACGATTACGGCGAAGCGTGGCGCGATATGCGAATTAGTAGTTTAACCGATTTAATATTAATGAAAATTTTTAGAGTTAAACAAATAGAAGACAACAAGGGCGAAACCATTATAAGTGAAGGGGTTGACGCTAATTATATGGACATGATTAACTACAGCGTTTTTGCTTTAATTAAGTTAAGCTAATTTTTTAGCTTGTTAAAAAATGTTAGTGTTAATTTAACATTTAACTACAAGTGTTAATTTTGTTCAGAATTTGAAATCATTCATTAAATACGTTTTATTAATTGCTGTTTTTGTTGGTTTGCAATCTAAAGTGTTTGCTAACACCTTTAAAGTATATAATGAGGGCTTAACCAATTCAACATTTATATTAAAGTCTTTAAAACACATTGATGATCAAACCATACCCAATTTTAATATTTTAATAGATGTTGAGTTTGATAACGAAAACGAAGATTCTTTATCTAAAACTATTAATTTACCACTGTGTAACTATTTTGTTTTAAATCTAAATCATAATAATGTTGTATTAACTATTAGTAAAATAAAGCCTTTTACATACCTTACAAGTGCTTTATTAAATAAAATATGTGTTTTTAGAATTTGATAACTCATTAAAAGCTTTTGCTTTTATTCTTATAAGTTATTAATTCAAAAAAACATTTATGAAAAAAACAATTTTAAATTTTTCTGTACTATTAAGTTTATTATTCACTGGCTGTAAATCTCATAACGAAGAAAAAGAAGAAGAGGTTCAGTTTATTGCAACATCAGTTTTAAAAAAAGACACAGTAGTTTTACGAAACTATGTTTGCCAAATTCGCTCTATACAACACATTGAAGTTAGGGCTTTAGAAAAAGGCTACCTACAAAACATTTATGTTGATGAGGGGCAGTTTGTAAAAAAAGGCCAATTAATGTTTCAAATTATGCCTTTAATTTATCAAGCAGAATTACAAAAAGCTCAGGCAGAAGTAAGTTACGTTGAAACAGAATATCAAAACACAAAACAATTGTTTGAAAAAAATGTTGTTTCGCCTAACGAATTAGCTCTAGCAAAAGCAAAACTTGATAAAGCAAAAGCAGAACAGGCATTAGCCGAAACACATTTAAAGTTTTGTGAAATTAAAGCGCCTTTTGATGGTATAATGGATCATTTTCAAGCGAGGTTGGGAAGTTTAATAGACGAAGGAGATTTACTAACCACATTATCTGATAATAGTAGTTTATGGGTTTATTTTAATGTACCCGAAGCTGAATATTTGAATTATAAAACTCACGCAACCGACGAAAATTTAGTTAAAGTAAATTTACTTATGGCTAACCATAAAGTTTATGATCACCCAGGTGAAGTAAAAACAATAGAAGCAGATTTTAATAACGAAACAGGCAATATTGCTTTTAGGGCAACCTTTCCAAACCCTAATGGTTTACTAAGGCATGGCGAAACGGGCAATATAATAATGCGAATACCCGAAGAAAAAGCCATTCTTATTCCTCAAAAAGCAACGTACGAAATTTTAGAAAAAAAGTTTGTTTATGTTATTGATAAAAACAAAACAGTTCACTCGCGAGAAATAATTATTGATTCTGAAATGCCAGACTTATACGTTGTAAAATCTGGGTTAAAAGAAAACGAAACTATTTTATTAGAAGGAATAAGAAAGGTAAAAGACGGCGATAAAATTACCTATAAACTCGAAAAACCTGAAGATGTATTTTCAAAATTAAGTGTTTACGTTGAGTAATTAACCTTTAAAACAAACACACATGTTTAATAAATTTATACAAAGGCCTGTATTAGCAATTGTTATATCTCTTGTTATAATATTTTTAGGAGGCTTGGCCATTAAAACACTTCCTACATCACAATTTCCAGAAGTTGCGCCACCAGTAGTTATGGTTAGTGCTTCTTACCCGGGCGCTAGCGCAAAATCGTTAGCAGAATCTGTAATTATTCCTCTTGAGCAAGCAATTAATGGTGCTTGGGGTATGCGTTACATGACCTCCGATGCAACAAGTGCGGGTGAAGCAAACATTCAAGTAATTTTTGAACCAGGTACTGATATTAACCAAGCGTTAGTTCAAGTTTCTAACAGGGTACAACAAGTAACTAATCGTTTACCAATATTAGTACAACGCGAAGGGGTAATTATTACTCCAGTAATACCAAGTATGTTGATGTACGTTAATCTTTACAGTAAAGATAAAAACGCCAACATGAAATTTTTATTTAATTATGCTGGTGTTAATATGGTGCCAGAGTTGCAACGTATTAATGGTATTGGGCAAGTTAGAATTTTAGGAAGTAGGCAATACGCAATGCGTGTATGGTTAAACCCCGATAGAATGCGTGCTTACGAAGTGTCGCCCGATGAGGTTATGGAGGCTTTAAATAACCAAAGCATTATTGGTAAGGCCGGTCGTATTGGAAGGGGAGATGGGAAACAAGCCGAAGCGTTAGAATATGTGCTAACTTATAGCGATAGGTTTAATGATCCAAAACAATATGAAGATGTAATCATTCGTTCAAACGCAAAAGGAGAAAATTTAAGACTTAAAGATGTTGCAAGAGTAACTTTAGGAAGTGAGTATTACGATATTTATTCAAATATGAATGGTCACCCATCTGCAGCATTAGTTTTAAAACAAACATACGGAAGTAACGCAAGTGAAGTAATTGAAAAAGTAAAAAGCAAACTGGAAGAGTTAAAAAAATCTTTCCCAGCAGGAATGGATTATGAAATAAGTTACGACGTTTCAAACTTTTTAGATGCATCTATAGAAAACGTTATACATACATTACGCGATGCGTTTATTTTAGTTGCGTTGGTGGTATTTATCTTTTTAGGCGATTGGCGCTCTACTCTAATTCCAACTCTTGCCGTACCTATTTCTTTAATTGGCGCATTTTTTTGTATGAAAATGTTTGGTTTAACTATTAATATGATAACCCTTTTTGCTTTAGTGTTAGCTATTGGTATTGTTGTTGATGATGCAATTGTCGTCGTTGAAGCTGTTCACGCAAAAATGGAAGAAGAACACTTGTCTCCATACGCTGCTGTTAAAAAAGTATTAGGCGAAATTAGTGGGGCTGTAATTGCAATTACACTCTTAATGGTTTCGGTGTTTGTCCCCGTTTCTTTTATGACTGGCCCTGTAGGAACTTTTTACAGACAGTTTTCAATTACAATGGCTTCGTCTATAGTATTATCAGGCGTTGTGGCTCTAACGGTTACTCCGGTATTATGCGCTATGATATTAAAAAACAATCATGGTAAACCTCGTAAAAAAACGTGGATGAATCGCTTTATCGATAGTTTTAATAGAGGTTTTGAAAAATTAACAGGAAAGTATGTGTGGCTATTAAAATTAGTTGCCCATAGAAAACTTGTAACTGTAGGCTTGTTTGTTGTGTTTGCGCTTGGAATAGTTGGCATTAGCAGTAGTTTACCTTCTGGCTTTATTCCTAGCGAAGATCAAGGAATGTTATATGCCATTATTCAAACTCCTCCAGGCTCTACATTAGAACGAACAAACGATTTATCTAATAGATTGGTTAAAGTTTTAAATACAGTTGAAGGAATAAAATCAGTTTCATCAATTGCTGGTTACGAGGTATTAACTGAGGGTAGGGGTTCTAATGCGGGTACTTGTTTAATTAATTTAAAACCTTGGTCAGAAAGAAAACACTCGGTACACGAAATAATAGAAGAGTTAGAACAAAAAGCAAAAGAAATTCCTGGTGCAACTATTGAATTTTTTGACCCTCCTGCTGTACCTGGTTTTGGTGCTGCTGGTGGTTTTGCATTACAATTGTTAGATAAAACAAATAGCGGCGATTATAAACAACTAGAAAAAGTTACTAATGATTTTATGAACGAAATGCGTAAACGCAAAGAAATTACAGGTTTGTTTACGTTTTTTAGCGCAAATTACCCTCAATATGAAATAGAGTTTGATAATCAAGCTGCAATGCAAAAAGGAGTAACTATTGGTAATGCAATGAATACACTTTCTATTTTTGTTGGTAGTACTTACGAGTTAGGTTTTATAAAATATCAACGTTTTTTTAAAGTGTTTGTACAAGCATCGCCCGAGTTCAGAAAACTTCCTACTGATATTATGAATTTGTATGTTAAAAGCGATAAAGGAGAAATGGTTCCTTTTTCTGCTTTCATGAAAATTCATAAAAAACAAGGCGCTAACGAAATTAACCGCTACAACATGTACAATACTGCTGCAATAAGAGGGGGCCCTGCTTCTGGCTACAGTAGTGGCGAAGCAATTGCTGCTGTAAAAGAAGTTGCTGCCAAAACATTACCACATGGTTTTGATATTGATTGGGCCGCACTTTCTTACGACGAAACACGTAGAGGGAACGAAGCTATTTATATTTTTATAATAGTATTGATATTTGTGTATTTTGTTTTAGCCGCACAGTACGAAAGTTTTATAATTCCTTTAGCTGTTGTGTTTTCTTTACCTGCTGGTGTTTTTGGTTCGTTTTTAGTAATTAAAGGCATGGGTTTAGCAAACGATATTTATGCCCAGGTTGGTTTAGTTATGTTGGTTGGTTTGTTGGGTAAAAACGCCGTTTTAATTGTTGAATTTGCAATTCATAAACAAAAAGAAAGCGGCATGACTGTTTTAGCCGCTGCTATAGAAGGCGCAAGAGTAAGGTTTAGGCCTATTTTAATGACTTCTTTTGCTTTCATTGCCGGTTTAATTCCACTAGTTTATGCTCATGGAGCAGGAGCAATTGGTAATAAAACCATTGGAGGCTCTGCTTTAGGAGGCATGTTGTTTGGAACCATTTTTGGCGTAATTATTGTCCCAGGTTTATACTATATTTTTGGCTCAATGGCGCACGGTAGAAAACTAATTAAAAACGAAGATGATAGTTCGTTAACAGAAGATATTGTTCATCAAATAGATAATTTTCCTCAATCACATGAAAATGATAATCATTAAAAATAAAATTAAAATAACACTTTGTGTTTTAGCTTTAGCTTTAGCTTTAATTCAAACGTCGTGTATAGGGCCATCTATTATAAATAGAACAGAAAACAAAAAAGTACCTGTTAACTATGGCTCAAACAATTCTGATACAATTAATGTTGCTAACATGAATTGGCGCAAGTATTTTAACGACCAAAATCTTATATGTTTAATAGATACTGCGCTTAAAAACAATCAAGAGTTAAACATTGTTATGCAAGAAATTAATATTGCAAAAAACGAAGTTAGAGCAAAAAAAGGGGCTTATATTCCAATGTTAGATGTAGGTATTGAAACAGGAGTTCATAAACCCGGAAAATATACGATTGAAGGAGCAACAGAAGAAGCAAACGATATTGTAACAGGGAAAAAAAACCCCGACCCAATGTCTAATTACGGATTTGGAGCTAACATTTCTTGGGAAGTTGATATTTGGGGAAAATTAAGAAACGCAAAAAAAGCCGCTGTAAATAAATATCTTGCAAGTATTGATGGTAAAAATTTTATGGTTACTAATTTAATTAGCGAAATTGCTAATTCATATTACGAACTATTAGCGTTAGACAATCAATTAGAAATATTAAAAACGAATATAAAAATTTACCAAAACTCTTTAGAAATTGTTAAACTAGAAAAAATTGCTGCCCGAACTACAGAGCTTGCCGTTAGAAGGTTTGAAGCTGAGGTTCTTAAAAACCAAAGCAAACAGTTTTATATTGAACAAGAAATTATTAAAACAGAAAATGAAATAAATTTTTTATTAGGTCGTTTTCCTCAAAAAATTAATCGCGACACAACCAACTTTTTAAATTTTCAATTAGATTCAATACATTCTGGTGTACCAACACAATTGTTAGAAAACAGGCCCGATATAAAACAAGCAGAACGCGAATTAACCGCTACAAAATTGGAAGTTAAATCTACTAAAGCCGAATTTTATCCTGCGTTAAAAATAACAGCAGGAGCAGGTTACGGCGCATTTAATCCAAAATATATTATCGAAACACCTTTATCAATTGTATATAATTTAGCAGGAAACCTAGTTGCACCTTTAATTAATAGAAATGCAATAAAAGCTAATTATTTTAACGCAAGTTCAAAACAATTACAAGCAATGTATAATTACGAAAGGTCTATTTTAAACGCACATGTTGAAGTTGCTAATCAAATTTCAAATATTGGAAATCTTAAAAAAAGTTTTGAATTAAAAGCACGCCAAACACAAACTTTAACAGAATCAATAGAGATTTCCAAAACTCTTTATAAATCTGCAAGAGCAGATTATATGGAAGTTTTATTAACACAAAGAGATGCTCTTGATTCTAAAATTGAATTAATAGAAACAAAAAAGCAACAATTTCACGCAAGGGTTAATTTATATAAAGCCCTAGGTGGTGGTTGGAAATAAAAAACAAATTAACTAATTAGTTAAAGGCAGGAAATAAAACATCTGCCTTTATTTTTTTATATTTGTTTAAAGAAGTAATTATGAGCTTTCCAACAGATATTGAAATTGCACAAGCAGCAAAAATACAGCACATTAAAACAATAGCAGTAAAACTAAATGTAAACGAAGACGATTTAAATTATTATGGCAAATACAAAGCCAAATTACCTTTGCATTTAATTAACGAAGATAAAGTAAAACAAAGTAAATTAATTTTAGTTACAGCAATTAATCCTACTCCCGCAGGCGAAGGCAAAACTACTGTATCGGTAGGATTGAATGATGGTTTAAATTATATAGGTAAAAAATCAATTGCTGTTTTAAGAGAACCATCTCTTGGCCCTGTGTTTGGTATGAAAGGCGGAGCAGCGGGAGGTGGATATTCTCAAGTTATTCCAATGGAGGACATTAATTTACATTTTACCGGAGATTTTTCAGCCATTGAAAAAGCAAATAATTTATTATCAGCATTAATAGATAATACTATTCAAAACAAAAAAAGCAATTTAAACATTGACCCACGAACAATAGTGTGGAAACGCGTGATGGACATGAATGATAGGGCTTTACGACATATAACTATTGGTTTAGGAGGAACTCAAAATGGAATTCCGCGCGAAGATGGCTTTAACATAACGCCAGCATCTGAAGTAATGGCAATACTTTGTATGAGCACTAGTATTAAAGATTTAAAACAACGTCTAGGAAATATTTTTGTTGGTTACACCTTTGATAAAAAACCAATTTTTGCTAAAGATTTAAATGCTGAAAACGCAATGGCTATATTGTTAAAAGATGCACTTTGTCCTAATTTAGTTCAAACCCTAGAAGGCAATCCTGCTATTTTACATGGAGGACCTTTTGCAAATATTGCTCAAGGAACAAATACAATTTTAGCCACTAAAATGGGATTATCTTTAGGAGATTATGTAATAACCGAAGGTGGGTTTGGCGCAGATTTAGGAGCAGAGAAATTTTTAAATATAAAATGTGGTTATGCTAATTTAAAACCTAGCGCAGTTGTTATTGTTGCAACCATTAGAGCTTTAAGGCATCATGGCGGTGCGCAAAAAGAAGAGTATAATACACCTAACGTTGAGCGAGTTGCTACCGGGTTTAAAAATTTAGAAAAGCATATAGAAAACATAAAAAAATTTAATTTACAACCCGTAGTTGCTATAAATTATTTTCCTAGCGATACAGATGAGGAAATTAATTTAATTAAAAATTATTGCGATAAATTAAATGTAAAAGCGGTTGTTTCTAAAGCGTTTGTAAATGGCGGAGTGGGGGCTAGCGAATTAGCACAAGCAGTAGTTGAAGCAGCAAATTTACCTAACAATTTTAAACCTATTTATGATTGGAATGATAATATTGAAAATAAAATAGAAACCATAGCAAAAGAAATTTATGGGGCAGATGGCGTTGATTATAGCAATAAAGCTAAAGCACAAATTAAAACAATAAACAATTTAGATTTAGATAAATTACCCATTTGTATGGCTAAAACACAAAAATCATTATCAGATAATGAAACAAAAATTGGGCGACCTAACGGTTTTAGGGTTACAGTTAGAGAGTTTGAATTTGCAGCAGGGGCAGGCTTTGTTATTCCTATTTTAGGTGATATGATGCGTATGCCAGGCTTACCCAATACGCCAGCATCAGAAAATATGTTTATTGATGATAATGGTAAAATAAGTGGATTAAGTTAAAATTTAACGTAAACAGAATTTCATTTATAATTCAAATAGAAAGAATTAAACGCTTAATAAATAATGCAGTTAAAAACGGAACATCGTTAGAAAAGGCATCACATCGTTATTACGATTTAAGATTGATGCTTGATGCTTGAAATATAATTAATTATTGAGTAAAATTACCCAACAACTTCTTCCATATAAGCTTCAATAGGCGCACAACTACAAACTAAATTTCTATCGCCATAAGCATTATCAACACGTGCAACACTTGGCCAAAATTTATTTGCTTTTACATAAGGTAATGGAAATGCTGCTTTTTCGCGACTGTAAGGCTTATCATAATTATCTGCAATAATTAATTTTGCAGTATGTGGAGCATTTTTAATCACATTATTTAATTTATCAGCTTTGCCATCAATTATTTCTTGTATTTCTTTTCTAATAGAAATCATTGCATCACAAAAACGATCTAATTCTGCTTTATTTTCGCTTTCAGTTGGCTCAACCATTAATGTATTTACTACAGGAAACGCAACCGTAGGCGCATGAAAGCCATAATCCATTAAACGTTTAGCAATATCTGCCACTTCAACACCGCTTGCCATTTTAAAATCATTACAATCTAAAATCATTTCGTGTGCGCATCGGCCTTTACTACCAGTATATAAAATTTTGTAATGGTCTTTTAAAACCTCTTTCATATAATTAGCATTTAATATTGCGGTTTCTGTTGCTGCTTTTAAACCATCAGCACCAAGCATTTTAATATAACCATAACTAATTAATAAAATTAAAGCGCTGCCAAACGGAGCAGAACTTACAGCGTGTATTCCTTCTTTTCCGCCTGTATTTACTACTGGGTGCGAAGGCAAAAACGGCACTAATTTTTCAACTACACCAATAGGTCCCATACCTGGGCCACCACCACCATGGGGGATAGCAAATGTTTTGTGTAAATTTAAATGACAAACATCTGCACCAATGTTTCCAGGGCTTGTTAAACCAACTTGCGCATTCATATTAGCGCCATCCATGTAAACTAGCCCACCGTTATCATGAATAATTTTTGTTATTTCTGTTATACCCTCTTCGTAAACTCCGTGTGTGCTTGGGTATGTTATCATTATACAACTTAGGGTATCTTTATATTGTTCAGCTTTTGCCTTTAAATCAGCAACATCAACATTGCCTTTTTCATCACATTTAGTAACAACAATTGTCATGCCTGCCATTGCTGCGCTTGCGGGGTTAGTGCCGTGTGCAGAAGAAGGAATTAGTGCAACTACTCTTTTGTTATCACCATTTGCTAAATGGTATTGGCGAATTACCATTAAACCTGCATATTCGCCTTGTGCGCCAGAGTTTGGTTGAAAACTCATTTTTGCAAAACCAGTAATATTACTTAAATCTTTATCAAGTGTAGCTATCATTTCTAAATAGCCTTGCGCTTGATTTGCAGGAACAAAAGGATGTATGTTAGCCCACTCAGGCCAAGTTAGAGGTAACAATTCAGATGCCGCATTTAATTTCATTGTACAACTTCCTAGCGAAATCATACTGTGTACTAACGATAAATCTTTATTTTCTAAACGTTTAATGTAACGCATCATTTCGCTTTCGCTATGAAACGAATTAAAAGTAGGGTGCGTTAAATAAGAAGATTGACGATTTAAGCTTGATGAATTAATGAGTTTTGAGGAAATAATTTTATCTAATGCAACATTAAAACAAGATGCAATGTCTTGTAAGTCGCTCCAGTCTGCTGTTTGATCGATAGAAATTCCAACATGTTTATCATCAATTTTTCTAAAATTAATTTCTTTAGATTCGGCAATTGCAATAACTTTAGCGGCATCGCAATTAACTACAATGGTGTCAAAATATAATTTTGTGTTAACTGTTAAACCAGCTTTAGTTAATGCGCTACTTAAAGTAAAAGCGTTATTGTGAATTTCTTGAGCAATAGCTTTTAAACCATCAGGCCCATGGTAAACCGCATACATACTAGCCATAATAGCTAATAATGCTTGTGCTGTACATATATTACTTGTTGCTTTATCGCGTTTAATATGTTGTTCGCGTGTTTGTAAAGCCATACGTAAAGCTGTGTTCCCTTCTGCATCAACACTTACACCAATAATACGACCTGGTATTAATCGTTTATAATCGTCTTTACAAGCAAAAAACGCAGCGTGCGGTCCGCCATAACCTAAAGGCACACCAAAACGTTGTGAGTTGCCATAAACCACATCTGCCCCCCATTCGCCAGGAGGTGTTAATAATGTTAAAGCTAATAAATCAGAGCCAACTGCAACTTGAATATTTTTTTCTTTACAAGAATTTATATAAGCTTGGTAATTATTTGCTTCTCCATTAATATCAGGGTATTGAATTATAGAACCAAAAAAAGAATCGTCTAAATTAGTATTAGAAATACTTCCAACTACAACCTCTATACCAACAGGATTACAGCGTGTTTTAATAACATCAATTACTTGAGGAAAACAAGTTTCGCTTACAAATAATTTATTAGCGTTTATTTTTTGTTTTTCTCTACTACGATTGCTATAAAACATAAATACCGCTTCAGCCGCTGCTGTTCCCTCATCTAACAAACTTGCGTTGGCAATTGGCATAGCTGTTAAATCCATTACCATGGTTTGAAAATTAAGAATAGCTTCTAATCTACCTTGAGCAATTTCTGCTTGATAAGGCGTGTATGCTGTGTACCAACCTGGATTTTCAAACACATTACGTTGTATTACTGCAGGTAAAATGGTGTTGTAATAACCTAAGCCTATATAACTTTTAAATACTTTATTTTTTTTACCTAACGCTCGTAAATGTTTGTGGTATTGAAACTCAGTTAACGCCGAGCCTGTATTTAAAGGGTTTTTTAATCGAATATTAGTTGGCACGGTTTCATTAATTAACTCTTCAATTGATTTTGAACCAATTTTTTTAAGCATTAAATTAACTTCCGTTTTACGTGGACCATTGTGGCGATTTACAAAAATATCGTTTGACATAGATTGAAAAATTGAGTTACAAAATTAATCAAAACAATGTAGTAAAACCCGTTTTAAGAATGTATTTTTAATAAATTTTTAACTTTTTAGACAATAAAATTTAATAAGCCTGATTTTTATCAGACAAAAAAACAGAATTAACTTCATTAATATCTAACTGTTGAACGGTACTCACAGGAATATTGCTAATATTTAACCCACCAATTTGCACCCTTATTAACCTTTGTACATTAAAACCAACAACCGAAAACATTTTACGCACCTGCCTGTTTTTACCTTCGGTAATTGTAATTTTTAACCATGTGTGTGGCCACACATAATCTTCATAAAACATTGTTGGTAATTCGTTTTTAGAAATAATTTCTACAAAGCAAGGTTTTGTTTTGTAAATACAGTCTTTACCTTTTAATTTAATATCAACGCCATTTTGTAATAAATTAATAGCTTTTTGAGTAATATTGTTTTTAACGCGCACTAAATATGTTTTGTTTATTTTTACTTCAGGTAGCAATATTTTTTTGTAAAAATTTTTATCTGTAGTTAATAGCAATAATCCTTCTGTATCATAATCTAATCTACCAACAGGCATAACATTTTCATCAAACTGGTAATCAAGTTGCTTTAATGTGTTTAAACCATATTGTCCTTTAAACTGACTTAACATTGATTTTGGTTTATTTAAAACAAAATAGGTGTACATGTTTAATTAATGTTTATTAATTTTAGCCAAATGCTAAAGTACATTAATATTGTTTTTGTTTGTTTATTATTTTCTTGTTCAAATAATTCAAATAAACAAGAAAACTTAATGCAAATAACTTGGACAAATTCAATAGCCAATATTATACACAGTAATTGTACACCATGTCATCGCCCAAATCAAAGTGGGCCGTTTAATTTGTTAAGTTATTCAGATGCTGTAAAGAAAGCTAAACTAATAAAATTTGTAACTCAAACAGGTTATATGCCGCCATGGCCAGCAGATGCAAATTATACGCATTTTGTAGGCGAACGTATTTTAAACGATTCTATAAAATTATTAATTAAAAAATGGGTAGATGAAGGGTGTAAATATGGAGATAGTTTAATAACAATAAACCCGCCTGAGTTTAATGAATTTTCAAATTACAGAAAACCAGATTTAATAATTAAGCTAAAAGAAGCGGTTAAAATTAAAGGCAATGGAACAGATGCATTTTACATTATAAAATTTCCTTATCAAATAGATAAAGACACAATAGTTGACTTTGTGGAGTTTGTGCCTCAGCAACGCAAATTAGTACACCATGTAAATGGCCATTTAGTTTCTTATGATGAAAACAGAAAATTTAATTATCAAAATGGAGTACAAATAAACGTTGATGAAACTAAAAATTTATTGAGTGTTTATAAAGAAATGAATATACCCTACATTGATAATTTAGAACCTCAGTTCCCAACTCTTACACCAAATACAGTTTATTATTTGCCTGGCTATTTACCACCTAATTACCCTGATGAGGTTGGTGGGTTTAGGTTAAAAAAAAACGGAATGTTTTTATTAAACAATATACATTATGGCCCAAGCTCTAAAGACTGTGAAGATAGTAGTTACTTAAATGTTTTTTATAGAAAAACTCCAATTAAGAGAGCAATAAAAGAAACACAATTAGGAACTTTTGGAGTATCAAAAATTGAACCTGCTTTTTTTATAGAACCAAATGTTATTAAAACATTTACTACACAATTAACTTTAACACAAGACATTTCTTTGTTATCTGTAAACCCTCATATGCACTTAATAGGTAAATCTTTTTGGGCATTTGCGTATTTAGGTAAAGACACCATTCCATTAATAAAAATTAATAAATGGGATTTTAAATGGCAATATTATTATACGTTTATAAATCCATTAAAAATCCCAAAAAATTACACTATAAAAGTAATTGGCACGTTTGATAACACTAAACAAAATCCAAACAACCCGTTTACTCCGCCAAAATTAATTACTAACGGTAATGGGGTTGAAAGCATGAAAACAACTGAAGAAATGTTTCAATTTATTTTTACTTATATGCCCTATAAAAATGGCGATGAGAATATTAGTTTAGAAAATTAAAACGAAATAAATTCTCAGTGATTTTTTTAAATAAAACGAATATTCAATGTGCTTTAGTATTACCTAATTGGGCTTATTTTTTTAATTTCATAGCATAACGTTTATCGCCATTAATTATATTAAAACTAAAATTTAAATTAAAATAATTGTAATAAGGCATATCGTATTGAACGCCTGGTCGCATACCAAACTCAAAACCCATTACACAACCCATGTTATCCCACTCAAAACCCAACCTATAACCTAAAGGGTTTATTTTTGATGATGTTGCTGTATATGAATCTCCGTTAACTTCAATTTTATTAAATGTAGTGTTGCCTAACAAAACATCAACATAAAATCTACGAGAAAAATGTTTATAGTACCTCCAACCCTCCGACGAAACGGTAGATTTAATAACTCTTTTAAAAACAAAACCGGCATATAAAACATTGTTAATGCTGTTTGTTCCATAAGTTGCTCTTTGCGGTTTTAATTTTTCCCCATTATCGTTTGTAAACACAACATTTCCTATCTCTGAAGTATCGGAAGAAGTAAAAAACATTCTGTTATAATTTATTAAACCAAAGTGTATCCCTTTTTGTTTTCTTTTTTTTACGAAAGCTTTAAACGATTCTGTATAACTCGTATTACCATTTACCCATTCAGAAGTGGTTACTTTAACAGTGCCATTATCTTTAATTTTGTCAAACATAAAACAGTCTATGCCCCCCTCTAAATAATTACTGAATTTAACATCTGTTTTGTTTAACACGTAATTCTTGTTCGTAATAAAAGCATACTTTGATAAACTTCTTCTATAACATATATTGTAACCAATTTTTTTTGCAATTACCCCCTCAACCGTTGCTCCTACTTGTGGGGCCATTGCATCTAAACTTAATAGGGTTAATGATATTTTAAATGGACTTAATTTGTCTGTATAGTCAATAGCTGTATAGGATACTTTTTCTTGTGAAAAAGCAATATTATTAATTAGTAAAAGCAATGTATATATAAGCAAAAATCTTTTCATAATAATTAAAACAAAAATATTTTTGAGCAATAAAAAGCACAATACCACTTTAGTAGTAATTTTAAATTATTTACTATTTTATAAAATTTGTAATGTATTTTAGTAAAATAAACGCATTAAAAAATATTTTAATTAATTTAAATAAACATTACCTGTGTTATGCTTTGTTTGTGTTTTTACTTAAAACTCATGCAATTAACATTAAATACATAGATAGTATTGAGAATGTTTACCGTACATCAACTAACATTAAACAAAAACTAAACTGCCTTTATGTTTTAACTTTTGAAAAAGGTTTATATAACCCCAGAGAAGGGTTAAAGCACGGGAATCTCTTGTTATCTCTTTCAAAAAAAAACAACGACAGTTTGTTTATTTATAATGCATACAATGGCATTAGCAATTGCTATGAAATTATGATGATGTATGACTCGTCGTTATTTTATAACGAGCTCGCGTTTGATTTAGTAAAAAAAAGTAACAAAGCAAACATGTTGTTTGTTTCTTATTGCAACTTTGGTTACTGCCATAAAAAACTTGGCCATTACAATTTAGCTTTACAAAATTACATTAAAGCAGCAAAATATGTTTTAAAAACAGCAGAACATAACCCACGATATTATTATATAGGAGAACTATATATGCGTGTAAATAATATTAATAAAGCTAAAGAAATCTTATATAAAGGGTTAAGTGTTGCTAACACTAGATCAGAAGACAAAGAATATTTTAAAAATATTTTATATGGCTATTTAGGAACTTGTTATGAAAAATTAAACCATCAAGATTCTGCATTTTATTTTTTACACAAATCAATTAACGGTTTAAAAATTTATAACACAGACACAATTTCATTAGCAAACGCAACAACATTTATGGCAGATGCTTTTCTTACATTTAAAAAACATGACTCTGCAATTTATTATTATACTCAAGCTCAATTTTTATACAATAAGTTAAAAAATATACCTTTAGAAAACTTAATAAAACTAAAAATCAGTTATTCAAAATCTTTAACAAAAAGATCTTTTTCTAAAACAATTAGCAACGAAATAACAGAGATTACAAAAAGTTTAACAGTTTATAATTCTAATAACGATTTATTATTAGATGTTTATAGTCTCATTAACAAAACATACGAAAACATAAATGAATATAAATTAGCTTTGTGTTACACGCGTATAACAGACAGTTTATCACAGAATATTTTAAATAGAGAAAAACAACTAATGTTTCTTGATTTTGAAAAATCTTACATAACTTTAGTTAAAGAAAACAGAATTAATGAACTTAAAAAATTAAACCAAATTAATAAACTAGAATTGTTAAATAAATCAGCAAAGTTTAACAAATTTATTTTAATTTTTATTTTAACAGCTATAAGTTTTTTAGTAATAATATATATTGTTATTAATTACAATAAAAAAAGAAGAATATTTACAGACACAGTTCATAAACTTAATCTACAAAATTTAAAACAAAAACAACGAATGCGTATATCTAAGGATTTACACGATGATATAGGATCTGGATTAAACAAAATATTGTTTTTAGGAGAAAAGATTTCAAAACAAAATTTAACTCAAGAAGAAACAAAATTATTAATTGATAAAATTAAATCTAAAAGTAAACAAGTAATTTTTGACATGAGAGATATAATTTGGGTTCTTGATGATGATAACCTTCAACTTGAAGCTCTAATAGCAAAAATTAGAGAATATTCTTACGACTTTTTTGAAGAAAAAAACATTAATTTAAATTTCATTTCAAACATAGATGAAAATCAGAATGTAAAATCAATTCAAGTTGCTAGAACCCTTATTTCAATTATAAAAGAGATTTTAAACAACATTTTAAAACACTCAAATGCCAGTAAAGTAACCATAGATTTTCAAAAAGTAGGAGATATGTTTTCTTTTATCATTACGGATAATGGAAAAGGTTTTAATGAAAACATAAAATACGGCAACGGGTTAAAAAACATGAAACAAAGAGCCTCAGACGTTAATGCTGATTTAAATATTGAAAGTAAACTAAATTTAGGAACGAGAATAACATTTATAATAAATTTAAATAAATGAAACCCTTATTAGAAAGTAAAATTAAAATTGCTATAGTTGAAGATGATCTTGAAATTTTAGATTATATCGTTTCATTATTAAAAGCAGATAGCAACATTGAAGTTGTTAAAACTTTTGAAGAGTATAACACTGCGTTTAATACAATCCCTAACTTAATATTAGATGTTGTTGTTGTGGATATTAATTTACCAGGACAAAACGGAATCGAATTAGTAAAAGCACTAAAACCTAAAATACCAACTATTCAATTTATTATGTACACGTCTTTATTTGATGCAGAAACTGTTTTTTCTGCATTAAAAGCAGGAGCAACGGGCTACATAACTAAAGAAACACAGCCTGATAAATTAAGTGATGCAATAAAAGATGCCTTTAAAGGTGGAGCCCCAATGAGCTCTGATATTGCAAGAAAAATAGTAAAATCTTTTCATGAATTTGAAAATAAAAGCACTAATGTACAATTATCAAAACGCGAAAAAGAAATCATTAATATGTTATCGCAAGGCTTAAGATATAAAGAAATTGCAGATAAATTATTTTTAAGTACCGAAACAGTTAGAACCCATATTAGAAATATTTATGATAAACTTCAAGTTAATTCAAGAACTGAAGCTTTAAATAAATATTTCTAATTTTCTATTAAATTATTCTTTTACAAATTTTATTTTTTTACTTGTGTTTTTTAATTTAATTTCTAAAAAATATGTGCCGGTAGAAATTGATTGAATATTAAAAACAACACTTTCGTTGTTACTTATTTTTTCAACTTCTTTGTTTAGTATTAATTTGCCGTTTGCATCAAATAACACAAACTGTACTTTTTCATTTATGTTTTCGTTTGTGTTAATATATAATACATCTTTAGCAGGATTAGGGTAAACAGCAAAATAGGCATTGTTGTTTAAATTAATACCAGTACAGTTAACTACTATTACCGAAATAGCTTGCTCAGCAGTACAACCATTTGGCCCTGTACCAATACATGTATAGGTTTGCGATGAAGATGGTGTGTCTGTAAAAGTACTTCCGCTAACATTGTTTGGAATCCATGAATAGCTTGTTGCACCACTAGCGGTAAATGTTAACAATGCCCCTGCACAAATTTGTTGATTATTTGGTCCCGCAGAAACTGAAGGCAACCCTAATACTGTAACCATTGTTGTTTTTGTATTTACACAACCAGCTGTTGTTCCAGTTACAGTATAGTTTGTATTAATTGTTGGTGAAACATAAATTGTACTTGATGTAGAACCCGTATTCCATAAAAAACTACTTGCGCCTGACGCTGTAATAGTTGCTGTTTTTCCACTACAAACAGAATAAGATGAAGATAAAACAACCGAAGGATTTGTATTAACCATAACGGTTTGCGTACTTACACCTCCACTTCCAATTGTATTTGTTGCAACCATACTAACTGTGTAAATTCCAGAACTTGAAAAGGTTATGTTTGGATTTTGAGAATTACTACTGGCTATTGTAACTCCTGCACTCGGGCTAACGCTCCAACTCCAAGAGGTTGGTGTGTTGCTTGACGCATCGTTAAATGGCTTAATTTGATTAACACAAATTTGTCCAGTAAAATTAAAATTGCTTACAGGGGCTGCAAGCGTAGGAACTGTACCCACTTCGTAAACCCCTCTACCATAAGTTGCTGCCCTTAACAATCCTGTAGCTGCTGGAGAAATTTCTAAATCATTAATGGGTGTATTTGGTAATCCTGTGTTGTAAAGAACCCAATTGCTTAAAGAATTGTCAATATAATAAACACCTACATCCATCCCAACATAAATTCTATCATTACTTGCGGGTTCATAAGCAATTGCATTACATGGTAAATTTGGCAAATTAGATGTAACATTTGTCCAGGTTGTACCACCATCAATAGTTTTAAACACTTTATTGGGGGCACTATAACCACTTAATGTAACCCACACAATGTTTGGATTAGTTGGATGAATTGCAAGATTAGTTAACGCTGCGCTGCCTACAGGTACAGTTGCAGTAACGTTTGTCCAGTTTGTTCCAGCATTTGTTGTTTTTCTTATTGAACCAGTATGTAAAACATAAATTATATTGTTATTTGATGGAGCTATTGCAAATTCTACTATGTTCCCGCTCCCTCCAGTAGCTGTTAATCCTGTAAAACTAACCGCCGAGTTGTTAGAAACATATAATTGTGCTCTTCCAGAATAATACCTTGTTGCTACACTAGGGTCTTGTTTAATTGGTGTAACCCATGCGCCACTTTGTGAAGGACTATAAGTTGAATATGTCCATGAAACTCCTCCATTACTAGAATATGCGTGGTTTCCGCTTGGATTACTTGCAATTAAATAACTGTCATTTGTTCTATCAATTAAACAATCCATTCCATCGCCAGCTAAACGAGCAATGTATGATGAGCCTGTGTATAAATTAGAACCATTGTCTTGATGACCAGTAATAAACCTATTTGGTGTTAACGCAGAACAACCTATTTTATAAATTTGAGCAATATTTCTTTGTGCAGTTATATCTGTCCAACTTGTACCTGTATGATAATATGTTCCTCCATCATTAGTTGAATAAACTACTCCATCTGAACGATAATCTATATCATGAACATCTGCATGAACATAGGGTGGGCTAGAAGATATACTATTCCAGCAACCTATGTTTGTCCAACTAGAGCCACCATTTAAAGACTGCCAATGGTTTACTCCTCCAACTATTATTTCATCTTGGTTGGTTGGAGATGCAGCAATTGCCAAATCATACCAACCTTGTCCGTTACCTGTTGTGCCAGCACAATTATTAGCTAAAATATCAGGCGTAGAAGACATTAAACTAAACGTAACTCCACTATTAACAGACCTGTAAACTCCTTGAAATCCATTATTAGAACTTAAAGCTGAAACAACATAAACATAATTTGGGTTTGCCGCAGTAACGGCTAAGTTTTTTCTAACCGAACCAGTAGTACTAATACCAGAACTTATTACAGAAAATGATACACCGCCATTTGTAGATAAATAAAACGATGTGCCACTTGCATAAACAGTGTTTGCATCACCAGGTTTAAAATCTAAATCGTAAGTATTAATGGTATTAATTTGCGTCCAACTTGTTCCACCATTTGTAGTTCTCCAAACACCATTGCTTGCAGCAGCAAGTAGTATTAAAGGGTTAGTTGGATTAATAATTAATTTACGAATAACCGCGTTAGTAACTAAATTAAAAGTAAGTGTTGTTGCCGCCCAAGTTGCACCACCGTTAGTTGATTTATAAACTCCAAAACTAGGTGTGTCTTGTGCATAACCATCTCCGGTTGCAATGTACATTATTTGTGTGTTTGTAGGATCTACCACTAAATCTGTACAACCTATGTGTGCAAGTGTTGAATTTAAAATAGTCCAAGTAGAACCATTGTTTGTGGTTTGCCATAAACCACCAGCTGGCGAACCAACCCAAAACGTATTTAGTAAAGTTGGGTGAAAGGTAATAAAATTATCTCTTCCGGCTTTACGAGGTAAACCGTTATTAGCAGAGCCCGTCATGGCTCCAAGTGGTCCTACAAGAGACCATGTAGTTGTCGCCATTACAGATGACGATGAATTAAATTTATTTGCAGAATTTGTTCTTGTATATTCTTCAAAATTTAAAGCAGATTGTTTTAATAACGCTAAATTACCTGATGGATAAACGCGAGGCGAAGCATAGTTTTCCCAACGTTTAAAAGCCTTGTAACCATTGCCTTTTCCGCTAATGTCTTTATCTTGAAAATAACTATTAAACGCATCTTGTATTTCGTACAAGTTTGCATTTGGTTTATTCATTAATTCAACAAAGTTTTGTGCTTTTGTGTTTATTATTATTAACACAACACAAAATAAAGACCAATAAAAATTTTTCATAAACTAAATTTGGTAAATCTAATTTATAAAAAATTTATAATTAAACAAAATTTACAAATAAGTTTAAGCAACATGCAAATGATTAATTTTTGCTTTGCTTAATTTATTTATAGCATAATCGTATGTTATTGTAAATTGTTTTAATTTTTCGTTACTCGGCACATCAAACATTACATCTAACATAATGGCCTCGCAAATGCTTCTTAACCCACGCGCCCCTAATTTATATTCAATAGCCTTATCAATTATTAAGTCATAAACTTCTGGTTCAAAATCTAATACACAACCATCTAACTTAAACAAATGAATGTATTGTTTTATTATTGCATTTTTTGGCTCGGTTAATATGTTTCTTAAAGTTTCTTTATTTAAAGGTTTTAAATAAGTTAATACAGGTAAACGCCCAATTAATTCAGGGATTAAACCGTAACTTTTTAAATCTTGTGGGCTAATGTATTGAAGCAGGTTGTTTTTATCAATCTCTTCTTCGTTAACACTAGCGCTATAACCAACGGCTTGCGTGTTTAATCTGTTTGCAATTTTTTTCTCAATACCTTCAAAAGCCCCTCCACAAATAAACAATATGTTTTTAGTGTTAACCTGTATCATTTTAGCGTCGGGGTGTTTACGTCCACCTTGTGGTGGTACATTTGCAACAGTACCTTCTAGTAGTTTTAAAAAAGCATGTTGTGTGCCTTCTTTTAAATCTCTTGTTATACTTGGGTTATCTCCTTTTCTAGATATTTTATCAATCTCATCTATAAAAACTATACCTCGTTCAGCGGCTGCAACGTCATAATCTGCGGCTTGTAGTAAACGTGTAATTACACTTTCTACATCTTCGCCAACATAACCGGCTTCGGTAAAAATTGTAGCATCTGCAATACAAAAAGGAACATTAAGCATTTTAGCAATAGTGCGCGCTAATAAAGTTTTTCCTGTTCCAGTTTCGCCAACTAAAATTAAATTACTTTTATCAATTTCAATATCGTTATTTAAGTTTTGAGCAACATGATTTATTCTCTTAAAATGATTATAAACAGCAACACTTAATACTTTTTTAGCATCATCTTGACCTATTACATACTCATCTAGTCCTTTTTTTATTAAAGCTGGTTTTAACAAATTTAATGAGGTTTGTAGTTGTTGTTTTTGATTGCTTGCGTTATCTTCTTTAATTAAATTGTAGGCTTGGGTTGCGCAATTTTCGCACACATGACCATTAATTCCAGCAATTAATATTTTAACGTCTTTTTTTTCGCGGTTACACAATGTACATCGCAAGGTTGTTTCTTTAGCCATGATTAATTGCTACAAAATTAATTAAAAAAGGAATGGTAAATACAAGTAATTTTTATTCAACAATTAAAAATTCTGTTCTTCTGTTTTTAGCTTTACCAGCTTCAGAAGTGTTATCAGCAATAGGTTTAGTAGAACCGTAACCTTTTGCTGTAATTCTTTTTCCATCAACTCCAAGTTCTTCTAACATCCATTTAACGCTATGAGCACGGTTACTACTTAAGGCTTCGTTATCTTTTTCTTTACCCACATTATCTGTATGACCTTGAATTTCGATATTCATGTCTGGGTTTTCTTTTAAATAATTAGCAAATGATTCTAAAACAATTCTACTTTCTAATTTTAAATCTGCACTATTTGTATTGTAATAAATATTATTAATTACAAAAGATTTTCCAGCTTTCGCATCACTTACATCTAAAGTTACCTCTTGTATTGGTGCGCTGTATGTCATTTCTTTTGTGCTTATTATTTTAGAATTAAACGCAACACTATCTTTTTTTACAGTTATAATTAAATCGTCTTTACGTTTTAAGTTAACAGCAGCCATATATTGCCCTGTTGTACTATCTACAGTTGCGTAAGTTTTTTCTTTAGTTACAGTGTTTTTTATTTCAACTACAGCACCTGTAACTGGCGTTCCGTTATCGTTTTTAATATCACCTTTAATAAATGCAACTGCTTGTGGGCGGGCTTCTTTATACAAATCAAAACTAAACAAATCGTATCTTCCTATCCCTTTACCACTTACTTTACCCTCATCAAAACTAAAAAAGTATCCTGTTTTGGTGTCGCTACTTACAAAAAAACCTGCGTCATCTGTTGTTCCGTTAATGGGAGAGCCTATATTTTCTGGTTCCATCCACTCACCTTTTTCATCTTTCCTTACATAAAAAATATCTTGTCCGCCAAAACCATAATGTCCGTCACTGCAAAAATAAAGTGTTTCGCTATCACTGTGTATAAATGGTGTTTTTTCGTGCCCTTTAGTATTAATTTTTGGACCTAAGTTTTTAGGTATACTCCAAACTCCAGTTTTTGGGTCCTTTTTAGAAACGTATAAATCCACGCCACCGTAACCACCGGGCCTATCGCTTGCAAAATATAAAGTTAAGCCATCAGATGCAATAGAGGGTTGGCTATCCCAATATTTTGGATCATTAATAAAAGGACTTATTTTGCGTGGTTCACTCCAGTTATCATTATCATTATCGCTTACATAAATATCTACATTTGGTTGCGCGCCACCTTCGTTACGCATAATAGCTAAATATAAATGTTTGTTATCTATTGAAATTGAGCATCCTCCTTGGTTATCGTCTGTTGTATTAAACGGAGGGAGCATTGGTTCGCCAGCATTAAATTCGCCAGATTTTGTTCTTTTAGACAACATAAACGTTTCTTTTTCTTTATCAGAAGTGTAAACTTTATTCGGGTCTTTTATTGGCATTTTTCTTATATAAAAACACCATAGATCATCGGGGGTTACATAGGTTAAATACTCGTCGCGTGGTGTAGAAACCCCTTTAACTACAGTAGGATTAAAGGGAACATTTTTTTTCAAACCTTTTTCTTTTTTGGCAGATTTTACCATCATTTTTGCTTGATAAATTTCAGCCTCGTAGTCTTTAGGAAACTTAGACATATCTTCATCTTTAAAATTGATAAATTTTTCAAGATATTTTAACGCACTATCGTTTTTAACTTCTTCATAATACGCAAAGCCAATGTAATAATAGGGGTCGGAATGAATTTGCGGACACGAAGCAATTGCTTTCATAAAATAGGGAATTAACGGTGTAAACGATATGTTTTCTAGTTTTGCTCTTACAACCATTTCTTGAGCCATATATAAATTAGCTTCTGCAAAATCGGGCTCAATTTCTAAAGCTTTCATAAGCATTTCTATACGCTCAGGCTTTTTGTATTTCTTTTTATCTTTTGCTTTTTCGTATAGTTTTAATGCTTTTTTATCTATGTTTTCGTTACACAATTTTGAATTTGAAGGTTCGTCGTCTTGTGACAATAGCGGAAAACTAAAAATTAAAACAAACAAAAATAGGGAAATGTGCCTCATTATATTTTATAATTACGTTTGTAAAAATACGTTACAACACTTGTGCCATTATTACTAATTAAAGCTTTTTACTAACATTTTTGTTAATTTTTGTCCTTTTCAATAATTTTTTTAGTTTTTTGCCATATAAATGAGTGAATAGTAGTTTGTGGTTATTAAAAATCAAACAAAAACCACTTAAAGTTATTAATATTGTATTAACAAATTTTATAAATTATGAAAAAGATTTTGTTACTCATTTTTGTTTTATCTCTTGTAATAGGGAAATCACAAATAGATTCGTTAGAAGGATTTAATTATAGCCATGCATATGAGCACACCAATCACTTAAAAACTCAACAAGAAAAAGATGAGTTAATGGATGGGATTAAACGTAATTGGTTAAAGGCTAAATATAAAATGTTTCCGCCGCCACCATTTAATAATTCTGTACAAAACCTAGGTTCAAAACCTATTGGTGGAGGTAACAGTACTACCTTTCAAGGAGCGCAACCTGCAGGTTGTACAAATATAGATTTTGAAGCAGGAACAACAGCAGGGTGGACAACTACAGGCGCAGTACAATTAATGACTGGTGGTACTGACGTTTATGGTGGGTTCCCGCGTGTTTTCCCTGGCGGAGGAACTACATCTGTAAGGTTAAGCCACGACTGGTCATTATCAACCTCTGGGTTTGGAACTGGCGCAGGATGTTTTTGTACAAACTCTACTGCGTTTGGTAACTTTTGTACTTCGGCAATTTCGCGTGTAATACCAATTTCACCATCAAACAATCAATTAACTTTACATTTAGCAATGGTGGTTTTAAATTATCCACATACTCCTTCTTCAGCAGCTTATGTAAAAGTTGACATTTTAGATCAAAACAATAACCCTATACCTTGCCCTGCTTTTAAAGTGTACTATGCAAATGGTGCTTTTCAAGGATTAAATGGATTAAACCCCGTTGTAGGTACAACAACTACTGGGTGTACAGGAACATGGCCTACTTCAATATTACCATGGACATCAATTAACGTTGATTTAAGCCCCTATAATGGACAAAACATGACTTTAAGAGCAGAGGTTAAATGGTGTGGGCCACAATGTGATTGGGCTTATGCCTATTTAGATGCAGATTGCGGTAGCGTTTTATCTGGCTCATTAACCCCCGTATGTACTGGCACACAGGTGTGTGCTCCAGCAGGTTTTGCATCATATACCTGGACGGCACCAGGCGGAGGCGTAGTAGCATCAACCCAATGCTTTACACCAACCATAGGCGGAACAT